>LDZT01005117.1_pt1 | contig 43599 bp, 40 predicted proteins | sample 615521 | NCBI WGS metagenome assembly LDZT01 (sample SAMN03408292, study PRJNA278302) | terrestrial metagenome | isolation source: oil reservoir sample SB1 | place: USA: Alaska, North Slope, Schrader Bluff formation | collected 2011-09 | reverse complement strand
TTGAGTGAGAGAACCGCTACATCAGCACCGTTCTGTCTAAGGCCGCGCGCAATCGCGTGAACGCGGCTCGTAGCTGCCATCCCGTGTGGGAACGCGAACAGATCCCCGGTGATGACGACGTTCATCCACACCATCCTCTCAGCAGGAGTGCAGCACCGCACGGAAACGCTGGAGCGGAGTCGACACTCTGCGGAGGTGGACCCTCCAGCGATGCGCCCCACACCTTACTACGAGCGACCCTGTCGTCGTGTATGTGATCCTGGCGGTCTATGGACCCAGCCGCATGGTAGCGCAGCCCGATCGACTACTCCGTGCCTGCTTCGATCAGCGTTCGCACATACGCATCGTAGCGCAACAGATCCTCGTTCCAGTGTCGCGCCAGCGGCTCTGAGCGTCGGTCAGGCACCCCGTAGTCGACCTGGAGTGCGCGTGCGAGCCAGGCCGATATCCTCGCTCCGCCGAGTCCGTTGACATGAGACGAGTCCTTGTAATGCAGTGCCGGATCGAGGCCCAGATCTTCGACGTGGTCATTCAGGTCAAGGTACGTGATATCCGTGAATTCACCACTCAGGTCTGCCTCCAGGCGATCGAGCAGCATCTCACCCGAAGGCAGAACCGGATCCGCAGGGGGTGCGTTGAAGAGAATCAGATCTATGTCCCCCTGCTCGCAAAGACGCGCGATCTCGCGCACGTAAGACAGATCGCGTTGGTAGCCATCCTCGCTGATGTTCCTGCGCTGAGGAACCTCATCGAGCGCTTCGGCCTCAACGACGTAGAGCCCTCCACGCATGAATGAGAACCGGGCGTACTTCTCTGGATTGAAGTCCCCGCGGCCTATCTGGTCCCAACGGTCGTGATATGAAAGCAGGGGAACGAACAGGAACTCCCACTGCTCGACCGGTGCAGCTCGCACTATTCCCAAGACCTTCGGCACACCCCATGGCATGGGATCGAAGTTCGCCTTGCTCCTGTAGCTGAGTGGCTCTGGCCGATCGATCAGGCATGTCTCCAGCAGAACGACCTTCGGGTTCTCCGTCTTCAGCGCCTGCTGCAGGAATGCGAGCGTCGTGGGCATAGGCTGCGAGGGCCCTGTGACGTTCGCCGCCGTGATACCCGCCTCCCGCCAGAGCTCCATGGGTAGGATCGCACAATGCGCATGGGACGAACCGAGGGTGATCACGTCGACTTCGCCTCTTGATGAGCTCAGACCCGCCCATGGCACCGTCTCCCCCACTCCTGGCTTCATGATGAACTCCGCAAGCGCCAGCAAACCAACCAGCACCGCACAGAAGAGAGCGGACTTGACTGCGCGTCTGACCCTCTGGCCTGCCACCAAGCTATGCAGTGCACTCATCTCCTAGAACTTGAAGTAGACGAAATCGGCTGCATTGTAGGCCTCGCCGTAGTGTCCGAATATGGCCACCGCGAACACAAGTGCATAGTAGATGGCCCAGCGTACATACAGGGGCTGCCGACGGAGATCCGCGAACAGATCGCGCCTCATAGAAAGCCAGTCCCCAACCCATATGAGCGTGACCGACACGAACGTGATCACAAGCTCGGAGTAGCTCAGCCCCTGCTGAAGCATGGTCCCGTCACTGAATATCCACAGGGTTGGAATGAACATCCGTGGAATGATGTAGATAGCGTCAGCAAGCGAGTCCGCGCGGAAGAACACCCATGCAAGCGTGATGAGTCCGAAGGTGACGAGTGTCTGGAACATCCGGTGTCCAGCCGTTGAGCGATCCACCCGCAGGAATCCAGCAAGCCGCGCGCGCAGCGGCGAAAGCGCATCGCCAACGATCATGTACAGGCCGTTAAGTCCGCCCCATACGAGGAAGTTCAACCCGGCCCCGTGCCAGAGCCCTGAAACAAGAAAGACCGCCATGACATTCAGCCCCGCGAAGAAGACCGCAGCCACCGTGAAGAGGAGCCCGTGTACCGTTCCGGCATGCTGATACGGGTCGCTGAATACGGAGTCGACGAACACCGCGAGCCGATCAGCCACCATGAGCTTCTTGAAGAAGCCCCGACCGATGAGCAGCAGCCCCGACTGCATCTTGTGGTAGTCGAAACGGTGCTGGCGCTTGAGTTGCGGCAGCAGGGTCTGCGCCCGTGTTATGGGGCCAGCCGTGACCACTGGGAAGAACATCACCATGAGAGCGTAGTAGAGGGGATTCCGCTCCGCACGGGTGGTACCGCGATACACATCAACAAGGTACGCGATCGTCTGGAACGTCCAGAATGAGATCCCTATGGGTAGCGCCAGCTTCAGCACTGGAATGGAGACGGGTGCTGGCAGCACTTGCAGCACGCCGTTGCCAACCTCGGCGAGGAACCCCAGGTACTTGAACAACACAAGGGCGCCCACTGCCGGGATGATGCCAGCTGCCAAGGCCAGCTTCTCGCGTGGCGTCGGCGACACGCCATTACGCGTCGCCTGGCTCGTTTCGATCACGATGCCAACAACGTAGGTGAACGCCGTCACGGCAAGCAAGACCCAGAACCACTCAGGCGATAGAAGCAGGTAGAACAGAGCGCTAAGCGTCAACAGCCACCCGGCTCGCGACCTCGGTCCGGGAAGGACGAAGTAGATGATCACCGCGAACGCAAGGAAAGCCAGGTAGAGAACGCTGGTGAACTGCATCAGTCCAGCGAGCCCCTCGAAGAACTCCGCCACGCGCCGCCTCCGTTGTGCGAATCATCGCCTCGCGCGAGGCGAACAGCCCATCAATGCGCCGATCGACGCGTACTGCCCATCTCTGCCGCGCCCGTCAGCCGCCCTTACTCGACCCGCGGCTCCACCGACTCCGTCCCGGCTCCGCCGAGCATCCGCTCCAGGCTCTCCCGCAACTGCGAGCCGAACTCCTCGGTCTCGAGTGCGAGCGACACATTGGCCTCAAGCCAGGAGAGGATGTTGCCCGTATCGTATCCCGTGGAGTCCATCGTCACCGCATAGACCTCCTCGTGCTTGAGAAGGTCCCTGAGCGCATCGGTGAGCTGGATCTCGCCTCCCCTGCCTTCTTCCACGTGAGGCAGCAGCTCCATCACCTTGGGAGTAAGGAGGTATCGCCCGAAGATGGCGAGGTTCGATGGCGCCTCGTTGGCCGGAGGCTTCTCCACCAGGTCGGTGACCTCCCACACGCCGGGCTCGACCTCACGACCCGCTATCACGCCATAACGGCTCACGTACTCCCGCTCCACGGGCTCCACTGCGATCACAGAGGCGCCGTACTTCTCATGGATCTCCTGCAGCCGGGGGAGCACGTTGTTGTCGGGGACGATCACGTCGCCCAGCATCACGAAGAACGGCTGGTCGAGCGTGTGCGGGGCGGCGCATAGCACCGCGTGGCCAAGCCCGCGGGGCCGGCCCTGCCGCACGTAGAACACGTCGGCAAGCTCTGAGATCTGACGCACCTGACGCAGCTTCTCGGTGTTGCCGGCCCTCTCCAGAAGGTCCTCAAGCTCCGCCGAGCGGTCGAAGTGGTCCTCGATGGCGCGCTTGCCGCGCCCGGTCACCACCAGCACGTCGTCAACACCGGCATCCACCGCTTCTTCGACCACGTACTGGATCACCGGCTTGCCCACCACCGGCAGCATCTCCTTCGGCTGCTCCTTGGTGGCCGGAAGGAACCGCGTGCCGAGACCCGCCGCTGGGATGACCGCTTTCATCACATCTCTCCTTCGCTCCGCCCTGTGCGAAACCGCCGGAACGCATGACGCGGCACGGGTGCCCCGTGCCGCGTCCACTAGCCTACACCACGCGGCGCGGACTGCAAGAGAGAAGGGCCGCCTGAAGGCGACCCTTCCGGCCTGTGCGAGCACGCCATGCGTTACAACCCCGCGAGCACCTCTGCCGCTGCCGAGGTCATCGCATCGATGTCCTCGTCGCTGTGCGCAAGACCCACGAACGTGGCTTCGAACTGGCTCGGAGCGAGTACGATGCTGCGCTCCATCATGCCGCGGAAGTACGCGGCGTAGCGGTCCGTGTCGCTCGTGGACGCCGTCTTCCAGTCGCGGACCTGCTCGGCGGTGAAGAACATCGTCGCCATGGCCCCCACACGCGTGAGGAACGCGTCGATGCCCGCCGCCTCGACTGCTGCGCGAAGCCCGGCCTCGAGCCGCGCGCCCTTGCGCTCCAGCTCGTCATACACCCCGGGCTTGGCCAGCTCGGCCATGAGCGCGAGACCGGCAACCATCGCGATCGGGTTGCCCGAGAGCGTTCCCGCCTGATAGACGGGGCCGATGGGCGCGAGGTGCTCCATGATCTCGCGCTTCCCGCCGAAGGCGCCTACCGGGAAACCGCCGCCGATGATCTTGCCGAGCGTCGTAAGGTCCGGCATGACGCCATAGCGCTCCTGCGCCCCGCCGCGGGCCACGCGGAAGCCGGTGATGACCTCGTCGAAGATGAGCACGGTGCCGTGCGCGGTGCAGAGCTCGCGCAGCCCCTCGAGGAAACCGTCGGCCGGGGGCACCACTCCCATGTTGCCGGCAACGGGCTCCACGATGATCGCGGCGACCTGCTCCGGGTACGCTTCGAGCGCCTCGCGGACGGCGTCGATGTCGTTGTACGGCAGCACGATCGTGTCGGCCACGGCACCCTGTGTTACACCCGGCGTGCCGGGGATGTTGAGCGTGAGCAGACCGCTGCCCGCCGCCACAAGGAGCGAATCGGAGTGGCCGTGGTAGTTGCCGTCGAATTTGATGAACTTCTCGCGACCGGTGTAACCGCGGGCGAGCCGGATCGCGCTCATGGTGGCCTCGGTGCCAGAGGAGACCATCCGCACCATCTCGATCGACGGCACGGCCTCCACCACGGCTTCCGCAGCGAGCACCTCAACCTCGGCGGGCGCGCCATAGCTGGTACCGCGATCGAGCTGCTCACGCACCTGGTCGAGCACCACGTCCGGCGCATGGCCAAGAATCATCGGGCCCCACGAGGCCACGAAGTCGATGTACTCGTTGCCGTCGGCGTCCCACACGCGCGAGCCCTTCGCGCGGTCGTAGAAGATTGGATCGGTGCCCACGCTCCGGAACGCGCGAACAGGCGAGTTCACACCGCCCGGGATCGTCTTCTGGGCGCGAGCGAACAGGTCCGAGGAGTGTGCGTGCTGCATGTGCGATACCCCCTGAGGAGTGGTTGACGGTCGAAGCGCCAGTATATCAGTCAGCGAAACGGACAGATGCCGAGGTCTCGAGCGAAGCCTCCGCAGGCGCGGTCCGTGCGCCGAGGACAGCGAGCGAGAGGCCTACGGCATCGGCTCCGCGAGTCAGTCCCCTTCGGAGAAGAACCGCATCGGCGCGCGCTTCAGCTCCCGCAACGGATACGCGATCCGGGGCGCGTCCAGGTTGGCGGCGCTGCGGATACGCTGGACGGTGCGGTCGAGAGCGGTCCGGTCGGGCGTCTCCACGATCGCCACGATCGCCCTGCCGCTCCCGGGCACCCGGCGGTCGAAGCAGTGCAGGACCTCCGGGAAGGCGGAGATGAGCGCTCCCGCCTCACCGGCGTCGTGCGGGTTCACCCACACGGTAAGCGCTATGCGCCAGGGCTCCGTGCGCTCACGAACGGTGGCCGAGAATCCCCGGACCACCCCGGCGTTCACGAGCTCCTGCACATCCCGTAGGACTTGCTGCTCGTCAGCGTCGTAGCCGCAATCGGCGAGCGTGGCAGCCATCCGCGAGAACGGACGCTCCACCAGCGGCAGGTCGCCCTGGAGAAGACGCACCAGCGCCCTGCGGTCGGCGTCGAGCGTCTCGACCGGCGGCACGTCAAGCCGCTCCGGTTCCGGGGCGCCGTCGGCATCGAACGACGCCGTCACGCGGTACTCCTCACTGCGGAGCACCCGGAAGCGGTCGGCGGCGCCCAACCGCGCTGCCAGTTCGCTCTCGGCGATCTCCAGCCGCGCGGCCGACGGCGCGGAGAGCACGAACCAGAGCCGGTAGCGATCGTCCATCTCGAACGCATGCGTCACGTTCGGCACGTCGGCCAACAGCGAGACCGCGTCATCGACCCGCTCCTCGGACACAGCGACGGCACACAGGCTCGCCTTGTAACCGAGCGCAGCCGGCGCCAGCGTGGCGCCCACACGTCGTATCGCACGCGCGTCGCGCATCGACCTGATGACGGCGAGCACCTCTTCGCCGGTCATGCCGATGCGTGCGCCCAGATCCGCGAACGGACGGAGCGTGACGGGAAACCCGTCCCCGAGCACGGCTCGGAGTTGCCGGGCTTCTGTGTCCAGCTGGTGATGCATGAGAACCTCCGGGGCCGACATGCGACCCGTGTACGTCCTTACGGTGCAGGTGTGGAGCCATCCTCGCCAGCATCCGGATCCCAGCCGGGCGGCTCGTAGATGCAGTACGGCTCCGACGCGAGGTAGTCGCCGGTGACTTCGAGGGCCCGGGCGCGGCATCCGCCGCAGACGGCCTTGTACTCGCACGCGCCACACTTGCCCTTGAGGAGCGAGTAATCCCGGAGCTCGTTGAAGACCTTCGACTCGGTCCAGATCTGCGAGAACGGCTGCTCTTTCACGTTGCCGAGCTGCATGTCGAAGTAGCCGCATGGCTGGATGTCGCCCACGTGGCTGATAAAGCAGAACGTGATGCCGCCGAGGCAACCGCGGGTCATCGCGTCGAGACCGTACTCCTCGCGGGTGACCTTCTTGCCCTCGGCCTTGGCAAGCTGCCGGATGATCCGGTAGTAGTGCGGCGAATCGGTGGGCTTGAAGTGGAGCGGGCTCGTCTTCTGTCGGTGGTACGCCCAGGTGAGCACGCGCTCGTACTCCTCGGGCGGAAGCTCCTTGTCGAGCATGTCGCTCCCCCGGCCCGTGGGCACCAGCATGAAGATGTGGAACGCGTCGATGCCGAGTTCCTCGGCGAGATCGTGAACGTCGGCGACCTTGGTGTGGTTGAGCGTCGTGACCGTCATGTTGATCTGCACGCCCACGCCGTGCGCCTTGGCCATCTTGATGCCGCGTATGGACGCGTCGAACGCCCCCGGCTCGCCACGGAACGCGTCATGCTCCTCGGCCGTGGGGAAGTCGATGGAGACCGAGATACGCGGGATCCTGTGCTCGGCCATCTTGCCCGCGATGTCCTCGGTGATGAGCGTGGCGTTGGTGCCGATGACCGGCATCGCGCCCTTCTCGTGCAGGTAGTCCACGATCTCCCAGATGTCGGGCCGCATCAGCGGCTCGCCGCCGGTGAGGATCACGATCGGGTTGGAGATCGTGACGATGTCGTCGATCGTCGCCTTGATCTCGTCCAACGACAGCTCGCCCTCGTATGCCCCGAACTCCGCCGCCGCGCGGCAGTGTGCGCAACTCAGGTTGCAGCTGCGCGTGATCTCCCAGGCGATGATGCGCGGCGCCTTGATGCCCGTGCGCTCCTCGTAGGCGAGCGCCTGCGGACCGCCGCCGGGCCTGAAGCCCACGCTCCGCGCCCCGCCATGCCGCTGACGGTCGGCGGGACCGCCGGGAACGCCGGCCGGATGTCCGCCCGCGGCGGGCGGGGACGCGGGGGCATGACCGGAGCGTTCCGCTTCCGAAGGCCGAACGCGGAGGTCGTGCCCCGCGTCCGAGCCGGGGTGGCCCATCGGGATGCCCACGCCCACCTCGCCGCACCCGGCGCCGGCATCGGCAAGCGTCTGCTCCAACTCGATATCAGGTCGCGTATCCGCATTGCCTACGTTCTCCGCCATCTACTCGCCTTCCCTCAGCCACCGCGCCGCGTCCTTGGCGTGGTACGTGATGATCATGTCGGCACCGGCCCTCCGCATGCTGGTGAGCGTCTCGAGCACGACGCGCTTCTCATCGATCCAGCCGTTGCGCGCGGCGGCCTTCACCATCGCGTACTCGCCGCTCACGTTGTACGCGCAGGTGGGATAGCCGAACTCGTCCTTCACCCGGCGCACCACGTCGAGGTATGCGAGCGCCGGCTTCACCATCACGATGTCGGCGCCTTCGGCGATGTCGAGCGCCGTCTCACGGAGCGCCTCATCGCCATTGGCGGGATCCATCTGGTACGCGCGGCGGTCGCCGAACGACGGGGCGCTGTCGGCCGCATCGCGGAACGGGCCGTAGTAGCCGCTCGAGTACTTGGCCGAGTAGGCCATGATCGGCACGTTCTCGAAGCCCTCGGCATCGAGCGCCGCGCGGATCGCGCCCACACGGCCGTCCATCATGTCGCTGGGCGCCACCATGTCGGCGCCGGCCTCGGCGTGGCTCACCGCGGCCTGTGCGAGCATCTCGAGCGTCACGTCGTTCAGAACGCAGCCCTGGTCGTCGAGGATGCCGCAGTGGCCGTGGCTCGTGTACTCGCACATGCACACGTCGGTGATCACGGTGAACCCGGGGTGGTGCTCCTTGATCGTGCGGATCGCCTGCTGCACGATCCCTTCTTCGGCATAGGCGCCGCTGCCGGCCTCGTCCTTCGTATCGGGGATCCCGAACAGGATGACCGCCGGGATGCCGAGAGCCTTCAGCTCGTCGACCTCGGCGGGCAACTGGTCGAGGGAGACGTTGAACACGCCGGGCATCGACGAGACCTCGCGGCGAACGCCGGAGCCGAACTCCACGAAGATCGGATAGATCAGGTCGTTCGCGTCCAATGACGTCTCACGCACCATCGCGCGCAGCGTCTCAGTGCGGCGCATGCGTCGTGGGCGATAGATTGGGAACTCCATTCTCTGCCTCCTTGATCTGCTGATCGTGCTCGCGGTGGCGCTACTCGGCGTCAGCGGACTCCTCGTCCGCGACGCGCTGCGATGCGTCTTGCCTCTGCGCACCTTGCCGGACGGCGGTCATGAACTCAGCTTGCAGGCTGTCGCGGACGATGTCCTCGGCCGAACGACTCTCGCCGGTCACGTGCTTCACGTAGTCGGAGTAGCGGCGCACCGCCACTACCGCTGCACCGGCGAGGACGACCCAGAACGCCATCTGCACGAACACGTACATCATCTGTCCGTACTGCGCGAACCAACCTACGAAGCCCGTTGCAGTGGTCACGTGCGATCACTTCCTCCCGCTTGGAAACCCTGTCCTAAACGACCGGGGCGCCGCATGATCGCGGACGCCCCGGCATGGTATGTCTGGTGGAGATGAGCGGGCTCGAACCGCCGACCTCCGCGTTGCGAACGCGGCGCTCTCCCAGCTGAGCTACATCCCCATCTTCTGCGGCCGACCCCATCGGGGCCGAACGCAGATGTATACAATGCCGAGCCATGCTCGCTTTGTCAATCGCACCGCCGCACTCTTCGCGGCGGCGCGTCACGCTCTCACCCGTAGTACTCCTCCAGCGCCGCCACGAGCGCCGGCGTGGTGTACTCGGCTGGCTCCACGTCCACGCGCAGCCCCGCCGAGCGCGCCTCTCTCGCGGCGATCGGACCGATGACCGCTACCACGAGATCGGACAGGTCGAGTCCTGCGGTGAGCTCGAGGAATCCTCTCACCGTGGACGGAGACGTGAACGTCACCGCGTCGGCCTCCCCTGCGCGTAGCCGCTCGAGCACCGCCGGGTCGCCCGGGCCGGTCACCGTCTGGTAGGCCGGCACCACGTCCACCCGCACGCCGCGCTCGCGCAGCCCGTCGGGCAACACCTCGCGAGCTTCGAGCGCCCGAGGAAGCAGCACCCGAGTGCCCTCTCCCACCCCGCGTTCGCACAGCCCCTCGAGCACGCCTTCACCCACATGCTTGGCCGGCACGAAGTCGGCGACCACACCGTGGCGCTGGAGCGCACGCGCCGTTGCCGGGCCCACCGCCGCCACGCGCACGCCGTACAGATGCCGCGCGTCCTTGTCGGCAAGCGCCATGCGGGAGAAGAAGCGCTCAACCGCGTTTCTCGAGGTGAACACGACCCAGGAGTACACGTCCAGACCCTTGATCGCCGTATCCAAGGGACCCACATCGGGCGGTTCGACGATCTGGATCGACGGGAACACGAGCGGCTCGGCGCCGGCAGCCTCGAGCAGGGCCCCGAGCGTACCCGCCTGCTCGCGTGCCCGCGTGACCACCACGCGCTTTCCCGTCAGTGCGCCCATGGTCTCACCGGCCTCCGGTCACGTGCCGAGGAGCGAGTCGAGCGAGCCGTCGGGAGCCACTTCGCGGATCTCGGCGAGTATCTCATCCGCGCCGAGCGACCGCAGGACCTCCACCATCGCCTCGCCGAGCGCCTCCGGCTCGCCCGCGTCGCCGCACATCTGGTGCCGGATGATGCGCTCGCCGTCCACCGAGCCCACCATCGCGTCCATCGTGAGGGTGCCCTCTTCGTAGCGCGCGTACGCGCCGATGGGGACCTGGCATCCGCCCTCGAGCTTGCGCATGACCACCCGCTCAGCAGTGACGCACTCCATGGTCTCCGGATGGCCGATGCGCTCCATCGCATGGAGCATGAACTCGTCGTCCTCGCGGATCTCGATGCCGATGGCGCCCTGGCCCACGGCCGGCACCATCTGGGTGACCGGCACGTAGCTTGTGATGCGGTCTCCCCAACCCATGCGCGTGATGCCCGCTGCGGCGAGTATCACCGCATCCACCACGCCGTCCTCGGCCTTGCGCATCCGGGTGTCGAGATTGCCGCGCACATCCACGATCTCCAGGTCGGGCCGGAGGTGCACCACCTGCGAGCGGCGGCGCAGGCTCGAGGTGCCGAGTTTCGCCCCCTGCGGCAGCGTGGTGACGTCATAGCCCGCGCCCGAGACGATCACGTCGCGCGGGTCCACCCGCTCCGGCATGGCCGCGATGACGCACCCGTCGGGCAGCTCGGTGGGCACGTCCTTCATGGAATGCACGCACAGGTCCACGGTGCCAGCCAGCAGTTCGACCTCGAGCTCCTTGGTGAAGAGACCCTTGCCGCCGACTTTCGCAAGCGGCACGTCGAGGATCTTGTCGCCCGTGGTCTTGATGACCTTCAGGCTCACCGGAAGCCCGGTGACCTCCTCGAGCTTCGCCTTGATGTACTCCGACTGCCACAGCGCGAGTTTGCTCCCGCGCGTGCCGATGACCAGCTCTTTACGCTCCACAGTCGCCGATACCCTCCCCTGTCTCTTTCTGCTTCTCTACGATCTCGCGCGCACGAAGGTTGAGCAGGTTGCGGAATGCGCCGGGACCATGCTTGTCTTCAGAATCCTCCAGCCCGTACAACATCCGGGCCGCCTCCACGTACATGTAGCCGTCCTTGTCAGACGACACCTTCTTGAGCCGGGCCGTGGGCCCGTGGAGCATCTTGTTCACGATCGCGCACGTGAGCGCCTCCACGGTCTTGCGCTCCTTGTCCGTGAGGTCCAGCTTCTTGAGCGCCTTCTCGAGCTCCAACTTCCGGATGACCTCGGCCTTGGCCCGGATCGCCGTGACCGTGGGCACGACCTCCATCGACTCCACCCAGGTGAAGAACGCCGCCATCTCCTCATCGATGATGGCCTCAGCGCGCCGCGCCTCGGCCATGCGCTCTTCGAGGTTCGCTTCCACCACGCCGGAGAGGTCGTCGATGTCGTACAGGAAGACGTTGGGGAGGTCGTTCACCGCAGGGTCGATGTCCCGCGGCACCGCGATGTCGATCAGGAACAGCGGTTGCGCGCGATGTTTCGCCGAGGGAGCGAGAGCCGCCTTCGTGATCACGTGATCGGTGGCCGCCGTGGACGAGATCACGATGTCCGCGTCGTGCATGCGGTCGTAGAACTGCTCGAACGGCACGGCCGTGCCGCAGAAGCGCGACGCCATGTCCTGCGCCCGTTCGAACGTGCGGTTGGCCACGAGCACGCCGGTCACGCCGTTGGACACCAGATGCCGCACCGTGAGCTCGCTCATCTCGCCTGCGCCGAGCACCAGCACCGTGCGACCGTCGAGCGTGTCGAACACCTTCTTGGCGAGCTCGACCGCCGCATAGCTGATCGACACGGCCGATTCGCCGATCGCGGTCTCCGTGCGTACCCGCTTGCCCACCTCGAAGCTCTGACGGAACAGCTTGTTCAGCACCCTGGCGGTGGCTCCGGCCCCGAGCGCGTGTTCGTACGCGGTCTTGGCCTGGCCGAGGATCTGAGCCTCGCCCACAACCATCGAATCAAGCGACGCCACGACCCTGAACAGGTGGCGCACCACGGCCTCGCCGGTCTCGATGTAGAGGTAGCGCGCAAGCTCGTGGCGGTCGGCGTCGCAGTGGTCGGCGAGGAAGCCGATGACCGAGTCGACCCCGATGTCGGTGTCCGACGCCACCGCGTAGACCTCCGTACGGTTGCAGGTGGACAGGATCACCGCCTCGCGGATCTCCTCGATGCCCGTGAGCGTCGCGAGCGAGCTCTCCTGCGCGTCGGCAGGGAAGGTGAGCCGCTCTCTCACGACGACGGGCGCTGTCTTGTGGCTGAGGCCAACGAGTACGAAGTGCATCAGGAGCGGATCGCCTCCATTGACGGACTGTGGGCGGATGGTCTCGTGCGCTGTGCGCACGTTCGTGGGCTGGGACGCCCCCGCCGGTGCGGTGCGTTGTTGTTCAGGCAAGCAGGCCCGGCGGGGGCGATGTGGTGAACCGTACGCACCACCTGCGCATGCCTGAACGTGATCCGGGTAGTGCAGACTGCGGACGCCATCGGGCGTGTCTGGCTAGTGCGCCGCATCGGAGCGCACCCCCTCACGCCTCGCCGCGGCGACCTTGCCGTCGAAGAGCCGGTAGAAGAGCTCCGGCCAGACGCCCTCGATGCGGTAGAGGAGCCGATTCGACATCCCGTGAAGCACAAGGAACCTGCCGCGCTCGATGTCGCGCACGAACTGCCGGGCGACCTCGGACGGGTCGATGGTCTTGGCGATCCCGTTGATGGCGGCCGTCTCGCGGGGCTCCGTGGCCACCTCCCGCGCGTAGCCAGGAGTGTCCATGTTGGGTGGGCACAGCAGCGTGACTCCCACACCGTGCGGCCGGAGCTCGCTCCGGAGCACCTCGGCCAGTCCGGTCACACCGAACTTGGCCGCGCTGTACGCCGAGTAGCCGTACACGCCCACCAGCCCGCCCATCGACGACACCAGCCCGATGTGGCCGCTCCCCCGCTCGATCATCGACGGTACGACGGCCTTGGCCGCGTACACGCTGCCGAGCAGGTTCACATCCAGGTGTCGCTGGAACTCCTCGACGGGGGTCTCGACGAACCTCCGGGGCTCGCAGAAGCCGGCGCACGCGGCCAGCACGTCGACCGGCCCTAGTTCGGCGGTCACACGGCCCACGACATCGTCCACAGCGGAGCGGTCCGAGACGTCGCACGCATACGACAGCACGCGCTGGGAGCCGGTGGCGCACCGGGCGCTCACCGCCTCGCGGGCGGCCTCCAGACGAACCTCGTCGCGCGCCACCAACGCCACGTGAGCGCCGGCGGCGGCCACGAGCTCAGCGGTCGCAAGACCAAGCCCGCTGGAGGCGCCGGTCACAAGGACGTTCTTGTCAGCCCAGTACGACACTATCCTCCCGTCACAGCCCGAACACGTGGAAGCCGGCCGGGATCGTGCGAGCCACCACGGCGAGAACGACGACGAGCACGAAGCCCGCGAGCAGGAGATACGCGCCGCGCCGGCCCTGCCATCCATGGCGCCAGCGGAGGACGAGGTAGGCGGCGAACACGAGCCACACGAGCCCCGAGAGGACCACACGGATGTCGGCCCACCACAGGCTCACATCGGTCTCGATCGCCCGCAGGACGCCAAGTATCAGGCCCGCCGAGTACAGGGGGAACGCCCACAGGACGGAGCGCCAGGCAACGCGCTCGGTCTGGGCGAGCGAGGGCAGACGGCTGAACAGCTTCGTGGCCTTGCGCGCCTTGAGTTGCCGCTCCATCAGCACGTACATCAGAGAGGCGGCGGCGCCGATCGCATATCCGGCGTTGGCGAACGAGATGAGGGCGACGTGGATCCCGACCCGCCAGTTGTCGAGCAACACCGCCTGCTCGGGCGTCACGTCGGCAAGCACGCCCCTGCTCACGCCGAGCACCTGCGCGATGAGCATCATCACCAGCGCGGCAGGCACCAGGAGCGCCCCGTACGTCTTCACCTTCATCAGATGCTCGACCAGGAAGTAGACGAGCACCAGCGCCCATGCCATCAGCACGAGCACGTTGGCGCCGGTGAGCTCCGTGCCATCGGTGGCCGACGAACGAAGTCCGATGGATGCGGTGTGCAGAAGGAAGCCCGCGCCCGTTGCGAAGGTCGCGTACCACGACAGCACGGCACGTCTGGTGACCACCTGGTAACCGTAGAGCACGGTCGCGGCCACATAGAACGCCATTGCCAGCCAGAATGCGACGAACGCTACCTCGAGCACGGTGCCTCCTCAGTGATGCGCGGTGCCGGTGCCATCACTCGTTGCCGGAACGACGGGCCACTGCGGCCTCAAGCACCTCGAGCTGCCGCGAGAGGGCGCCGAGGCGCTTGAGCGCCATGCCCACGTACACGACCATCCCCGCCCACAGAAGGGCGTAGGCGCCGGCCACGAGCGGCCACTGGGTCAGAACGAGCGAGTAGACCTCTTCGAGCGTGGGATTCACAGCGATCACCTCTCCAGCTGGGTCTTGGCCTGTTCGATACGGTCACGCAGCTGCACTTCGCCCATTCGCAGCTGGTAGATGGAGTAGCCGAGCGCGATCATCCCGATCTGGGCGACGATGAACGAGATCAGCATCGGCCCCTCGAGCCCGCCGCGTTCGATGACGGGATGGTTCGACGGGATCAGCCGGGTGATGAAGAACGAGATCGGCACGTCGATGAACGCCAGGATCGAGAACACCGCCCCGTACACCGCCCGGCGCTCCTCATCCTCGACCGAGTTGCGCAGCACGAAGTACGCGACCACGAGCAACGTGAGGATGAAGTAGGTGGTGAGCCGCGGCTCCCAGTCCCACCACACGCCCCATGCCGCCTTGGTCCACAGGATGCCGGTGGCCATCGTGAGGCCCACGAACACCAGCGTGACCTCCATCGAGACACGCCCCTTGGTGTCGTACTCGCGGTTCCGTGTCATGAGGAACCGGACCGCGTAGAACGCGGCGAAGGCGAACACGATGAACGAGATCTCGGCCACCGGGACGTGGAAGTAGAAGATCTTCTGACCCCAGTCGGGACGGCCGTACTCGGAGCCGAAGACCGTGGCCGTCTCGAATGCGGCAGCGACGACCGTGACCGTCCCCGAGTCTGTATCCATCGTCAGGGAGTCTTCGTCGGCGGAGGTGAGCTCGCCCCTGAACGTCTGGCCGCCGTCCCCCACCACTTCGACGCGATATCCCACGTAGTTGCCGAGGTACCGCGCTTCGTCGATCGTCTGCTCGAACGGCCCCTTGTATCGGACCGAGTCAACCTGCTCGGCCGTTCTCACGAAGCCGAAATCGGGCACACCGGCCCAGAAGAACGCGCCAAGGAACGCGCCGAGGGTCAGCACGCCTCCAAGCACGAGCGCGATCATCGCTCTCGTCGTGAGGGACTTCACGGTATGGTCAGCCTCCTATCGAAGACGCGCCGACGCTCATGCGCCGACGATGAACTCATACAGACCGTACGAGGCGAGGAGCATGATCACGTCGTATCCTACGACCCACCCCATGCCGGTCCAGAACACCCCCACACCCTCGGCCCCGCCCACGATCGCGCCTCCGGTGGCGATGACCGCCCCGAGCAGCAGCGGATACATCAACGGGATGAACAGCATCGCGAGAACGAAGTCCTTGCCCGATGTGTTGACCGACATCGTGGCCAGGAGCGTACCCACGCCGGAGATGCCCACCGAACCCGCCAGCAGGATCAGTGGCAGCAAGGCGAGCGAGGACGCATCCATCTGCTCGCCCTGCAGGAACAGGAAGCCGAACACCGGCAGCGTCAGCAGTTCGACGGCCAGCAGGAAGATGAGGTTGCCGCCTGCCTTGGCGAAGAAGATCACCGGGCGGTCCACGGGCGAGAGCAGGAGCGCCTCGAGGCACCCCTGATCCTTCTCGTGGACCAGTGAGCGGTTGAGTCCGAGCATCGATGTGAAGATGAAGGCGAGCCAGAGCAGTCCGGCGGCGATGTCACGCGGGTCGAAGCTCGAGCCCGCCTGCGACAGCGCCACGAAGTAGACGACCATCGTGAGCAGGGCGTAGAGGCCCATCGACATGATCATCTCCTTGGTGCGGAGCTCCATGACGATGTCCTTCCGGAGCATCGCCCGCAACTGCCGTCCGGAGAGTCCGGCCATCTACGAGACCCCCATTCCAACGGTGGAACGGTAGGTCTGCCGGAACGCGGCGTCATCGATGTCCTCGCGCCGTTCGAACATCACGACACGACCCTTCGCCAGGATCAGCGCGTGGCTGCAGAGCTCCAGGCCCTTGTCGAGATCGTGACTGATCATGACGAACGTATGGTTGCCGCGGATCTGCGCGATGAGACCGTCGAGGATGTCCATGGCGTGCGGGTCGAGGCCCGAGTACGGCTCGTCCAGGAAGAGCACCTCAGGCCGGTGGAGCAACGCGCGCGCGATCGAGAGACGCTGCAGCATGCCGCGCGAGAACGTCCGCGTGAGGTCGAGCTTGCGGTGGTCCAGCTCCACGGCCTCCAGGAGCTCGGCAACGCGCGCCTCCGGCTGTTCCACGCCGTACATGTCGGCGAAGAACAGCAGGTTCTCCTCGGCGGTAAGGTCCGGATAGAGCAACGGGTTATGGCTGATCAGCCCGATGTGCGTGCGCAGTTCGACGGCATCGCTGACGACGTCCATCCCCAGGACCTGCGCCGTGCCGTTCGTCGGATTGAGCAGCGTGGTGAGCACCTTGATGAGCGTGGTCTTGCCGGCGCCGTTGGGGCCGAAGACCGAGAGGAAGGCGCGCTCCGGGAGGTCGAGGTCGACCCCGTCAAGCGCCTTACGCACGCCAAAAGCCCGGGTGAGTCCCCGGACCTCCAGCGCGTTCTTCTGGTCATGAACCTCGCTCACACGACCACCCTCACGCCGCGAGACGGGACTTCTTGGGCCACGAGGCGATGCCGCTGCCGATGATCAGGATGGCGAAACCGGACCATACCCACCACTGCATCGGGAAGAACTTGATCGTCACCACAGCGCTGCCGGTGTCATCGACGCCCGAGAAGGAGATGAAGACGTCCTTGAACACCTCGCTCAGCAACGAGACGTGCTGCGTGCTCTGGTTCTGCTGCGCCAACTGCTGCGGGAAACGCAGCTGCGGACGCATCGTCTTGATCGCCCGGCCGTCCCTGCTCACGTCGAGGTTCACCGTGTAGACGGTGTCGCCCTGGGTGGCGCCCACCCGCACGTTCTCCTGCGTCTGGTCGAGGGAGACGAACGTGAACGTGTACCCCTCGGCCTCATACGTAGCGCCCGGCTGCTGAGGGATCTGCGCGTTGTGCGTGCGAACGAACATGGTGGAGCCCACGAGGCCGATCAGGATGATGCCCATGCCCAGGTGCGCCAGATAGCCGCCCGTCTGGGTGCGGGCCTTGGTGACGATCCATCCGAACGCCGCACCGAGCGACTCGCCCCTGGCGGCGGCACGCTTGCGCGCGCCATCGAAGAACAACCAGAGCGGAAGACCGATCGCATACCCTGCCACGATCACACCGCTGACGGCGAGGAAGTGGTGCCACCACTCGGCCGTGGCGCCCGTGGGCGTGAAGTACGGAAGCATCGCGAACACGTAGACGGCGAGGAAACCGACCGCGATCGGCGTACCCACGGCCAGAGGGCCTTTCGCCTTCTCCCACAGCTTCTTCATGTCGCCGCCGCCCCACGCGAGGATCGGGCAGAGCGTCATGACGAGGATGTAGAAGATGCCCAGTGGGCGAGCGAGCGCGTCGTAGGCCGGCGCCTTGATCGACTGACCGCCTAGCGGCATCCACTCAGGGAACGCCGAGGCCATGGTCATGTACGCCACGAGCACGGCCGAGATCAGCATGAGCACGTTGTTGAAGTAGTACGAGCCCTCCTTGGACATGATCTGCTCGAACCCGTCGGCCTCGCTGCTGAGCCGGTTGCGCCGCATGATGACGCCGGCGGCCATGACCGCTATCGAGCCGATCATCATCAGCAGGAAGAGCCAGAACGAGAGCGGGTCCTCCTGGAACGCATGCACCGACTGCACGATGCCCGAGCGGGTGATGAAAGTCCCCAGGAGCACGAACACGAAGGTGAACGCCGCCATCATGAAGGTCCACATGCGGAAGCCTTCACGCCTGCGGTACACGGTCATCGAATGGATCAGGCCCACACCGGTCAGCCACGGCAGCAGAGAGGCGTTCTCCACCGGGTCCCAAGCCCAGTAGCCGCCGAATGCGAGCTCGTAGTACGCCCACACCGACCCCAGGCCGATGCCGATGCCGAGCAACAACCAGGAGAACACCGTGATGCGGTCGGTGAGCTTCACCCAGGTGGCCGACACGTCTCCCGTGAAGAGCGCCGCCAACCCGAACGCGAACGGGACGGTGAGACCCGCGTAACCGATGAAGAGCGTCGGCGGGTGCAGGACCATCGCCCATGTCTGGAGCAGCGGGTTCATAGCCGCACTCGTGAGCAACGCCCCGGTAGCCGGATCCACGAGGCCCGCGGGAGCCGCCTTGAAGGGGTTGTTGGTGTCGATGAACAGGGCCGCCAGGAAGAACAGCTGCACGAAGTTCACGATGGCAAGGCCGGTCGCGCCGAGCTTGCTGTCGTTCTTCATGAACTTGCCGGCAAGGAAAGCGCCGTAGATGGCGAGGATCCACTCCCAGAACAGGAGCGAGCCTTCCCGGCCCGCCCATACGCCGGAGAGACGGTACACCCACGCCCACGGCCCGGTGACCGTCGGATGGTTATAGATGACGTACTGGAGCGACCAGTTCTCCGAGAGGAACGCAGTGGCCAGCAGGATGATCGCCAGCGAGATGAACCCGAAGACACCGAAGGTCATGAGGTGTCCCGCAGTGCGGGTGGCGCCTCCCTCACGGCTGCTGAATGCGTATGCGCCGATCGAAGCGATCGCCGAGACGCTGGCCAGGCCGAGCAGAAGGTTGCCGATGGTCCCGAGGTCCATGCATGAGCTCCGTTCTTGAGAGAGACGATCCTACGTTCTACTGAGCCGCCTGATCGAGCGCGACCTCCGTGCACTGGAAGATCCCATCCGCCTCGATCGAGCCGGTGATGACGGCCTTCGCGCCACCGATGAAATCGTCGGGCAGTCCGCCGCCCCACGCGACGGACAGCGGGTTGTTCGCCGCGGCGTCATCGGCGAGCTGGAAGCGCACCGCCGAGCCGGCCGGCGCGATCGAACCCTCCACCACGAAGCCGGTGACCTTGACGGTGACCCCCAGGAGCTCGTCCTGGCGGTTGATGGTGTCGTTCACCGTGAGCGCACCGGTAGCCGACTCGTACTTGGAGGGGCACTTGGTGACGAGATACTTGGCGTCGATCGAGCCGTCGTCGGCGAGGACGCCTGTGACGGTGGCCGTCGTGCCGTCGCCGAACGAGCCCGGCACGACATCGTTCCAGACGATGCGCACGCGGCCCGCGTCGGGCTCTGCACTGTCCTCGATCTCGAAAATGAACGGGGAAGCTCCGGAGACCCAGGATCCGGCCACCACCTCACCGGAGACCTCCACCTGCTTGCCTACCAGAGACTCGTTGGTGAGCGCCTCGGCGACCGATGCCTTCGTGGCCGTCCCGCCGCTGAAACCGGCGAACATGATGAGTGCACCCACAGCTACGAAGATCAGGATGGTCACGCCGATGAGACGCTGCTTGGCTCGCTTGTTCACTCAGCAATCACTCCCTGCCCGCCGCGCGGGCGCGCGGCGACACGATGATGGAGCGCGAGCGGGGCCGGAACCGGCCGCGTGGCGCACCGCGACTACCTTTACTTGCCTGAACGTTCGAATCGTACCATACGCGCGCTCGTGAGCCACTCACGAATGGAGAGCGGCGTCGAGCCCGCAGGGCTGCCATGAGCAATCCCTGTGCCGGGGGAAACGAACGGATCAGGAGTTGCGCTGCCAGACGAGCGCCAGGCCCCTGAGCGTAAGATCGGCGTCGACCTCGCCCACCGTCTCGCATAGCGGAGCGATCATGCCGGCGAGGCCACCGGTGGCGACGACCGCGCACTCGCCCCCCATCTCATCCCACACACGGCGCACGAGTCCGTCGATCATGCTCGCGTGCCCCATCAGGAGCCCCGCCTGTACCGACTCGCGGGTATTGCGGCCGATCGCCCGTGACGGCGGCTCGAGATCCACCGCCGAGAGCCGCGCCGCCCGCCGGAACAGCGCCTCGGCGCTCGTCTCGATCCCCGGCGCGATAGCGCCTCCGAGATAGGCCCCCGAACCGTCCACCACATCGAACGTGGTAGCGGTGCCGAGGTCGACCACGATGACCGGGGCCCCGAACCCGTCCACGGCTGCCACCGCGTTGACGATCCGGTCGGCGCCTATCTCGTGCGGATTCTCGTATGCGATGGGCATGCCGGTCTTCACGCCCGGCCCGATGACGAGGGGCGGCTTGCCCGTGGCGCGATGGGCGAGATCCTCGTACGCGATCGTCAGGGCCGGCACGACCGAGGAGATCACCACGCGCTCGATACCGTCCCACTGCTGCCCGTCGAGCACGAACAGGCCGCCGATATGCACCCTGATCTCGTCGGCGGTGAGCGTAGGGTCGGTCGAGACCCTCCAATGACTCTCGATCCCCGAGGGACCGATCAGACCGAGAACGGTCTGGGTGTTGCCGATATCGACGGCGAGGATCATGGCCCATCCTTTCCCTGGCGGCGCCGGCGCGAGGAGCAGACCGGCGGAGCCGAAGCGTGACGACCCGGCAACAGCGTGGGCGGCGCCCACGGAGCCCGGTGGTATCATCGCGTATGACCTCGATACCCGGAGGACGTACCGTGACAACGACACCAGCCCGGATCCTCGTCGTCGATGACGAAGAGTCGATCCTCCAGTTCGTATCCTACAACCTCCGCAAGGAGGGCTACGAAGTGACCGTGGCCGCCGATGGCGACACGGCCCTCGCGCTTGCAGCCGAGAACCCGTTCGACCTCATCGTGCTCGACATCATGTTGCCGGGCACCGATGGCTATGAGGTGTGTCGGCGTCTCCGTGCTTCGAGCGATACTCCCGTGCTGTTCCTCTCGGCCCGGGACACCGAGCTCGACAAAGTCGTGGGGCTCGAACTCGGCGGCGACGACTATCTCGCCAAGCCGTTCGGCGTACGGGAACTGATCGCGCGCGTGAAGGCCCTGCTGCGCAGAAGCGCCGGGCGTGCGACCGAGAGCGCCGATGAGGCGCGCACGCTCAAGGCGGCGGGCATCAAGCTCGACGAGGGCTCGCACCTCGCTTATCACGGAGACACCGAGATCGACCTTACCCCGCGGGAGTTCGAGCTTCTGGCGTGCCTGATGCGGCACGCAGGCCGCGTCCTGTCGCGGGAGCAGCTCCTGAAAGAGGCGTGGGAGTGGCAGTACGTGGTGGAGACGAAGACTGTGGATACCCACATCAAGCGCCTCCGTGACAAGCTGGCCGCCGCCGGAGTGGACCCCGCCGTCGTGGAGACCGTGCGCGGCTACGGGTACCGTCTGGCAACGTAGCGGCGGATCGGTATGTCCATCCGCCGCCGCCTCATCGCAGCATTCCTCGCGGTAGCACTGACGGTAGCGGCCGCGCTCTCCGTCTACTTCCTCACGGAGCTCGAGGACTACAGCCTCCGGAAGATGGAGGAACGGCTCACCAGCGAGCAGATGCTGCTGTCGGCCACGGTCAGCGCACAGATGGCCGCCGCCGGCCGCAGCTCGCTCACCGATGGCCAGGCTGCCTCGCTCAGCGCCGTCCTTGAGTCGGTCGACCAGACGGCCGTCTCACGGGTGCGCATCCTCGACAGTGACGGCGTCTCATTGGTGGACTCGGCCAACGAGGACGTAGGCGTGGGGTACTCCGAGACCCCCGAGGTGGCTCGCGCCCTTGTGGGTGAGCGGTCATCGACGCAACGCGCGCTGCCTGACGGGAGGGTCGGGATCTCGGTTGCCGGCCCCATCGTCGTTGACGGACGCGTGACCGGCGCGGTCTACACATCGGGCGCTACCTTCTCCATCACCACGCTGCTGCGCGAGTACCGTACAGAGGTCGCGATCGTCGCCGCCGTGTTCGTGCTGGTCACGATCGTGCTCACTGAGACGCTCGCGCGATGGCTGTCCCGTCCTCTGCAGTCGCTCGCCCAGGGCGCTGTGGCGTTCGCCGACGGCGACCACTCAGTGCGCGTCCGGCCTACCGGCTCCGCCGAGATCCGCGCGCTCGCTGACGCGTTCAACGCCATGGCCGACGAAGTGCAGGCGGCGCTCCTTGAGCTTCGCGAGGAGGAGCGACGGAAGTCGCGTTTCGTGTCAGACGTGAGCCACGAGCTCCGAACACCGCTCACCGCCATCCGCGGGGCGGCGGAGACGCTCCTCGACGGCGACGTGCCGGAGGAGGACGCGCGTCAGTTCCTCTCCACCATCGCTCGTGAGTCGGAGCGGCTCACACGCCTGGCGAACGATCTCATCACGCTGCAGCGTATCGAGGGGGCCACGGGCGAGTTGCCGCTCTCGAAGATCGACCTGGAGGTCGTGGCCCGCCAGGCGATCGAGAGCCTTGCGCCCCTCACGGAAGCAAGGAACGTCCGGGTGGAGGTGACGGGCACCGCCGAACCCGTCCTGGGCGATCGCGACAGACTGCAGCAGGTGCTCGGCAACCTGCTCGACAACGCATCGCGCGTGACTCCCGAGGGCGGGACCATCGCGGTGGAGCTGGCCACGGAGGACGGCAGGTCGGTCGTCCGCGTGATCGACGAAGGTCCGGGCATCGCCGAGAAGGACGCCGAGCGCATCTTCGACCGCTTCTACCGGGCGCAATCGAGCCGCGACCGCGGCTCCGGAGGAGCCGGCCTGGGACTCGCGATCGTAGCGGCGATCGTGTCATCGCATGGCGGTACGATCACGGCGGCCGCCCGTCCCGGGAAGGGCACCGTCTTCACGCTGAAGCTGCCCACGATACCGAAGGACTGACCGCTAGCCGATGCGGCCCAACTCGATCACGGCGTGATCGCCCGCGACCTCGGAGAACACCGCGGCGGTCTCAGGGTGACACGTGAAGAACACGATCTGGCGTTGCTCCGCGAGCTGGGACACGGCCTCGGCGGCGCCTCGCCTACGCTCGGGATCGAAGTTCACCAGGACATCGTCCATCAGGACCGGCAGGGCGGCGCCCACGTCACCGAGACGGGCGATCAAGCCGAGACGGATGGCAAGGTAGAGTTGTTCGGCCGTGCCGCGCGAGAGCAGGTCGGAGGTGTGGGCGGCGGAGTGCGCGTCGAACGCCTCGATACGGCCGTCGTCGAGCGGCACGCTCAGGCTCGTGTATCGGCCATGCGTCATCGTTGCGAACAGGCGACCGGCCTCCCGGACCACCTCGGGCTGCCGCTCGCGCTCGTACCGCTCCTGCGCCTCGGCGAGGATGCGCGCCGCACAGGCGCGGACGAGATACCGGTCCACGGCGTCGTGGATACGCTCCACCGTACCGGCCTCGGCGAGGTGAAGCTCCGCCCGCCGCCTCTCGCGAGCGGCCTTCTCGAGACGCCCCTCAAGCCCGCTGATCTCTGAGACGACATGCTCAAGGGCCGCTGACGCCTCGCCCTCCTCCTGCCGGGCGGCCTCATGGAGAAGCCGCAGGTCATCGGCGTTCCCGCCCTCGGCAAGATCGAACCGCTCGAGTATCCCGCGAAGGTCCGCGGCGGCGTTCTCCGCGCGCTCCTGCTCTGCCGCGATACGGGCGTCCGCGTGACGCAGATCCCGTGAGAGGTCCTCCATGCGCGCCACGGCAGCACGCTCGGCCGCGATGCGCTCCCTCAGGCGGCTCGCCAGCAGCGGGAGATCGTCGCGTCTCGGCTGCTTGGACACCGTCACGAACGGCGACGCGGCGGCAGCGAACCGGCCGGTGAACTCGTCCGCGGCGGCCCTGCGCCGCTCCAGGTCCTCCCGGCGCTCCGCCGCAGCGGCCTCGGCGATCCGCGCCTCGCGTGCGTGCCCGAGCACCGCCGCGACCGCGCCGGGCGTGAGGTCACCGTCGAGACCACGGTCGGCGAGCCATGACGTCCAGAGCGCCATGCGGGTCTCAACCGCCCCTTCAGCCAGCTTCGCGTCCCGCGCCGCCTCTTCGCGTACCTCGGCGGCCCGCTCGACCGACTCCACCGTGCTCCGCGCCAACTCGAGCGAGCGGCGCATGCGCGCGAGATCGAGCGGTCCCGCGCTGGCATCCAGACCCAGGATCCGCAGGTAGCCTCGTGCGTCGTCACCGGGTGAACCGGTCGCGCCGGTCCGGGACCTGTACAGGAACCACGCACCGGCGAGAACGAGCACGACACCGATGCCGACCGTGACCCATTCGCGCAGGTAGACACCCGTGGCCACTGCGGCCAGCCCGGAGACGAGCATCACCGCTGACGGGAAGTCGAGGCCGCGCCCGGAAGGCGTACGCACAGACGCGTACAGCGTCTCGAGCGCATCGAGAGCGGAGAGCCGTTCCGCGATCGCGTCTTTCGCGTCGGGGGCCACGATGCCGAGCGGCCGCAGCGTCTTCTCCGCCGCCGCCGTTGCCTGTGCCAGCGCTTCTTCGGCCCGTCCGAGCGCCTCGGTGCGACTCTCGAGCTGCAAACGGAGCCTCTGCAGGTCTTCCCTCGCCGCTTCGATCTCGGTTGCGTCCAGATGCGCGCTGCCGAGTGCGTCGAGCGCCTCACGCGAGAGACCGCTCCTGCGCGCGGCTTCCTCCGCCTGAGCGGCGGAACGGTCTACGATCGCCTCGGCTTCGACCAGCGACCTGATCGCCTCGATGTGCGCGGGGGCCTCCTCGAGGAGCGCCTCAAGATCGGGTATCGCGGCGCGCAGCGACTCATCGATGTCGAGCGACTGCGACTCCTCGTCCAGACGTTTGCGCTCCTGACGGAGGTGCAGGAGCGCGTCTTCCTGCGCCTCGATCACCGCTCGCCGCTCCTCGGCACGCTCCACCGCAAGCGCGAACTCGGTCGACCGCACCCGCGCCCGCTCCAGCCCCTCACGGAGCTCCGGCAGCCTCGCGCTCAGCGCGGCGAGCGTCTGCTGCTCGCCGACGAGCTGCTCGGCCTCGGCCTTCGAGGACCGCAGCTCGGATCTCGTCGAACGGACGTCGGCCAGCAGCAGGTTGAGCTCTCGCTTGCGGCCGGAGGTGACGTAGATGTCTCCGGCCTCCTTCTCGATGGCCGTCCGGACCTCGTGGGGACTCACACGCAGCCCGGCGCTCGCCGCGTACAGTCGCGCCAACACGTCGTCGCCGGCGGCACGCTGCTCCTCGATCGCGGCCATCTCATCCAGGCCGAAACCGAAGACGACCCGATAAGCCAGGGCGCTCACGCCCTCGGTGATGTCGCCGAGAAGACCGGGGCGATCGTCGCCCCACAGCGTCCGCGTGTTCACCACGCCGCCGTGCGCGCCCTCGCCCCGCTCGATCACCCACGCACCGTCAGCGTCCTCCATCACGAGCCGCGCAAGCCGTCCGCCGCCGCCCGGGACGAAGTACCCGGGCTCCTTCATGGCCGCGGTGGGATATCCGAAGAGGACGTGGCGTACCAGCGAGGTGTACGTGGACTTGCCCGCCTCGTTGGGTCCCAGGACGACGGTCAGCCCGTCGCCCAGGTCGCCGAGCGTGGCGCCCGTGAGACGCCCGTATCGCACCGCCTCTACGCGCCGGAGCCTCATCGCCGCTCCTCCGCGAGCAGGCGGTCGAGCGCCAGGTCCCGGGCGCGCGAGATGATGTCCCGACTGTCGACCGGGGGCACGTCCCGTGCGTCGAGAGCGCCGAGCACCGGGCGCATCACGCCGTCAAGGCACGCTGCTGCCGCTTCCTCGTCCGCCAGCAGGGCGTCGGTGAGCCGGACCAGATCCGCCGCGAAGTCGGATCCCTCACGCACGAGATCGAGGTCGAGCGCCGGACGCGTGCGATCGGTCAGGCGATCGACCCACACCCACGGCTCGCGTTCGAGGCCCGCCGACCGAACATCGGCGAGCAGGTCGTCAAGGACGCCGCGGCGCGCGAGGGTGGCGTGTGTCTCCGAGCGCCCGTGAAGCTCCAGCCGCACGACTGCGGGGATGCCGTCCGCATCCTGAGTTGCCCCGTCCATCGCGGCGACGAGCGCTTCACGGAGATCGTCCACCGTGAGCAGGTCGTCGGCCGCGACTGACGCGGCGTCCCAGATCAGGCGAGCTGTGGACACCCTCTCGACCGCGGCTCCCGATCCGTCTAGCGTCACGAGGAAGCACCCGCGAGGGCCATGTTCTCCGGGATGCAGCCCCTGGGTGCAGCCGCTGTACACGATCGGAGGGTCTTCCAGGAGGACTTCGGGCTTGTGGATGTGCCCGAGCGCCCAGTAGTCCATCCGGGCCGCGCGGAGATCATCGAGCGAGCACGGTGCGTACGGCTCATGCCCCGGACGGCCGCCCACGTTCGTATGGAGCACGCCCACCGCAAGCGCGTCGTCGTCCTGCCGGGCGAACCCTAGCGCGAGGTTGGCGGTCTCAGCGGCGGTGCGGAACGAGCGGCCGTATACCGAGCAGATCGGCTCGCCGTCGCGCTCCACTACCACGCGTTCGACCTCATCAGCCGCGAACACGTGCACGTTGGACGGCATCGCAAGCGCGGCAGAGCGCCCGCTCGCGGGATCGTGGTTGCCCCGGGCGATGAAGACCCTGATCCCGGCTTCTTCCAGCCGCTCGCACGCGTCGCGGAACGCGAACTCCGTTCTGAGCGACCGCTCGGCGCTGTTGTACACGTCGCCTGCGAGCAGCAGGAAATCGACCTCGCGCTCAAGACATGTGGCGACCACCGCGTCGAGCGCCCCGAGCGGCGCCGCCACCAGGTCCTCCCGGACGCGTGGATCGCTGGCATCGATCCCCTTGAAGGGGGCATCGAGATGCAGGTCTGCGGCGTGTACGAACCGCACCGGACCGCTCACTCGCTCTCCCTCCCCGATCGTCAGGCCGACACGACTCCCATAGTAACGGCGTACCCTGACACGCGACAGACCGAGCTGTCGCTAGCCGGCACGGGAGACGCCGATCGGACGGTGCGATGCATCCCCGAGCCCGGCGGCCCGCACGCCGCGGGCGACCATAAGGGCCACGGCCGCCTTGAGGATGTCCGGAACCATGAACGGCGCGACCGCGACCGGGAACGCCTCGGCCATGGTGGCGCCGGTCACCGTGGCGAACCGCGACCATCCACAGATGTAGGTCACCGCGATCAGGACCGCCATGGCCAGCAGGTCGCCGGCCACGGCGCGGCCGGGCATGGCGTGCGCCACGGCCCGGCGGATCGCGGCGCCCAACGGAGCGGACACGATGAACCCCGCGATGAACCCGCCCGTGGGGCCGAGCAGCACGCCCGCACCGGACGCACCACCCGAGAACACCGGCAGGCCGAACACACCCAGTGCCACGTAGACCGCCATCGCCGCGAAGGCCTCCACCGGCGGGAGGACGAGGGCGGCCACCGCCACCACGAGGACCTGCAACGTCACGGGGACCGGCCCGAGCGGAATGGTGATAAGCGCCCCCGCCGCTACGAGTGCGGCGACCAGCGCGGGTCGTATGAGTGCCGAGGTGCGACGGGGCGCCATGGATAGCCGATCGTCAATAGGCGTACATTGAGGGTTGACGATAGACGTCCGCCGCCGTGACCGTCAATCGCGGAGCGTGACCTCTCCCGATACGATCCGCCGCTGGCCATCCTGTGCGTGAAGGACGAGCGCCCCGTCGGGACCGACTCCCGCCACCCTGCCCTCGGCCACCAGCGACCCCATGTGGTCTTTCACGCGCACATCGCATCCGGTGAGCGACGATCGCGCCTCGTACTCCTCCCGGAGCGGCTCGAACCCGCGCGCCAGGAACTCGCGGTACATCCCCGCGATCCCGTCGAGGACCGCCGCTGCCACGTCGGCGGAGCCGACCGCCGGCGCCACGTCCCGCACGCGCGTCGCGCCGGGATACGGGACGTCCGCGACGTTGATGCCGCACCCGATCACCACCCACTCCACCCGGTCGCTCTCGGCGGCCATCTCGACGAGGATGCCGGCAAGCTTGCGCCCGCGGGATTCCACGTCGTTCGGCCACTTCAGCAGCACGTCCATGCCGAGCGTGCCGAGACCTCGCGCGAGACCCACCGCCGCGGCAAGCGGCAGCGCACTGAGCTCCGATGGCGGCAGGGTGGGGCGCAGGACACACGACACGTACGCGCCACCGCGGGGAGACTCCCACTGTCGCCCCATCCGCCCGCGGCCCTGGGTCTGCGCTGCCGCCGCCACCACCGTCCCTTCGGCCGCGCCGGCACGCGCGAGCCGCTTGGCTTCGTCGTTGGTGGATCCGGTCACAGGGCCGCCGAGGCACGACACCCACAAGGCTTCCGCGAGCCGCGGCCACACTTCCTCCGGGATGCACAGATCGGGGGCGGAAAGCAGGCGGTACCCCACGCGCGGAGACGATGAGATCTCGTACCCGAGCCGCCGGAGCGCCTCCACATGGCTGTGGACGGCAGCGCGCGAGATACCCAATCCGGTGGCCACCGCCTCACCCGAGACGCCCGCCGCCCCCGCCTGTGCGAGCGCTGCGGCCACTGCCACCCTACGGGACGTCGTGACCATGAGCCTCGCCATCGCCCGACGAGTCCGCACGGGCCTCGTCCGCCTCGTCTTTGGCGGCCCGCTCGGCCAGCAGGTCCACTTTGCGCTCGATGTAGCGGTGGCGGCCCCAGAGCACGAGTCCCCCCATCACGACGAGCAAGAGCAGCCCGAACCAGGTGATGTTGCGGGCCACGGCGATGGCGCGATCGAAGTTGTCGGCGAATATGCGGCCGAGCATGACCATCAACGTCGTGTACATCAGCGCGCCGACGAACGTGTACAGCTCGAAGATCCATACGCGCATACGCGACACGCCCGCGATCACCGGCACGAAGTTCTTGAAGCCGGCCGCGAAGCGGGAGATGAGGACCGTCTTGTTGCCGTGCTGCTCGAAGTACTCCTCGGCCGCGACTATGTGCTCCTGGTCGAAGAACTTCCCGCCCCACTTGATGAGCGCCGCGCGACCCCCGCGACGCCCGAACCAGTACGAGAGGTTGCTCCCGGTCAGAGTCCCCACCATCGAGGAGATCCCCACCAGCCATGGGTTCAGATGCCCTCCAGCCGAGACGAACCCGGCCGCCATGACGACCGTCTCGCCCGGGGTGAACGAACCGATGACGAACAGGTTCTCGGACACGGTGAACGCGATGACGATGAGATGCCCCCAGACATCGAGGAGGCCGAGGAACCAGTCGAGAGGCGCGAAGCCGGTCTGGGGCATCAGGCGCTCCCCTCGGCGGTGGCGGCCCACGCCACCCACTGGTCGTATCGCGGGAACAGCAGCCACAGACCGACGAGGGTGACCACGAGCATGGCGTAGTAGTCCCACACCTGACGCGTCATGATCGAGAGCACTGCGCCTATCACCACGGGAGCGATCGCGTAGACGACGAGCTTCCACGACAGCGAGGCCATCGCGGCCACATCCAGGGGCGTGCTGGCCGTGTCACGCGTGCGGATGTTCCTGCCCACGACCACCGAGGCGACCGCCACCGAGATGAACAGGTACCGCATGGCCCCGCCCGCGGGCACCGGGTCGTCCCACCACGCGGCCGTGGATGCCGCTTGTACGAGCGCGGTGGTCGCAAGCGGCAGCGCCAGCGTCGGCGCGGCGCGCCGCAGCCAGCGGACGTACCCCTCACGAAGGTCTGGCGAGGTCACTGGTCTCCCTACCCTGCGCAACGGGGCGGATCCCCGATGCGTCTGCAGAGCGTATCATCCCTCACTCCGCATCGAGACCGAAGTCGAGCGGATGCGCCATGGTGAGCGCGCTCGATGAGACGCGATCCACCCCTGTGGCCGCGAGCGTCGAGAGCCGCTCGAATGTGATACGCCCCGACGCCTCGGTAAGGCAGTCCCGGTCCCCTGCGGCATCACGGACCGCAGCCACGGCACGGGTCAGCATCTCGTCGTCCATATTGTCCAGCAACGCGTAGTGGGCCCCCGACCGGGCCGCCTCCACGGCCTGCTCGATCGAGTCGGCCTCACACTCAACGAGGAGCTCCGGGTGCATCCGCCGCGCCGCCTCCACCGCTGCCGCGACGCTGCCCGCATGCGCGATGTGGTTGTCCTTGATGAGCACCATGTCGTACAGGCCGGTCCGATGGTTCGCCGCACCGCCCACCCTCACCGCGTACTTGGAGAGAGCGCGCAGCCCGGGCGCGGTCTTGCGCGTGTCGGTGACCACGAGGGACGGGCCCGCTTCACGCTGCCACCGCCGCGCCTCGGTGGCGATGCCCGAGAGGATCATCAGGATGTCGAGCGCCGTGCGTTCCCCGGCAAGCACCAGCCGCGCCGAGCCCGTGATCTCAAGGACCGCCTCACCGGGCACGACATCGGCCCCCTCGGCCACGAGCGGGAAGCACTCGGCGGGCGCCACATCCGCCGCCTGTGCGAGCACCGAGAAGACGCGCTCGACGAGGGGCAGTCCGCAGACCACGCCCGCCTCCCGGGCCACAACGCACCCAGAGAAAGTGACACCGGCGCCGACGGTCGAGGTGGTGGTGACATCCGCATCGAGCGGCGACCGTGCTCCACGCCGCCCCAGGAAGCGTTCGGGCTGCATCCCCAGGTCCTCCGCGAGCGCCATGGCGACCAGGGTGTCGCTGGGAGGGATCGGCGGGTTCATCGGACATCCTCGGCGTTAGGGATCGTCTCCGGGCCTTCCACCGGCTCGAGCCACGGCGCCTCGCCGCGCCGCCAGACCGCATGGACCCGCCACGTGGCGTCATCACGGTCCGGATGGTCGGTGCGGAAATGCGTCCCCCGGCTCTCATCCCGCAACCGTGCCGCACCGGTCACCAGCGCGGCGTTCACGAGCAGGTTCCGTGTCTCGATGTCGTGGGGATGCTCTCCGCCGAGCAGGGCCGAGAGGTTCTCGAGTCCCTCAGCAGCCTTCGCGAGCCCTTCGGCGCTCCGCGTCACCGCCACGTGGTCGCTCATGAGCTGCTGCAGCGCGGGGCGCACGGCACGCGAGTCCGCCGACGCGAGCGGCACGTTCACTCTCGCGTAGATGCGTCCTGGTCGCTGCCTGACACGCTCCCCCTCGAGCACCCGGACGATGCGACGCGAGAACACCAGGCCCTCCAGGAGCGAGTTGCTCGCCAGCCGATTGGCGCCGTGCAGGCCCGACGCCGCACACTCTCCCGCAGCGTAGAGCCCCGGCAACGAACTGCGTCCGTCGATGTCGGTACGCACGCCGCCCACGAGGTAGTGAGCGGCCGGGGCGACCGGTATGAGGTCGCTCGACAGGTCGTACCCCGCTTCCCTGCAGCCTTCGGTGATCGTGGGGAACCGGCTTGCCAGGAACCCGGCGCCGAGGTGGCGCGCATCGAGCCAGACGTTCGGGCGGCCGCAGCGGTGCATGACCTTCTCGATCTCACGGCTCACCACGTCGCGCGGCGCGAGTTCGGCCAGCGGATGGAGGTCGGGCATGAACCGCCTGAGCTCGCAGTCGAGCAGGTGTGCGCCCTCGCCGCGAAGCGCCTCGGTGATCAGGAACCGTACCGCCGCATCGCTGTCGAGCGCCGTGGGGTGGAACTGGATGAACTCCATGTCCGCGATCTCCGCGCCGGCCCGCCATGCCGCCGCCACCCCGTCCCCGGTGGCGACACCCGGGTTCGTCGTCACGCGGTAGGCCTGACCGGAACCGCCCGTGGCGAGGATGATGGCGTCGGCGATCAGCGCCATGGTGGCATGGCTGCCGCGATCCATCACCACGGCGCCCACGCACCGGTCTCCCTCCGTGAGCAGGTCCACCAGGAAGGCGTCTTCGACCAGCCGGATACCCTCGGTGCGCCTCACAACGGCGGACAGCGTGTCCTGGACCTGAGCGCCCGTCGCATCCCCTGAATGCAGCACCCGCGGCAGACTATGACCGCCCTCACGCGCGAGTGCGACCTTGCCTGTGACGCCGCGGTCGAACCGGACACCGAGGTCCTGGAGCTCCGCTAGCGCCTCGGCGGCCTCTCCCACCACCGCGCGCACCACCTCGCTGTCACACAGCCCCTGCCCCACCACCAGGGTGTCGGCCAGGTGCAGGTCCACGGAGTCGGCCTCTCCCACCGCTCCGGCGATCCCGCCCTGCGCGTACCACGTGTTGGCGTCGGTGACCTCGGACTTCGTCACGAGCGTGACGCCGCCGAGCCGCGACGCGTGCAGGGCTGCTGTGAGCCCGGCGATCCCGGACCCGATCACGAGCACCCCCGTGCGTTCCACGGGCATGGCATCGGTATCGAAGGAGACGACGTAACGCGTATCCAGCACCGCGGGAACGGTGTCCATGACGCGCCCCTATCCGATCGACGTCATACGCTCCAGTGACGCACGGGCGGCATCGGCCACGTCGCGTGGCACCGTCACACGCCCCGTCATGCCCTCGAGGGCGTCGCGCACGTCCTCGAGCCGTGTCAGCTTCATGTCGGCACAGACCATCGGCGGCGTGAGACCCACGAAGCGCTTCGCGGGCGCCACTTTGGCGAGACCGGTGAGCAGTCCCGCCTCGGTCACGACGATCACGGTATCCGCATCGCTCGCCTCCACCCACCGCAGCATCTGGCTCGTGGAGAGCACGGCGTCAGCCTCGGCGCTGACCTCAGGCCTGCACTCGGGATGAGCGATGACCGGCGCACCGGGATGCTCCTCCCGCGCCCTGAGGACGGTCTCCAGCGAGACCGTGTCATGGACCGGACAGCAGCCGTCCCACACGCTCACCTCGACCTCGGGAACCTGCCCCGCGACCCAGCGCCCCAGATTCCTGTCGGGGCCGAAGAGCACGCGCGACACGCCAAGCGAGCGCACCACCTCGACCGCGTTGGCCGACGTGCAGCACACGTCGGTGAGCGCTTTCACCTCGGCCGAGGAGTTCACGTACATCACCACGGGCACGCCGGGGTTCCCGGCCTTCCACGCCGCGAGCTGCTCCGCGGTGATCATGTCGGCCATCGGGCAGCCCGCCTCCGGCACCGGCAGGAGCACCGTCTTGTCCGGAGCCAGGATGGCCGCCGTCTCGGCCATGAACCGCACGCCCGCGAGCACGATCACCTCGGCGTCCGAGGCCGCCGCGAGCCGGGCGAGCTCGAGCGAGTCGCCCACCACGTCGGCAACCGCCTGCACCTCCGCAGCCTGATAGTTGTGCGCGAGGATCGTGGCGCGACGCTCGCGCACCAATGCCCGGACCTCCGTCATGAGCGCTTCAGCCGAGCCGGACACCTAGCCCACCTCCAGTGCGATGTTATCGATGAGACGCGTCCCGCCCACCCGCGCAGCCACCAACGCGCGAGCCGGGCGGTCGCCCAGGGTCGCGATCGGCTCCAGCGTGACGGCGTCGACCACTGCCGCGTACTCGATCTCGGCCAGCGCTTCTGAAGCGACCGTGTCACGCATCGCGTCCGCCACCACCGCCGAGTCGCGCTCGCCGTCGAGCACGAGCGTCTCGGCCGTACGGAGCGAGCGGTAGAGCACGGTCGCCGCATGCCGTTCCTCGGAGGAAAGGTAGACGTTGCGGCTGGAGAGCGCGAGTCCGTCGCACTCGCGCACGGTGGGGCAGCCGATCACCTTCACCGGCAGGTCGAGGTCGCGGACCATCGCGCGGACGATCGTGAGTTGCTGGTAGTCCTTCTCGCCGAAGAACGCCAGATCGGGAATCGCGATCGAGAACAGCTTGGTCACCACGGTGCACATGCCCGAGAAATGGCCGGGACGTGCCGCTCCTTCGAGCACTCCGCCGAGCGGCCCGGGATCGACCGTGACCGTCGCGCCAGGCGCATACATGATCTCGGGAGCGGGGGCGAACACGAGGTCCACACCTTCCGCGCCGAGCAGGTCCATGTCACGCTCGATGTCGCGCGGGTATCCCTCGAAGTCCTCTCCCGGCCCGAACTGCGTGGGGTTCACGAACACCGAGACGACCACGTAGTCGGCGCGCTCCCTGGCGGCGCTCACGAGCGACAGGTGTCCCTCGTGCAGCGCGCCCATCGTGGGAACGAGCGCCACGCGCTTCCCCTCCCGGCGCGCCTCGGCCACCGCCTGACGGGCCTCGTGCTTCGACGCTAAACGTTCCACGTCACGCCTCTTCTCCGGCGAACGGCACCATCCGGTCGAGTTCCGCGGCCACCTCGGCGTCCAGGTGCGTGGAATGCTCCTCGGCCGGGAACGCGCCCGAGCGCACGTCGGAGACGTAGGCGGAGAGGGCCGCGGTGATCGCCTCGCCGATCTCCGCATACCGACGTGCGTGGCGTGGCGTGAAGTCACCGATGCCGAGGACGTCATGGAAGACCTGCACCTGTCCGTCGCACCCAGCACCAGCGCCGATGCCGATCGTCGGGATCGTGAGCTCCTCGGATATGAGACGCGCAAGCTCGACGGGCACCAGTTCCAGCACCACGGCGAAGGCGCCCGCCGCCTCGAGCGCCAGGCAGTCCTCCACGAGGTCCACCGCGCTCTCGGTGTCCTTGCCCTGCGTCTTGTAGCCACCAAAGACGTTGACCGACTGCGGCGTGAGGCCCACATGGCCCATCACGGGGATGCCTGTGTCCACCAGCACGTTGACGAGGTCGGCGACCTCCACGCCACCCTCAAGCTTCACGGCCTGCGCGCTGCCCTCCACGAGCAGCCGGCCGGCGTTACGCACGGCCTCGTCCACGCTCACCTGGTAGCTGAGGAACGGCAGGTCGGCCACCACGAGCGCATGCGATGCGCCGCGCGCGACCGCCGCGGACGCGCGCACCATGTCGCCCATGGTGACCGGTAGTGTGGAGTCGTAGCCCAGAACGGTCATGCCGAGCGAGTCGCCTACGAGGATGGCATCCACGCCCGCGGCATCCGCCGAGCGCGCCCCCGGCGCATCGTACGCGGTGACCATGACGATGCGCTCACCCGCGGCCTTCATCTCGGCAAGCCGTGTCGTCGTGACGCGCGCAGCGCGCTTGTTCGACGGTGTCGTGCTCATAGCGCTCCTTCCCTGCGGTACCGGCCCTCCCGGGTCCGGGCCGCCTTCTGAGATGGAGCACGAGTATACACCGCAGCGTATGCGGGGCCGGTCTCAGTCGCCGTCGGGCCCGCCTCGCACATCGTCCTCGTCGATGACGACGGGCGCCGAGCGGACCTCGTCGAGCAGTGTCCGCGCCCGGTCGGCGTAGCGTGACGGCACGAGCAGCTTGTACGTGCGCGGCATGAGGTAGAGGTTGTACTCCTCGGCAGGTGGCAGCGGGTCCCACGCGATGGGGATCCCCTCCTGCTCGAGCACCGACGCCTCGAAGCGGAGCTGTGTGGCGTAGGTGAGACCGCCCGCAACGTTGAACTGCGACGACGCCACCTGCTCCCAGGAGTCCTCGCCGCCGCCATCGGCGCCACGCGCGCGTGCGGTCAGCGGCGTACGGTCCTCGTAGCCCGGCACCGGGCCGAGCACGCGGGACACACGGCCCTCCGTCGCCCCCTCGCGCGCGATCGCCGAGCCGTCGGGCCACCGTACGTCGGGCGCTATCTCCAGCAGCGGCGTCACCGCGAAGTCGCGCTCCGCGAGCCGCGGATGCGGGATCTCGAGGGTGGGCGTCTGCCACTCCTCGTCGCCGTAGAGCAGGATGTCGATGTCGATCACACGCGGACCGTAGCGCACGCCCGCTGTACGGCCGAGTCCCGCCTCCAGCTCCTTCAGCGCCACGAGCAGGCGATCGGCGGGGATCGCCGTGTCGACGCGCGCCACCGTGTTGGCGAACGCGGGCTGATCGGTCACGCCCCACGGCTCCGACTCCACCACGTTGGCCACTGCGAGCACGTACGTGGCGTCCAGCGCAGCGACTCCATCGAGCGCGCGCCCGAGCGTGGCCATGCGATCGCCGAGGTTGCAGCCCAGTCCGAGGAAGACGTCAGCGCTCATCGCCGACCCCCTCTACGCCCGTGATCGCTCCGAGCATCGCAAGCGACTCGGCGGTGGCGGAGACGTCGTGCACGCGCACCACGTCGGCGCCATGACTGGCCGACCACAGCGCCACTGCCGTGCTCCCATGCACCCGCTCGGACGGCGTCGCCACCCCGGTGACCTCACCGATGAACCGCTTGCGCGACGCGCCGATGAGCACCGGATAGCCGAGTGAGGCGATCTCGTCCAGCCGCCGCAGCAGCTCGAGGTTGTGCGCTGTGGTCTTCCCGAACCCCAGACCGGGGTCCACCGCGATGCGCCCGGGCGCCACGCCGGCCTCCTCGAGCATCCGCGCCTGGACGCCCAGGTACTCACGCACCTCGGCCACCACGTCGTCGTAGCGGGGCTCGGCCTGCATCGTCTTGGGCTCGCCGAGCATATGCATCACCACGAGTCCGGCATCGCATGCGGCGGCCACGGCCACCATCGCGGGGTCCCGGAAACCCGAGACGTCGTTCACGATGCTCGCCCCCGCGGCAACGCACGCCTCGGCCACCTCGGCCCGGCGGGTGTCCACCGAGAGCGGGACGTCGAGGCCGTGCGCAAGCGCCTCCACCACCGGCACCGTGCGCGCCAGCTCGTCGACCACGCTCACCGGGTCGGAACCCGGACGCGTCGACTCGCCGCCCACGTCCACTATGTCGGCGCCCTCAAGCGCCAGCCCTTTGCCGTGCCGGAGCGCCGCGACCGCGTCGGCATGCTCACCGCCATCGGAGAAGGAGTCGGGGGTGACGTTGAGGATGCCCATCACCAGGCAGCGGTCGAGGACGAGCGGGAAGCGCCCGCACCGCCAGACGCGCGCGCCGGGGACGCTCATCGGCCTACCTCGCGCCCTTGATGAGGCTCATCGCCTCGGCCCTCGTTGCGGCGTTCCGCTCGAAGATCCCGCGCACCGCCGAGGTGGTGGTCACCGTGCCCGGCTTTCGCACGCCCCGCATCGACATGCAGAGGTGCTCGGCCTCGATCACCACGAGCACGCCGGTAGGGTCGAGCTGGTCGAGGAGCGTGTCGGCGATCTGGGAGGTGAGCCGCTCCTGCACCTGCGGGCGCTTGGCGAAGACGTCCACCACGCGCGCGATCTTGGAGAGCCCGCAGATGCGTCCGTGCTTGCCCGGGATGTACGCCACGTGCGCCTTGCCGAGGAACGGCACCAAGTGATGCTCGCACACCGAGTACAGCGGGATGTCCCTGATGAGCACCATCTCCTGATGGCCCTCGTTGAACGTCACCGTGAAGTGCTCCGCCGGATCCTGCTCGAGCCCTGAGAAGATCTCCTCGTACATGTTCGCCACGCGGCGCGGGGTGTCGAGAAGCCCTTCACGCGCCGTGTCCTCACCGATGCCTTCGAGGATGAGCCGGACGCCTTGCTCGATTCGGATGCGGTCCATCGGGGCTCCAGAGTGGTCGGGGGTGTCGGAACCACCAGTATCCACCATCTGACAAGCGCGGCGAAAGGCTGCCTGTCGCACCCGCTGTCGCGCGCCCGGGTGTGCGCCGGTCTAGAAGAGCGCCTTCGCGATGGAGACCACGGCCGGGCCGAGGATCACGATGAGCGTGGCGGGGAGGATGCACAGCACCAGCGGGAACACGATCTTGACCGGCGTCTTCTGCGCCTGCTCCTCGGCCCTCTGGCGGCGTGTCAGGCGCATCTCCTTCGACTGAACGCGCAAGACGTTGGCGATCGGTATGCCGAGCTGCTCGGCCTGCACCACCGCGGTGGCGAAGGTGTTGAGCTCGGACACGTCGGTGCGCGCCGTCAGACGCTTCAGCGCGTCTCCACGTGAAGAACCGGCCTGGATCTCCTGGAGCATGCGCGCGAACTCGTGCGCCAGCGGACCGTGCGACATCCGCACTATCTTGGCGATCGCCTGATCGAACCCGAGCCCGGCCTCCACGCTGATCGTCAGCATGTCGAGCATGTCGGGGAGCTCGATCCTGATCTGCCGCTGTCGCCGTGACACCGCGGCAGAGAGCCACGCATCCGGAAGCCAGTACGAAGCCACGCATACGACGATGCCCACGAGCCACGCGAACGCCGAGGCGCGTGAGAGCACCGCCAGCGCCAGCACGAGTCCGGTCACGAAGATGGCGGAGAGGGCCTTGAGACCGAGGAACCGGCCGACGTCCATGCCGCCGGGGTTACCCGCGAGCGTCAACTGGGTGCGGATGCGGTCGCTCACACCCTTTGGCGCCGCCGCCGCGACACCGTCTCGTACACGTGACCATCCGGGCGACAGCACGCGGTCGGCGAACGGTCGCAACTGCGGGTGAGCCACACCGGCCTCGACCGTCTCGTAGGCGGTGAGCCCGGCCAATCGCTTGCTGACCGACCGCTCCTCGGAGAAGAACGTGGACAGCACGACCCAGACGATCAGGCCGATCGAGAGGAACAACAGCAGCGCGACCGCGTACTCCATATCACACCTCGATCGTCACGATGTTGCGGAGCCACACGGCCCCGACGACGAGCAACGTGGACCCGATCGCGATCATGACCAGGCCGGGCACGGTGGTGAAAAGCCCGAGCATGTACGCGGGATTCAACACGGAGAGCGTGAACACAAGCACGAACGGCAGCACGAGCAGGATCCAGGCCGAGAGCCGCCCCTCGGCCGTGAGGCCCGAGATCTGCCGCTTCAGCGCACCGCGGTCGCGGATCGTGGCGGCTACCACGTCGAGGACCTCGGCGAGATTGCCGCCCACGTCGCGCTGTATGCCGATGGCGGTGACGGCCCATGAGAAGTCCTCGCTCTGCGTGCGCCGCGCCACTGTCTCCAGCGCCTCTTCCACCGACCTGCCGAGACGTACCTCGGTCTGCGCGCGGGCGAACTCGGAGGAGACGGGAGGGCTCATCTGCTCGACCACGAGGTCGATGGACTGCTGAAGACCCCATCCTGCCCGGAGCGCACCCGCGATGAGGTTGAGCACGTCGGGCAACTGCGCCTCGAACGCGGCGTGGCGACTCCTGATGCGCGCATCAACCACGATCAGCGGCACGATCACGGCTGCCACCACCACGAGGATGCCGACGAGCACGCTGCCGCTCACCCACATCGCCAACACGCCGGCGACGATCACGATGGCCAGGTGCATCACGATGTACTCGGTAGGCCGCAGCGGCCAGCCCGCCCGGTCGAGCTGCTCGTACACGAACGTGTTGATGCCGCGTTTGCCGGCAACGTAGTCCACCGCTCCCATGACCGAGGACGTCACACGGCTCGAGTACTGCTCGGCCACGTCACCGCCCTCGGCGCCCTCCTGCATCTGGTCGTAGTACCTGATACGGTCGAGCGCGCTCTTGGGACGCACGAGCACGAGCGCCACCCCCGCTACGAGCGCGAACACCGACACGAACACGAGGGCTCCCGCCCCCGCCAACGTGACGATGCTCGCCGGCGGCACCGGATCGAGCGTTCGAACCTCCCGCTCGGAGGACGCGTCGAACAGCGGGTTGGGCACGAGCGTGGAGCCGGTACGGGCGCTATCGCCCTCACCGAAGGTGATCTGCACGTCGATATCCTTGGTGGCCGGCCTGCGGCTCACGAACGTGACGTCCCACGTGGTCTGCAGCCCGCGCGCCAGGTCCTGGTACACCTCCGTGAGCGCGTCGGCTTCCGCAACCCCCACGAAGCGCCCACCGGTCTGCGCCGCGATCGTCTCGAGCACCCCGGCGTCGGCCTCGGCAGAGGGGAGCGCCACCACCAGCACGGGCACGCCCGCCGATCGGAGCGCTTTGACCGCGTCGTCCAGCGTGGTCCTGCTCACAGTGTCACCGCCGTCGGACAGCACCACCGCGATGGGCCGCTCCACGCCGGCAAGCGCGGCTTCGTCGGCCGTGAGGCGCAGCGCGTCGTAGAGGGCGGTCTCACCGCGCGCTTCGAGCGCGTCCACGCCCGTGCCCACCGCTGCGGCGTCCACGCCTCCGATCGGCGCCACCACCCGCGCCGTCTCGGAGAAGGCCAGCACCGCCACGCGGGAACCGTTCTGCAGCTCCTCCACGAACGCGAGCGCGGCCGACTTGGCCGCGTCGAGCGAGGCGCCGCGCATCGAGCCGCTCGTGTCGACCACCAGGAAGACGTCCATCGGGTCCGCCTCGACCGCCTCGGCCGAGAGGATCTCGGCTTCATGCCCGTTCTCGAGGATGCGGAAGTCGCCGGCGTCGGCGCCATCGCCCGCGGGCACGTCCACCTGCATCCACACCCGGGGGAACTCCGCCACGCTCACGTGGCGCACCACGAGGCTGTCACCCTGCGCGAACGCGACACCCGCGGTGCACACGAGAGCCGCCACGAGCGCGATGGATGCGATCCGCCGACGCACCGCTATCGCCTCGCCGGCGCCTGGTACTCGAAGAGGTTCGCGGGGAGCGCGATACCCATGTCTTCGAGCCTGCGGGTGAACTTGGGCCGTAGGCCCGTGGACTTCAGGTGGCCGAGATGCTTGCCCGCTTCATCAACCCCCATCGAGTAGTCGAAGTAGAAGATGTCCTGCAGCACGATCGTGTCGCCTTCCATGCCCTCCACCTCGGCGACCTTGACCACGCGGCGACTGCCGTCGCGGAGTCGCGCGAGGTGCACGAGGAGGTCGAACGCAGAGGCCGCCTGCTCGCGGATGGCACGTACGGGCAGGTCGTAGCCCGCCATGAGCACCATCGTCTCGATGCGTGAGAGCGCGTCGCGCGGGGAGTTGGCGTGGACCGTGGAGAGCGACCCGTCGTGGCCCGTGTTCATCGCCTGCAGCATGTCGAGCGCTTCCCCGCCGCGCACCTCGCCCACGATGATGCGGTCTGGACGCATACGCAGGGTGTTGCGCACGAGATCGCGTATCGTGACCTGCCCGGTCCCTTCGATGTTGGGCGGACGCGACTCCAGCCGGAGCACATGCTCCTGGTGCAACTGAAGCTCGGCGGCGTCCTCCACCGTGATGATCCGCTCGTCCCCCGGCACGTACTGCGACACCACGTTCAGCAGCGTTGTCTTGCCGGTGCCGGTACCGCCGCTTATGAGCACGTTCAGACGGCCGCGCACGCACGCCTCGAGGAACTCGGCCAGGCTCTCGCTCATCGTCCCGAACCCGATGAGGTCCTCGGTGGTGAACGGCTCCCGTGAGAACTTGCGGATCGTGAGCATCGGTCCGTTGACCGCGAGCGGCGCGATGATCGCGTTCACGCGCGAGCCGTCGGGCAGCCGCGCGTCCACCATCGGGGACGCCTCATCGATGCGTCTGCCCACCTGGCTCACGATCTTGTCGATGATGCGCAACAGGTGTCGCTCGTCGAGGAACCGGCGCTGCGTCTCGTGGATGCGCCCCCCGCGCTCGATGTAGATGCTGTCGGGGTTGTTCACCATCACCTCGGTGATGGTGGGGTCGTCGATCAGCGACTGGATCGGACCGTAGCCGAGTATGTTGTCGAGCACGTTCCCGGCGATCTCTCGCCGGTCTGCGGCCGACAGCGGCGCCGTCTCCTTGGCCAGGAGCTCGTTCAGCTTCCGCTCGATCTGCTGCCGAAGTCCCACGTCGGATTCCGTGGTGGCCTCGAGACGCGGACCGAGCTCCTCCACGAGCAGGTAATGGATGTTGCGCTCGATCTCGTCGCGCACCGAAGCGCTCATGTCGGTCGACTCGGGACTCCCGTTCTCTATCTGTTCGATCCCGCTTGCCGTGAGCCGCGATCTAAGCGACATCGCCCTGCGCCCCCTCCCGCTCCGCCACGATCGCTTTCGCGGTCTCCTGCAGCACACGCGCTGGCTGGCTGCGCGGCGCGTCCAGCACCACCGGCACGCCCTTGTTCACCGAACGTGGCACCTGCAGGTCGGATGGCAGCCGGTACTTGATCGGCATGCCGATGGCGTGCTCGACCTCCTCGACCTTGAGGAACACCTTGCTGTCGGCCCTGTTGAGCATGATGTCCACGACCGTGCCGTTGTATCCGAGCTGCCGCAGCTTCTGGAGCGACACCCGGCTGTTCTTCACCGAGGCCACGTCCATCATCGTCACAACCACCACGCGGTCGCTACGGTCGAGCGCGGTCAGCACCGCCTCGTCCAGCGAGGGCGGGGTGTCGATGATCACGTAGTCGAACATGGTCACCAGCAGCCCGATGATCCGGTCTATCCTGCTGGCGGTCACGATCTCGGCGTCTTCAGGAAGCGTCGGCGCCAGGAGCGCGTGCACGCCCGACGAGTGCTCCACCATGAAGCCGCGGAGCATCTCGGCATCGAGGCGGTCACCGCTCTGCACGGCGCCCACGATCGTCTGTACCGGCTCGAGGCCGAGCATGATACCCACATCGCCGAACTGGAGGTCGAGATCGACCAGCGCGACCGACTTGTCGAGGCCGGCGAGCGCCACCGCCACGTTCGACGCCACCACGGTCTTCCCCACGCCGCCTTTCATGCTGAGCACCGTGACGACGTGGCCTTTCTGCGGCGTCGCCCCGGGCTCATCGCTCGCGCCCAGCCGCCGACGCGCTCTGCGGAGCGCCTCTTCGAGCACCGACGTGGTCTCGACCGAAGGCGCACCGGACTGCACGACGTCGTCCACCCCGGCGCGGAGCGCGGCGTGAAGCAGCTCTCGTGTGACTTCCGAGGGCGCGAGCACCACGCCTATCCGGCTTCCCTCGTCCCTGATCTCTCGCACCGAGACGAGTGCGTCGTCGGAGTCGACGCCCGGGCCCACCACCAGCAGGTCTACGCCACCCGCGCGCACCTGCTTGCATGCCTCGGTCAGTCCCGACGCTCTCGTCACCTGGGTGTCCGGAACCTGCACGAGAGCCTTGGAGACCGTCTGCGCGTAGGCGGACTGCGTGTCGCATACGAGGATCGACATCATCGCAGCCACCTACTCGAACAGCGTCGTGAGCGACCTGCCGGGCGCCTCGGGGGGCGTTTCGGCGGTGGCCGGGAGGAGCGTGATCCAGACGCTCCCGACCTCCTCACCGAAGATGAGCTTCTCCGCATCGGCCGGAGAGACGGCGAGCGTCATGACCGAGGGGGCTTCGTTCGACGTGTTCGACGAGACCAGCGCGCCTCCTCCGTCCCCTTCCGCGTCCTGTGTGGCGGTCTCCGCCGTGAGAGCAGCGCCCATCGCAACGACTCTCGCCTCGGGGAGCAGCAACCTGGTGACCTTGCCGCCTTCGTTCTCTTCGTCGTCTTCATCCGCGTTCTCGATGGTCACGAACACCGCGACACGGTCGCCGGGACGCACCATGCCCGAGATGCCGCGGACCTCGTCGACCGGTATCGCGATCGCGACCTGATCACCCGGGACCGAATACGCAAGACCGGCTGCACTTGGCAGGGAGAAGCGAGCCGTGGTCACCTGCTCGCCCTTCGAGAGCGGGGTGTTGAGCACCTGCCCCTCGATCGCTCGTGCGCTCGAGATGGCATCAGCCGCCACGTAGCGTTGGGGCACCTCCTCGAGGAGGATCATCTCTCCCGCCACGAGCTCCTCGGCGGAGAGGCCGCGCGGGATGTCCTCCTGCGCTACCAGCACTTCCACCGGCTCGCTCGATGCGGCCACCTCGCTCCGGGCGCTGTTGA
>LDZT01010695.1_pt1 | contig 43764 bp, 43 predicted proteins | sample 615521 | NCBI WGS metagenome assembly LDZT01 (sample SAMN03408292, study PRJNA278302) | terrestrial metagenome | isolation source: oil reservoir sample SB1 | place: USA: Alaska, North Slope, Schrader Bluff formation | collected 2011-09 | reverse complement strand
AATTAAAATCCTTTATTTGCAACGCTTCTGACACTTTTTTTTCGTCCTCTGTGACATGTCACTAATTATATATAGAGGTGAAAACATATGGCGAAAAAATATTCTTTCAAATATTCCAAAGATTTTCTAGATAGGACCATCAAAGTATGGCAACCCTACTTCCCTGCTCCGCTGTCCTTAAAAGATGCAAGAGAGATCATCGACAACATGACGGCTTTATTTAGCTTTTTGATCCAGCATGACAGAAAATCAGATGGGAATAAATAACAGATCTATTAAAAAATTAATTAAAGTATTAGGAGGGTAAGTAGAATCATTGAAAAGTAGGATTTTTCATTTATGGGATAATCAGGAAAGAAGAATTGTATCTGTTGAAGCGACTAAAAAAGAGGGTAAAAACTGGATAGCTCTGTGTCCTTTTCATCCGGATGAACGTCGGCCTAATTTATATATCGACGAAGAAAAAGAAAAATATCACTGCTTTGCCTGTAATAAGAACGGTTTTCTTTATAATCCAAAATACCGCAAATTAAAATACAGCTATCATAGAAATATTGCCGCCACTTATAATTATAAAGATGAAGAAGGAAATTTATTATACCAGGTGGTCCGCTACAAACCGAAAGGATTCAGCCAGAGAAGACCTGACGGAAATAATGATTGGATCTGGAATATGAAGGGTGTTAATTCGGTGCCATATCACTTACCCGAAGTAATCCAATCCGTTGAGCCGGTTATGATTGTAGAGGGAGAAAAAGATGTCGAAAGCTTGAGAAGAATGGGATTCACTGCTACCACCAGTCCTATGGGAGCCGGAAAATGGAAACCATCTTATAATAGATATCTAAAAGATAAGGAAGTTATTCTCATACCTGATCATGACCAACCGGGATACCAACACTGCCAGAGGATTGGACAGTCTCTCCGGGGGATCGCCAACAAAATCAAATGGTTGAAACTGCCCGGTTTAGAAGAGAAAGAAGATATAAGTGACTGGATAGAAAAAGGCAATACTAAAGAAAATCTTTTACAATTGATCAAAGAAGCACCTGATTTTATTCCTGAAAAATATGATGAAAGAAAAGGAACCGGAAAGACGGTTAATTCAATGCTGAAAGACAGGACAAAATCTATTGTTCCTGACCTTATTCATTTAGTAAGGGATCAGGAAAGAACCAAATATCTATTCTGCAAAAAAGGACAATGGATCATTGAGGAATATTTTATTAAAGATGATAAAAGATACTCTCCCAAGCAGAATCTTCCCATTAAAATACTGAATCCAAATATTATTAACAGATCCTTAAATTTGGACATCGCACGGCTTACTACTGAAATTGACGCTTTTATTAAAAGTTATCTGGAGATGCCGCTTGATTCCGATTACATGATTCTTTCTATGTGGATTTTTCATACTTATTTAATCGAAAAATTTAACACAACCCCTATCCTTTATTTTTACGGGGTCAAGGAAACAGGAAAATCGAGAGCAGGAGAAGTCTTGAGCGAACTGGCTTTTCGAGCCCAAAGATTAACTTCTCTGACTGAAGCAACTTTATTTCGTTCGGTTGAACTGTTTAAACCCACTCTCATCATCGATGAAATCAAACTCCTGGGAAAAGGAGGGAATCAAGGACTGGCAGACCTGATCAAAACCACTTATAAACGGGGATTAAAAGTATCGAGAATTAACCTGAATAAATATGGTGAAGACCAGATCGAATATTATGATACTTTTACCCCGCTGGTCATCTGTACTACGGAGGCCATTCCGGATATTATTGAAAGCCGGTGTATTCTCTTTATTATGCAGAAAAACAGCAATCCGCAGATAGAAAGAAAGATTGATATAAAATGGGCTAATGATTTGAGAGAAAGACTAACCGTTTTTCGGGCAAATTATATGGCTAAGGAATTGCCTGAAGCCCAATATATTGCCCGGGGAAGGCTTAACGAAATCATGTTTCCGTTATATCAATCCCTATTGTTGGTCGGGTCGGAAAGAAAAAATGAGTTTATCGATATAGTAAAACGAATACAAAAAAATAAAGAGAATGAAGAAGGAATGAGCCTGGAGGCTGAGATTGTTAAGGCTATTGATGATGAATGTCGGGAGAATCAAAATAGGCAATTCTTAACTCAAGTTATTTCTAAACGCTTAAATGAGATCCGGTCGGAAAATGAAAAGATTTCTGATCGTGCAGTCAGCAGCCGAATTAAAAGATTGGGATTTGGCAAAATAAGGTTCAAGAATGGAAGAATGGGTTTCCGTATCGATGAAGAAAGACTGGAGTCCTTGAAAACTAATTATAAAATTACCCGTGATCCTGAAGGTTCTGAAGGTTCTGAAGGATAATATAAAAGGCGTGTATAACTCTTCTGAAGAATCTGAAAGATGTATATATACCCAACTTTGGTATCTATATAAAGGTTTTAAAGGTTTATGCTCTTGCATACCCTGCCCTCTTACCTTTCTCTATCCTTCAGAAGCTTCAGAACCTTCAGAAGCTTCAGAAATTTCATTAGCTTTTAAAAAAAGAAGATGACCTTTTTAAATAAATAAAATAGTTGACTTTTTCTTTTAATGTTGTATTATGTGTATATGATAGAATTATTAGAAAAATTAGAAATTTATAGATTGAAAAACAAAATATCCCAAAGAAAATTAGCCGAAAAATTAGGAGTTGCCTATAATACGGTTAACCGCTGGTTTACCGGCAAGACCATACCAAACAAGATTCAGCAATATCATATTAAAAAATTGCTTGAGACTTCAGATAACACTTCATAAGCAAATGTTTTTTTATTAGGGGGATTATATGAAAGCCATTATTTTAGCCCGGGTTTCAACTAAAGAGCAACAAGAAGAAGGCTATTCCATTCCAGCTCAAGTAAGGCGACTGACTGAATATGCTAAGAAAAAACAATTAACAGTATATAAAACTTTTCAAATTACTGAATCCTCCTGTTTAGATACCCGGAAAGAATTCGAAAAAGTTATTACTCTTATAAGACACTCAAAGGAGCCAATTACATTAATTACTGATACCGTAGACCGATTGCAGAGAAGCTTTCGAGAATCGGTTATTTTAGAAGATTTCCGAAAATCAGGAAAACTGGAACTTCACTTTTTCCGGGAAAATTTAATCCTAAACCAAAACTCAAACAGTAATGATTTAATTCGCTGGGATATGGGCGTGATGTTTGCAAGAAGTTATGTTCTTCAGTTAAGTGATAATGTTAAACGGAGTATTGAACAAAAATTAAGAAATGGAGAATGGATTACAAAAGCCCTATCGGATACATTAATACTGCGGATGAAGAAGGAAACAAAACGATTATTCCTGACCCCGAAAGAGCCCGCTATATTAGGAAGATATTCGAGATGTATGCCACCGGAAATTATTCCATGAGTGTAATCGGAATAGAAATGAAAAAGCTTGGCTTAACTAATAATAGTAAGTCAAATAAACCTGTTTCCACGAGTCAAATTGATTGGATCTTAAAAAACCCCTTCTATTACGGACAAATGAGAGCAAAAGGGAATCTCTACCAACATCACTATGATCCCCTAATATCTCTATACCTTTTCAATAAAGCGCAGGAAGTAAAGAAAAATTGGCATAAAAAACCTTTTCAATATGCTGCCAAACCTGCCATTTTTCGCGGCCTTATAAAATGTGCTGAGTGTGGCTGTATGATTACTCCTGAAATCAAAAAGGGCAAATATACTTATTATAGCTGTTCGAATTATCATAAAGTTCATAAAAAAAGAATTTATGTTAAAGAGGAAGAATTATTAAAACCTATATATGAAGTTCTTAAGAGCATTCAGATACCTAATAATATTTTAGAATGGCTTACCAAAGAGTTAAAAAGAATTCACGAAAATAAAAGTTTATTCCATCAGGAAAATTTAAAAAAATTACAAAAAGATTATGATATTTTAGAAGATCGTATCAGTAAAATGTATGATGATAAACTTGATGGATTGATATCGGAAGAACTCTATCTAAAAAAGGTAAAAGAATACAAAGAAAAGCAAAGGGATATTTTAATTCAAATAGAAGATCATACCAAAGCAGATGAAAATTTTTACATAACCGCTCCCAAAATTCTTAATTTAGCTAATCGAGCTCTGGAGATATTTGAAAGTTCTGAAGTGAAAGAAAAAAGGGCTCTGATAAATTTATTACTTCAGAACCCTTTACTTTCTGGGCGAAAGCTTTTATTTTCCTTGCGTTCACCCTTCTATATGATAGCCAAATGTGGCCAAAATGAAAACTGGCTCCCCAGACAGGACGACTTTCGCAACTTTTGCATGATTGATGAAACTGAAAAAGTGTATCAAAAGTTAGAAGAAATAATCAATACTTGAAATTATCATTGATTATCAACTCTCTTACGAAAAGTTGGAAAAAGTTACCAAATTATTGAGATAGTACAACTGTCTAACTTTTACATTGACAAAACTTAAAATCCTCTTTTCTTCTTAAGTTCATTACTAAAGAGAATTTCATGAAGTTTATAACCTGGGACGACTGCCGCAATTCCCATATTTGAAAATGCAATTGGTATCTCCTTAGTTTCGACAACCTTAATCTCATGGGCATCGAGAAAAGTACCCTGCATAACACCCGCCAGTTTGATTATGGGGGATCCAACCATGAGGCTTCCCGGTTCTCGGTCGCTACCCAAATAGAAAAATACTGGCGAACCGCTGTTGCCACCATATGATCCGGCTTCAATAAGATAAAGATCCATTAGCTTCTTTTGCCATTCAATTTTTTCATCCGTTACAAGAGCAACGCGGCCAAATCTAACAATAGGGTAGTTTCTTTCAGACCCCATATAAGGTGTAAATAGGCCAGTGAAAAATACATCAGAACCTTCACGAATTTTTAGTTCTTTAAATGCCTCTTTTGTTATGATCATATCTTCAGGGAGAAACTTAAAATCAAACTTCTCTTGATCAGGGAGAAACGGGATAATAGCTATATCTACCGAAGAATCACTGTGTGTAAAAACATTACGTTTTTCGCCTTCAGTAATTATAGGAATAACACCAATCTGAGAGCCACCTTCTTTTTTGTTCAATCGAACGAATACTGTATCAAGAAAATCTGTTGTGTCTGACTTGTATAGAACGTGTTTCGCTGTAACCAAATAAACACTGAAGAAATCAGGAGCAGAAGTATTCTTTACACCAACAAAAAAACCTGTTCCATTAGCACTGAGCTCCCCTTTCTCGTTTTTAATAAAAATAAAAGCGACTACAGACTTAACCTCAGATGGTATTGGAGTTGCCATTGAAATCCCTCCTAACATAAAAATAATTAATATTACAATAATTAAACTACGGATATACTTTTTAATTTGCATATTTCTCACCTCCAAAAAATGATAAATCAATTTCCTCTGTCCTTTACCTGAAAAATATTTTCTCCTAAATATCTTATTATATATAGTTAGGAATATATCGTCAGTGCTTCTTGTATAAAGCTCTCCAGAGTTCTGTCCGGTAACAGTCCTTTTACCTGAAAGTTTGGATACTTTTGGTATCTTGCCCCTTCGGTTCCTTTTCCAAATAAGAAAAAATCTCTCCTGTTACCTTCATACAGGTTACGATATTAAGTTAAAATTAATAAAATAAGTGTCGTTGGAAACTAGTCTTTTATACTGTGTTATCTGATATATTGGACGGCTTTTTTGTTCTTAATGTATAAATTAATAAAAGGCCATTTATGATAATAACAATAATAATACGTTCGTATGCGTACGTGGGATTCAGGGAACTTCCTTCATCCAATGAATATTTATTATAACTACCCACATAATAGTATTTCCTTCCCTCTGTGCCGTCCGAATCTTTAGCAGATATTCGATAATATTTACCCTCTTCATCCTTTAACTCTTCACGTCTACTATGAAAACCCCTCCATACCCAGTTATCTTTAGATTCATATTTATAAAGTTTATCTATCTTTATTGCTGGGGCTAATATAAAAAAGGAAATTAACAATAATAATATCCAACACACAACCAATTGCTTATTATTTAATTTGATCATAATTGAAACCTTTCCTCAAGAAAACTTATTTTGTTTCGGTCCTCCAACATTTTATATTCACTTAAAAGAATTATTTTCTAACAACCAATTGCTTAATTAACAAAACTATTTTCGATTAAATATTTTCGACCTTTCGGTCTTAGATGGTAATTTGGAGGTCTTCCCATAAAATATCCAACTCCTATATATTCTTTTTTCTCTAATTCTTCCAAATGATAATTAATTTCTACAATTGACAATTTTAGATATTCTGCTATTTTTTTGTCTGTTACATCTTCAATACCTTTTTCTTCGGCTTTAGCTAGAACTTTAAGTATATTATTTTTATTTTCATCAAGAATCTTGCTTCTACTACTTTTTTCTTCTATTTTAATTTCGTTTAATATTTGTTTTAATTCTGTAAAATATTCATCTCCTATATCCCAAAAACTTTTAAAAGATTTACCACCGTCCATTGTTAATCTATGCCTTTGAAGTTCCTTGATTTTAGAAATAATCATATCGAATTTTGTTAAAATATGTTTTTCTGCCTTCTTTTCGAGTTGAATTCTAATATCTATTAATTCATCAACAAATTTTCCTAAAATAATTTTAGCTTCTTCAATGTTAATAGGTTCACTATCTTTCTCAGTGTTCCATTCAATTTCTGATTTTAATATCTTATCTTCAATAAATGATTTAAGTGAAGCTTGACTTAAATAATCCTTACTCATTTCCTTATTAGATATATTTTTTTCTCCTGTAAGTTCTCGGATTTTAAACGTTAAATGAGTAATGATTTTTTCACGTAGTTCGGTTATAGAACTATAATCTTTAACAAGTCCATTTTTCATACATTTTGCCTTAAAATTCTTTAATCTTTTATATTGCTCTTGATCAATGCTCTCTGGTACAACCGGTATTGAAGAAAAATATAACATCACGGGTTTACCTGCATCAATAAATTTTTCTATTTCTTCAACTGTGCCTGATTCAGCTTCACCAGTATATGTACCTATTCGAGTCCAAAAAGCCCCAATTAATATATCGCAAGTATCAACTAATTGTCGATTAATTATTTCCTGTGGTCTACTGCCCATTTCTGGTGTAGACTGGGTTTCCCACATTACTGGCAATAGAGAAACTTTAAATTGTTCTGAATTTAACGAATTCCAGAAATTAATTGCTTCGGGTATTGCTTTTCTTTCATGTATTAAATCACTAGGTGATGCAATTAATATCTTATATACTATAGTATTATAAGTCATTTTACTTTCTCCTTCTTATTATAAATAATATTTTTAAATTATTATTTATTTTAATTAAGAGATGTTATGGTCTTAAATAAGCTTTTCCTCTAATTTTAATCACAAATACAGGCCACTTTAAAATCACCCTTTTTATATTGAGTAATCCATTGCTCTTTTAATTCACTTAAATCTGCTTTTTGTAAAGTAACCTGCTCAAGGCCTACACCCCCAGTTAAGCTAATTTGTCTGCTTCTGGTTTCAATATGTGTTTGGGTTGTATTTTCAGTTGTCCGCTCTTTTATTATTTGTATTATCGGGGTTTTAATGGGAGTAGAAACATAAGGGAAGTTATGTAAAAGTATTTCATCAAATATAAATCCTGTTTCATAAAGTGCATTTAGCAGTGAAGTCCAGCGAGAAAGTTCGTGTAATTCATATAAAACCGGATAATACTTGGCATATGATAGAAGATTACTTTCAAAATGTTTAGTCCATTTATAAGAACAAGAATCATAATCAGGATCAAAGGTACTTTCTAATTTTCCATTAATCATTTCCATTCGTTCAGTTTTAACTGATAAGGGATCCCCGATAATTTTAACCACTTTTAAATCAGGATCATACTGTACGATAGTATCTTTTGTAGTAAACCAATAACGATGCCATTCTTCCTCGAAGTACTGGTCATCGAAAGTAATTTCAGGCATGTAATTCCACTCAGATTTATAACTACCTCGAATATTTATTGGTTCACCCGTTCTATTTTCATAACCACCTGATAAACATTTCATTACTCTATCCGCTTCAAACATGACCATTCCAACATGGGTATCCTCTGCCATGCCTCCATAATAGACTAAACCATATTTATCCATATCATTTTTGTTGGGTGGTGGATCTATGGTCTGCCAAATACAATGGTCGGGACTGGTAAAAATACCTCGTATTAAAACAGCAATATCTTCAGGATATCTGATGGATTTAATTTCCTTATTTGATAATTTCTTTTCTTCAATAGCGACATAAAGCTTCCCTTTTTCTACAAATATTCCTATTATGTCACCTTGATTACGAATTATATTAACTTTTTCTAAATTAATAGATATATTTTTTACATCTTGCTGGGGATCGTATTCAATATAATCTTCTTTTATATTTCCAATAATTGCTTTAGTTTTTACTGATGGAGTATTTATTTTATAATCTTGTCTTTTTTGTTCATATTTATCAATCCATTCGTAATAGGTGCAATCCTCTCCGCTAGTAATGTAATTTATTGGTTGTACTTTTATGTACATTTTGGTTTCATCTAAAGTAATTTTTGCATAAATTGATAAAGAAAATATCATGAAAGCGATAGTTAATATTATGAAATAATTTAACCTTTTCACAAATAACACCTCATTTTTTTTAATCCCCAACTACATAACAATTTAAGATAAATTAGAAAAAGTTACCAAATTATTGAGCTGGAATAACCGGTACTATTTATTTAATTTAAAGGGGAAATATTAATTGTCCAACAAAATTGGATGTGTCCTTATTTATTCGTGAATTAGCTTCCAATGTTAAAATTTTTAAAAATATCTGTTCTTGTTTTATTAAAATTCTCTACCAACCCACGTTTCAAATACTGGTATATTATGTTTGCTTGGTTTCTCTTTTGAGGTATATAAAATTACATAGTTCATATTCCTTCTTCCCGTAAAACAAATTCCTTCTTCACATTGATAGCTATAATAAGTTTTTCGCCATGTTCCAGTATTAAAATAAATTGCCTTCAACTTTTTTCTATTTTCAGGATTGAAATAAAAAAGAGGTTCTTGAAGAGGAACATGTGTATGGCCCATAATAATATAGCGGATATTATCAAGTTGTTTCTTATCTACAACATTGTAAATAAGATTTGTCGTTCCTATCCTCTCAGAAATAGAAGCACTAATCTTCAAAAGATAACCAAGTACATTTAATAAACTTTCCGAAGAAAATAGTTTAATTTTTTGTAAACCTATACTAAGGTATTGAACTACATCAGAAGTATCAAGTGGATGCCATTTGTTATATTCTTTTACATACTGTAACTTATCAAAGCCTTGCATTACCTCAATTATTGTATCTTGGATTATTTGCTCTAATTGGGCGTTTTCTTTAATTTGTAGAAATAACCATTCCAATGTCGCTTCAACTGGTCGAATGTTATCAATTTCTTGAAAATTTTGTTTCAATTGATTTAATTCCTTTTCCCCTACTAATTTTTTTATTTTAACCTTTTTTATTAGTTCACCCGGAATTTTAGTTACTATCTCTGTTGCAATGAGGTCTCCAATTGGAGTTTTTTTATAATCTTTATCACTATAGCCTGAACCTCCCGCATAATTAAAACTATCGATTTCATGACCATGTGAGGCATAAACCCCATATTTTAGATCACAAAAGTAATGTTTAAAATTTTCGTTGTTACTGGTTTTCAAATCTAAAAGTTCAATTACTCTTTCTTTCAACTCATCTATCATCCAACAAAGTCGATCATGATTTCCGGGAATATAAATTATTTCTACATTAGTATCTTTAAATTGCTTTTCTAATTTTTTCTTTGAAAGTAAATTCAGAGTCTCTTTATTTTTCTTCTCAATTTTTTCTAATATAATCTTTGCTCTTTTCTTCATTTTTATTTTCTTAGTATTATTTCCCCAAGGCCTATCTTCTTCTTTTTCTTTAAACCACTCTTCAGTTCTAAGGAGATCAAATATGTCACCTAGAAATACTATTTTTACCTCTTTGTCTTTATTCTTAGTTTTATCTGAATGCACTTTGATGCTTTCTAAAAATTTTTTGAAAGCATCTGCAGGAATATTGTGATGCCCTGCTGTCTCATCCATAAAATGCAAATCACTAATAAAAACTAACATATTAATTCCCTCCTTTAGATATTTTCACAGATCATAAACAAGATTGGTGGTTAAATGGTTAGTATAGTTATTAGGATGTTGCTTAGTGGGTCTCTTGGGATAGAGAAAGAATGCTACTCTTGTGCTAAATCTTAGATAACATAGCTTTTTATCTTAGTATAATGATATTATAGACATTCTGCTTGAATTAAAAATAGACTTCTTCAATTTATTTTTAATAGACTGTTTTCTTTTTACTACGGTTCTATTTAAAAATCCTTCTTTTTCTGGAAAATAATTCAAAAAAATAAAAAAGCCCTTCAGCTAAATGCCAAAGGGCTGGAAATTGACAAGCTCCCCAGACAGGACGATTTTCGCAACTTTTGTATGAGGGAGGAGACTGAAAAAGTGTATCAAAAATTAGAAGAAGCAATTGGGGTCTGTTAAGAATTTAAAAGAGCAGAACCTCAATAAAGAAGTTTTGCCTATGTTATTGTATGGCCCCTCTTATTAGAAATCTTTAGAACTTTTTCTTGGGGTGAAATTATAGAAGAATTACAAAAAACCTATAAACTAAAAGAATTAATTAATGTTTCAAGATACTCTATATAAAGTACTTTATTGTTTTTTTTCTTTATCTAATTTAAAAGTAAAGTATTAATTATCAAAGAAAATAGGATATGCTCATTTATTCTATTTATTCACATTTATTCAAAGATGTTTTAACCGAGTGTCCGGAAGAGAAAACCATACTTCTTCGAAAGACTTACTAATTGTAAGATCTATTTTTTGTCATTTATTTTTACTATAGGTTTTATGTTTTCTATCAAGGCCGATTACTTCAAATATATTGTCAAGGTTAAATAAACCTAATATTCTGGCTTCTTCAATATCAAAAGCCTTAAATTGAAACAGGGGTAAATCTTTTATTTCCTTGTTATATTTTAATTTTTTAATATCGCTTGGTAATTCTTCTTCGTTCCAATTTACGTCATGAGCATGATAGCTTTTATTCTCTATTATTTCTTGCCACGTTAAAGAGGATAAACCTTTCAATTTTTTAAAAAGTACATAAAAACTTCTTGTGTTTTGTATTGTTTTAAATGAACATTTTTTACTATCACATAAATAGTAATTGAAAGCAAAAATTGGCCTCTTTCTCCTATAAGCTGGTTTAGATTTTACAAATTTATATTTGAGATTCTGATTTTTGGGTTTAGTTTTTATTGTTCCGAAATCAAAATATTGATTATTTTTTCTTTTTGCCAATTACAAAAATCCCTTATTTTTTAATGCTTTGCCCATAAAGTTTTGTATAGAAGTCTTTCATTAAATCGATTCCTATTATTTGAGTTCTTGTTTTATATGATTTTTTCCAAGGAGCTTCTCTATGTGATAAATCTACTAAATCATGAGCAGAATAATTAATAAATTGGTCATAGAATTCATCCAAATATTTTTTATCCTCTTTATCAATTTTTTTGATATTTCTTTCAAAATTCTCTTCAAGTATAATAGGAGTATATCTATATTTCTTGTATTTATCGTAAACATTTTTTACAACTGGCCCAAAATCCCAAGCAAATATTTGATCTTCAAATAATGGTTTATCGAAATTTACCAAATACCATGCTTGAGCATAATATAACAATTTTTGCATCTTTAAATTTGTAATTAAATCACCGTCTTGATTTGCTTTATAAAGAAAATATTTTGCAACGTTTATTGCTTTCATAGCGCTTGTAGCGCCTCCTTTAATAGTTCTTTGTAAATTATTTTACCATAACGATTATCCAAAGGCAAATTAAACCTATTTTCTAGGTTTTCATCTTTAGTATTATTTTGATAGCACACTAGAAAGTATATAAATGTGGAAAAATCAAAGCATTCAGGAGAATTAGAGAGTATATCAGAGAAAAGAAGGCCTACAACGTGGAACTACAGGAGTCACGAAAATATATCATCGATTTAAACGCGTTTTAAGCGTTTTTTTTAAAGTGGCTGGTATGATTCATTAAGTTAGGATAAATTCGTCGCTTATACGCAAAATACGAAGCTTTTTTCAAAAACGCTGAAACCCTTATATTTCAAGGGTTTTATTGATTTTTAGCAAAATCAACCCGCAGATCATTGATTGCATGCTTAATTTCTTTGATTTCAGCAGTAACATTGCGGGAAAATTCCTTTTGATTCTTGATTATTTCGTTAATAAAAAACTCTAATTTCCACACTAGGTATACAGAAAGCACCAGGGGAAAGCCGTTATTTGCTATTAATTTTAGTACATATTCAATATCCAATTAATTGACTTCCTTTCCAAACCCGCTTTTGTCCAGGCCTAATATCCAGGTGTAAGAAATTTTCCTTTTCATAATATCCGATACCCTTAAAACCTATTTCCTGGGCATAAGTAAGGAGATCAAAAAGTAAAAAATCCTTTACGTGGATATCTGCCGCCATACCCAAAAGATGATAAGAGCCGGGAACTCCCCCGACCTTCTTGTTTTCTTCTTTACAGCGGTAACCGGAATTTACATATATAGGCTTGTTTATCACCATCCTTAAATGATTTAATCTTACCAGAAGGTCCGGTGATAACATAACCCGCCTGCAGCAGGGGCATTCAAACTCACGCAAAGAAAAATATTCAGTTAATTCTATATCATTAATTATATCCATAATTATTTATACTTTAAGGTCCTACCGTTTCTTACCACATCCGGCATAGCCTTATATATCTTTTCGTTAATCTCCGGAACAGTGGCTTTCATGAGGTCCTTTACATAGGAAATTTCACCCTCTTTTAAGGTAACCTTTTGTTTCCTTAATATTTCAATTAATTTTACCCAGGCTATTTTCCATTTTTCGGGACCATTCCCTATCCCCAGTTCTTCTTCGGCCCAAAGCATAGCCGCCAGTATGGCCTCTTTTATTTTATCTGCCCTGTCCTGGCCAAACTTGTTTATCATAAATTTGGAGAGCAAACCAACAAGAAAAACAAGAGCGAAATCTAATAAATATTTAGTGACAAATGCTTCTATCATTTATTACTCCTTTCTCTCCCCCAGGGAAGGTCCGCGGTCCCCTCCGAGGAAGAATATTATAATATACTAAGCTCCTACATCCATAACATCAGTAGATTTATAGTCAAGTATCCGAGCATTGACTTTTGCCACTAAGTCATTACCATTATTATGGAAGATATTTTTGGCGATAATAGTATCCATAACTCCTTCAATAGCTGCATCCTGTGCCGCAAAGTCCACATAGTCTCCATCATCTACATTCTTAGGATTATTTAAAGTTAGATTAGTAGTCTTTCCGACACTATCTCTAAACTGCATATAAAGTCTCTTATAACTGGTTACTTCTCCTAATTCGGTTGCCATTATTTTTTCACCTCCTTCTTTATTTGTGATTTATAATTATTAGTGATTATTCAGTAAGTACGGATTCTTTTCCGAATCTGACTTCATCTACGGTATACTTCTGCAATCCGGTTAAAGCGGTAGCTACATCATAGGCATCCTGTTCTATTGCAGTAGATTTGATCTTGTTAAAGGTCTTGCTGTTGATGATAGGTGCTCCGGTATCCGGATTAGTGCCTACTACCAGTCTTAACTGTAAGGCTGAATCACGAGGGACTGTTACGACTATTGCCATTATTTTTCACCTCCTTTTTTTAAATCCCCGATCAGATCGAGGACGGGTTTTAAATCAAGCAAAGCTAAGCTGTATATGTTTATATTATCATATATACATATAATAGTCAATATTAGAACATTATTGCCCTTTATAATGTATAAAGCTTCCTATTTCTTTGATTTCCTTATAAATGCTCCTTATTCTATAAAACTATAAAGGGCTCCTTTCCGATACAAGAAGGGCCCCTTGACTTACCCTATATATAAAACTACTATTTGTAAAATTAATAAAATTAGTTATAATAAGCATAAGAATCTATGTGGTTAATTTTCGAAACTTCACCTAGCGTCGTGCATAAATAAAATAATTCAATTATTTTAATTTAGGCGAAACGGCCATGGAGGTAAATAAAAATGGAACCAATTTATAACCAGAAAGGTTTAACGGTCGGATGGTTAAAAGAGGATGTAATTTACAACATCGATGGTACACCTTGCGCATTCATTAGAAATGACAATATTTTTAATTATGAAGGAGATTATCTTGCTAGGTTGGATCGGGGTTTTTTTAGAGATATTAATGGCGACGCAGTAGCATTCATGCGAGGAGCAAGCGGAGGCCCAATACCACCTGTTCCTGAAGTTGCACCTGTCCCACCTATTCCAGCTATTCCACCAATCCCCCCGATTCCAGCAGTGCCACCAGTTTCTCCTATTCATTCATTAAATTGGTCAAATATCAGTTGGGAAGAATTCCTGAAAGGAGGTTTTTGAAATGACATCATTAGATATGGAAGGTCCATACAGGCTTACCACAGAAAAAATTGATGAGGTGGTTACTAGAATATCTCCTGGTAACTATGCCTTGGGATATGTTCAAGATAGCACATTTTATGTATGCTATATGGGACGGTCTGATGATCATGTAAATGGAAGGCTAAAGCAGTGGGTTGGTGAAAAACCGAACCGATATACTCACTTTAAATTTAGCTATGCAACTTCTCCGAAAGCAGCGTTTGAAAAAGAGTGCAGAAATTACCATGATTTCGGAGGAAGCGATAAACTTGATAATGAGTATCATCCTAAACGCCCAGATGAAACTAATTGGAAATGCCCTGTATGCGATATCTTCGATTAGATAATGTGTGGCTACTTCGCCTAACAGCGGATAAAAGGGAAATCAAGGCTTTCCCTTTTATCCGAAAAATGTTATATAAAATGGTGGTTTTCACTATTTTGGTATAATCCCCCACCTAGAATGTAATAAATTTCATAAGGTATAAACATAAACAAACAAAAAACAAGTGCCTTAAAATCGATTGTAGATGCCCTCTCTTTCTCTCTCCCCCGGTATTTTATTAAAATAATCTGTTAACCTGCTTTTATTTGCTTCCTGTTAAATAACTTCTGATCATCTCATCCCCACGACCGCCCGCCAGGAGCTTTTTTTGCTAAGGAGCTTATTCGAAAGTCTGCCAATACATAACAAGACTCTATCGGACATTCTACGAGAAATAATTTCTCGCTTATCTTATCCGATAAAACTTTGTTATGTATAGCAAAAAAAGCATTATATTTTTAACCAGCTAAAAGCTTTTTCAGCCTGGTAAAAAATATAAAGGCGGGCTAAATGAGATACTTCTTATCGTAGGGCTAAATCTCTATTTCTGATAATCGAATGCCTCCCCTCCCTTCCCTCCCTGTTCCTGTTCACTATACTTCTACGTTTAAATATTTTTTATCTGCCTACATGCGTACACTCCGGGAAGAACAGATAAAAAATACTAAAACTATCCCAAGAGCTTACAGGTGCGACAATGGTGGGCGTTTATAGAAGACTCAGCACCGCAAAAAATGCAAGCAAACAATTTAAGCATAAGAATTTTTTGCGGCACTGGCTTCTACAAACGCCAGGAAAAGAAATTGCAAAGATAAGAAAAAAGATGGGCTTTCCCTGGCGATAGGTGAAAACTACATAAATAAAATGTTTCTTTTCTTTTAATATTTTATTTATGGATGTTTTTACTTATCGCTTAACCGCAAGGAATCCGATAAATAGAGCCACCGAAAGGGGAGATAAAAAATTCCTGCTATTATTTCTTTCATTTATTTTTTATCTCTCTTTTACGGGGAGAAGATTAAACCACCGCTTGCTAACTGCTGCACACTCTATATCAGAATAAAGATATATAAGAGGGGTGTCTTTCCCTTCTTATATATCTTTTAAGCGTTCGTCTTATCTATGCATTACACGATAAAAATAATTCAAATTTTTTTCCTAAATTTTAATTATTTTTTGAGTGTTATGCTTCTCTGCCTGTGCGTATCCGCACGCAGACAGGTCTCTCTGGCAATACTCTTAATCGGGTAAATTACTATTTATCCTGTGAGTGTATTGCTCTTTCTTTGTTTTTCCTCTCTTCTCTTCTCTTTGCGATAGGTAAAAAAATCTTAAATCAAAAAGGGTTTTTCTTTTTGTTTTGAGGTCTTTTTTACTTATCGCGTAAACACAAAGAATCATAAGGATATAGTCACCGAAAAGAAGATAAAAAGTTCCCGCTTATTTACCCTCTTTTACTTTTTATCTTTTTTTTACGGGGAGAAGACTAAACCACAAACGATAGCAAAATCACGAAAAGGTTCGCAAATAGGGGCGGGGCAAGGGAGAGAGGGTCTCGATAATGCCTACGCTTATGCTTGTAGAGTAGGGGGTGAATTGACCGCAGTTTTTCCTTCCCCCTTAATGCTTCCCCCCTATTATAGATAACCTAACCTTAATTTTTTTGCGGTGGTGAATAAAGCGAAGCAACAGCGGGGCATAAGAGCGTTACACCTGCATTTATACTTAGAAGCGTCCCTGCGAGCGTAGCTTTTGAGCCAAGGAGCAAAAATAAAAAGAAGGGGGTTAAGAGGGGGGTCTTAGGGGGGATTGAAGGGGGAAGGAAAGTTACCCGCCCCGCGCGTGGTTTGAGTTGTAAAATTAGGGATAGCAGGAGTGGATTAAATTATTGCTTTGATTTTTTCTTTCTCCTCTTCTTCTCTTCTCTCTGGCGATAGGTGAATAACTACATAAATAAAATGTTTCTTTTCTTTTAACATTTTATTTATGGATGTTTTTACTTATCGCCAATCGCACGAAATCAGATAAATATAGCCACCGAAAAGGGAGATAAAAAAATCCCGCTCTTATTTTTTCATTTATTTTTTATCTCTCTTTTACGGGGATAAGACTAAACCACTATAGGCTAAATTAAATGTGAAATATTAGAGAAAAGTCGTCCTGGCATGGTAATGGTTAATGAGAGAGAGAGAGAGAGAGAGGATCCTCAATTTACTGGGTAAGAGATACTGAAAAAATATTTAAGCCTAATAAAAAAACCGAAAAAAACATATGTTAAATCTTTCGGCATAGCCATATTAAAAGGGAGTGTAATTTCGGAGATCACACTCCCTTTTATGCTTATAATTATAACATTAAAAAAAGAAAAAATCAGAAGAAAATAACAATATTTTTTGTTTTATTTCTTATTAGTAAATCATGGTTTTTCCGACCAACTAAATCCTTCTTTTTCTAATTTCTTCCGGGCTTGATATATTTCCCGATTATTGCCCGTTTTGACCGCTTTAATGCTTTTGGGATCAACGGAGATATATTTAAATGTAATTCTTTCGAGTAATGCTAAAAGCCCTTTAATTTCATCTCTATTTATGTTATCACAATAAACTTCCAGTATGGAATTATCTTCATCTTTAATGTATTTATTAAATAGTTTTATAATAAAAAACCCTCCTTTATCCCTTTAATATATTTTTATTATTTTCAATATTATTTTCTATTTATTGATAAAATCCAATAACTCATTCGCTAAATTAATATCTAATCCTTTAAGAATTTTATATTCATTTAAAGCAGAATCTCTATCTCCGATTTTATAATAGGAAAAACCTAAAGCCTTATGAGCAGTAGCATAATCAGTTTTAATAAGTGTTGCCTGCTTATACTCTTCTATTGCGTCATTATTGAAACCAAGATTATAATAGGCAGCACCCAAGTTGTAGTGGCTCCTAGCATTACCAGGGTTAATATTAACCGCTTGTTTTAAAATATCTATTGCATCTTCATAAAAACCAAGACTGAAATAGGCGGCACCTAGATTGCTGTAGGTAATTATATCATCAGGATTAATATTGAGGGCTTGCTTGTACGCTTTTACTGCATCTTCATATAGACCAAGACTGTGATAGGAAACACCTAAGTTGCAATAAAATTTAGCATTATTGGGATTAATACGGATTGCCTGTTTATACTCTTCTATTGCCTTTTCATTGAAACCAAGAGTATAATAAACAAGACCTAAACCGTAGTAAGAATCGGCATAATCAGGATTAATACTGATCGCCTGCTTTAAAGCATCTATTGCATCTTCATAAAAACCAAGCTTGTGATAGAGAATACCTAAGTTGTAATGGGCAAGTACGTGATTGGGTTTAAAAAGTATTGCCTGCTTGTACGCCTCTATCGCCTTTGTATAAGATTTAAGTTCCCCGTAGCAGACTCCAATTGCATGATATGCCTCAGCTTTTAATGATGATACATCTGTTTCTGCCGCTATCTCTAAATAAGGCAATGCATTCTTATACTCTCTCTTCTCTGCTAAATTTAATGCCTTGTCGTAAGCTTCAACATAAACAGCAATTGGTTTACCCTCTTTAATAATTTCTAGTATTTCCCCGGAAAAACCATATTCAAATATCATTTTAGCATAACATTCCTGTTCTTCTTCTGGTAATTTCTCCAATAGATCAATAAATTCTTTTTCGTATAAATCAAGATTATCAAGGGAAGAAAGATGAAGACTAACTGCCGGGGGAAACTTATCCTTTATATACTCTGTTACATTAATTGTGTCTGAAGCAAAAACCAAAGCTGAAAAAACGATTAAACTGGCTACTATAATCAATAAGATAAAAATAATTCTCTTCATTCAAAAACCTCTTTCAATTTTAGTAAAGCATATTTACTTACTGGTAGTATTCTTTTATTTACTATTTATATCTTCAATCCTTCCGGAATCAATCCACTCTTTTATTATTTCTCTTCTCTTTTCTTTCAGGACAACCCAAAAGTTATCGGATTATTGACCTGGCATGCCTTCTCTATTTAAGAAAATGGGATGTGTCCCTAATTATCCTAATTATCATATTCTTATAAATTATTTATTAGTGATTAGCTATAAAGTCTTCGGAATTTATAATTTTATTTATGATCTCTTCTCTTAGTTCCCATAATTTCATTTGAGCTTCTACTATATTCATAGTATCAGTATACGTTATTTCTTTGATACTAGTATCAATTTTCTTAAGTTCCTCTTTTATAAAATTAAGTTCCTCTTGGTATATTTTTTTCCTTATATTATCTCTGCCGCTCATTTTACTTCCTCCTTTCTTATTTATTTTTTAAAAATAAAGGGACTTTATAACTTCCCATTTTCTGTTTTCGTTTTACATCTTGTGAAGTTGTGAACCCTAATTCCTCCAATTCCTCTTTTCATTTACAATTTTCATTTAAAGTCGATCTAAATTTTTTCGGAATTAGCCTTCTTATATATGCAATCAAAATATTCACGCTACCTACAGCCATAATTAAAATTAAGATCCATCCGCTAATACTGCTAATTTTTACCATATGTAAAAATACACCAGAAAACAAAAATAAGAAAAATGCTATTGGCATTCCAATAACAAGAATGGGTGCAAAAATTTGATCAAAATTATCATATTTTTCTACAAATACAGGTTTTTTAAAATCAATTATCGTTCCATTAAAACGTATATTATTAGTTCCCCCAGTATGGATTATTTGAATTATTGCTCCTTCATCTTCATTAATAAAGTCGAATGATAATTTAGTAAAAGTGTTTGTTTTTTTTAATTCAGATAACATAAAGCCATTCAAAGAATTTTTAGGATAAATTATTTTCGCGTCTAAAATTTCATAACCATTAGCAGTGGAGAATTGAAGAGGGTCTCTCGGTGCAATATCAATTTTACGAATTGCTTGGGAACTATTATTCCACAATAAATATCTAGTTGCTGTAATATTACCTACAGGTTTATTTTTATATTTAGATGTAAAAACGGATATTCCCTTACTATGATTTTGATTTATCTTTGCATTTACTTTAGTATAAAGTATTTCTTTTTTTCGAGTACTTCTTTTATAAAAATAATATGCTGTAAAAAGTGAAATAAAGGTAATTGGTTGTACTTTTAATAAGTTCATAAAGTTTAGAAAATTAACTAATATTTGCTTCATTTTATTTCATATCAGTCCTTCCGGAATTAACCCACTCTTTTATTATTTCTCTCTTCTTTTCTTCCAGGACAACCTAAAAGTTACCGGACTATTGACCTGGCATGCCTTCTCTATTTAAGAAAATGGGTGTCCCTAATTATCCTAATTATCTACTAGAGTATTATCAAACAAAGAACCGTCCCCTGTTTTATCTGTCCCCTGTTTTACCTGTTTTATTTTTAAATCTTCCTGATATGTAATTAAGATAAATCATTCTTCAAATAAAATCTCTTAAAAATTATCAGGTAATATTTCGCCTAATGCTCTTCCTGTTCTTATTAGCGATTCTACATCCTCACCTCTTAATTTACTGTACGCAATTCGGCACATCCAATCAAGCTTAATGAGGGCATTAGCTGGATCTTTATATAGATCATCCATAACTTTACTGATTTCTATGATATGTGAATTTATAAAATTATAGTTAAAAAGTACTATTTCATGATCTGATTCATTTAAATCAATCATTGTCATGGTTAGCATAATACCCTTAGCAATCCCTTTTATATATGAAGATTTAATCACCTCAGATATTTCAACACCATACTCATTATCTAATTCTACAAGACAGTTCCAAAATATCCCAGGACTAACAGTAGGCTCGGCCATACATGGAGTACCTATAAAAAATAATATAAAAGTTGTAAACGTAAATATAACAAATATTTTTTTCAATCTTTAAAACCTCCAAATTAATAATTTTTTATGGTTTACATTTCTTACAAGGTCTTCTTCCTGAAGCTATCGCCTCTTCTCTGGTTTTAAATAAAATAAGCTCTTCTTGTTTTATTTTTTTTACGTAAGAGCAATAAATATAATGAAATACTTCTGACTTTTTTGAAGCAGCATATTTATATTCTTGGGTTTCGGTAGTCTTGGTTTCGGTTTTTACTACTGGTGGTGCTCTGATACTTTCTTTTTCTGTAAAGATCTGATAATCTATACCATCTGTTTTTATTAAAATAGTTCCACTTAAATCTGTCCGATATATTTCTATCCCCAAACTTTGTAAAAGAGATATGGTCTCTTGATGTGGATGTCCGTATTTATTACCTTGACCACAACAGATAACTGCTATTTTTGGCCCTACTGATTTAATAAAGAGAGGAGAAGAACTGCTGGAAGATCCGTGGTGAGCTATTTTTAGAATATCTACATTGAGATTACCTCTCGATTCAGCTAAAAGCTGCCCTTCTCTCTCTTTTTCGATATCTCCGGTAAATAAACAGGAAAAGTCTTTGTAATCCAACCGCACCACTACAGAATTATTATTAAGTTCGGAACCTTTGATAAGAGGGGTAGCTGGAGGAAGAATGGTAAGACTCAGAGAACCCAAATTAATCTTCCGGGAAATGCCTTCATAATAATTAATATTATATTTATCAATAGCGGTAATCATCCTCTGATAGGTAGCGGTAGTATGAGGTATCCCTGGATCAATAAAAGCCTTAGGTTTATATTTTGCAATAATCTTATTCATGCCGGTAATATGGTCAGCATGTGCATGAGTAGCAATTAGAAGATCAATTTGGGAAATTTCAAGATTTTGCAGGTATTTTAGAATTAAACTTTCATCAGGACCAGAATCAATCATTACTACTTTATTATCAGGAGCAATTATTATAGAGGAATCGCCTTGTCCCACATCGAAAAAATAGATTGATAGAGTATCCTGAGCAAAGAGACTGGCAGTAAAAGACAAGAGAAAGAGGATTATAAAAATAGATAAAAAATATTTTTTTATGTTATTCATAATTGAATATCTCCACCTTTATCCTGCTCCTTTAACTTATTAAGCAAGTTTTGTATTTTATCTTTTCTTCTTTTTGTTTCTTCATGATCAATGTCAATATTAATATTAAGTGCAGTTCCTTCTTTAGCTTCTTGTGGTAATAAATGACGAGGGAAATTAAAAATCATTGGATTTTTATCTTGGGATTCTAATATAGCGTATTTACCTTCAAAACGATCTATCATTAATTTAATAATCATTATATTCGGCTTTTCCTTATATTTAAAATTTAGACAAATATATTTGTGACAAGGAATGGTTCTTTGTCACGCTTTAATCCTTCCGGATTTAATCCACTCTTTTATTACCTCTCTCCTCTTTTCTTCCAAATCGGTGGCAGAGGGTGACAGAGAACAACGGTCCCCTGTCATAATTCTTCCATTAGTTTTTAAAGGAGATAGCTATCTTTATTTGCTTTCATTTTCGATTAACTCCTCAACTTCATTTATAGATTTATTGATTACCCCTGTTGATTCTTCTAATAGCTTACGAGATTCCGTTATTAGTATTTCAATTTCTTCTTGTTTTTTTGTTGAGATTAATGGAATTATTATATTTTCAACATCTTTTGGGTAAATGTGTGCTGTTTGTCCCCTGATACAATTTTGAAAAAGCCGATACCCTAACTCTGTTTTTAAAAAGAGTAAAAGGTAATAGGAATTTATCAGTTCTTTTTTAACTCGCAGCCTCATAATTTCACCAACAAAAACTAACTTGTTTTGATATTCTTTTGGTATTCCAATAACAATATCTACTTTTTTCGCTATATGCTCAAGAGCATGAGCAGAAGAAGTTAGAAAAATATCTTCTTCTTCAACGATATACATTTTTGTTTTTTCAAAATAGCCCCCGTTAGCAAACTCTATTTTTGACCAATCAATGCCTGTATTTGTAAGGCAACCCATCTTTAAAACAGGAAATCCTTTATGCCAATAAGAGTCTTTTGCGGGGGTAAAACCCGTTTCTATCTTTTCACACAATTGTTTTAAAGGCTTTGACTGGAATTTTCCTGAAAAAATAGATTTTAAGTTTTGGGATGAGAAATATTGAGAATCAAACCTCATTTCTGAAATAAAATCGTTGTAGTTTATTAGAGTTACATTATTGTTTTGTGTTTGAATTTTATCAAGATTTAGTTCAGTTTCTAATATTTTTTCTGCTTCTTTTATTTTATCCTTTGATTCGGTAAACATTTTATAACTTTTCTTAATTTGTTTTTCTATTTTCTTTTGATTATTTTTTGATATTTCCACTACTTTTATATCATTTATATCTGTGTAGTTGAGCGCATCTCTTGTTGTCCCATAACTCTTTCTTAAAAATTGGTTTTTGCCAAATTTACTACTAAGAAAAACCATTAAATAAAAAGGATTTATCTTATTGTCAATCACTCGAATCCTAACCATATGTTGATTTATATTAGCTTCTCCAAAATTATCAGGAATAATCGCAGTGCTTCCCAATCTTCCAGTTATTGTAAATAAAACATCATTTGTTTTAAGTTGAGAACGTTTAAGTGAAGTTTGATGGATTTTTTTATTTATGCAAGCAATGCCGTGTAATTTTAATGAACAAATACCAATATTTTGGATTCTAAAAAAAGGGATTCCTTCATCTAAATATTGGAACATAAATGGGGTTGCCCCACCTTTTAAAGTGGCTATCTCATTTAAGAATTTAAATGGTTTGTTGAGTAACTGTTTAGATATTTCTAAATACACATCTTTATAATATTCTGCGTCCAACCTCATGTCTTCTTTAAAGTCTTGATATGATGCAATTGAAGTAGCCATATTTTTTACCAACCTAATTTTTCTTCTTTTTTAAATTTGTTAAACTTTTCAATGATACCAGGAATATCTGTATCAATCACAGGAAGAAGTTGTTTTTGCCAGGTTTCATCGTGATTAAATACTTCTACTTCTTTTTTAATAATGTTACCGTCATCATCTTTCTTAAATAAGGTTCTGCCCCTTATATCGTACCCTATGTTTTCAATAACAGCAGTAAATATTTTATAATTTTCTTCTTTCAATTTTTTTAATTCTTTCTCTGGAAGCTTTTGTAAAAACAGAACTGATGCTTTTACTCCTGCACCACTATATGTAAAAGTTTCTGGCGGTAAAGAAACAACAGCAACAATCCTAGCTTTTTTATCGATGAAATTTCTTACATATTCTAAAGTAAAGTTAGTTAAATCTCCATCTGGCAGAACCATTGCCATTCTTCCATTGGCTTTGATAAAATCTAAACACCTCTCTATAAATAAAATGTCTGGAACTTGTCCGTTTTGCAGTTTAGTTTCTTTTTTAAACTCCCCATCCTTTGTTTTCTTCCATTTATAACCCAACTCAAACTGTTCAAGTATTTTTTTACTAGTTACCTTCCCTTTGCTTCCGAATGGGGGATTTGTCATCAGAATATCAAATGATGCTTTTTTTAGTAGTCCTGCTTGTGATTTTAGAGATGTTTCATTAAGAATATCCCAACCAATTAAAGAATTTTCACTAAAAACGCCCGTATGTCCATCATCATTTAAAACCATATACATTTTTGTAACTCTTGCTAAATCGGGATTAAAGTCAATACCATGAATATAAGGTCTTGCATAATCCTTTATTGCCATAGCAATATCTTTCTCATCTAAATCTGGTCGTTCTTTTCTCATTTTTTCTCTAATAAAATTCATTGTAGAAACAAGAAAACCCCCAGAGCCACATGCAGGATCAATTAAGTCCTCGTTGTCTTTAGGGTTCAAAAATTTAACAGTTAAATCTAAAATTGGCTTTGGCGTAAAGAACTCTCCTCTATCTCCTCTTTGATGTGCGTAAACAAATGTTTGAAATGCAGTTCCTTTAACATCTGCTGGCGTTTGTGTTAAAGAATATTTTTGTAACTGTGATACTACAAAACCAACAGTTACAGGTTTTAAATTTAATTTCTCGTTCGTTCCAAAAACATCAGAATACCGCTTTTTAACCTCATCAAATAGATTTTCTATTCTTTTGATAAACTCTTTCCCCTGACCTCTTTCAAGTTGTTCCATCTCATTTTTTGTAATTCTAAACTCACATTTGGGGCTTGGTAGTTTTTCGTCAACCAATTTAATGAAAATTAATTTAAGCATTTCATTAAAGACTTTATCTTTCAAAAGCCCTTCGTTAGCATATATGTAATTATGAATTGTTTCAAAAGTAGATTTGAGTTCAGAAGCGGGAGTTAATTGTTTTTTGTAGTATTCCCCAACATCTTCAATACTTTCCCCTTGTTTGGGAATATCTAGAATATCTATAAATTCGTGTCTTGGTTCTCTAAATCTTTGGTAATAAGCAATTTCTTTACCGTTAAACCAAACTGCAAATTCGGCGGTTGTAGAATTGACATAGCTTATCAATTGTTCTTTTCCGTCTTTTCTATCTTTCCGCTTAACTTCAACAATTATATATGCGTGTCTTCCAGGGTCAAACCCTTTTCCATTAAAAACAACAATATCAGCAGGTTTTTTTGTTTCTGTTTGTCCTGATTTAATTGAAACTTCAGTTTTAATATTTTTAGGGTCGTAGCCATATTCTTCTACTAATTTCCTTAAATATGTTTGTCTAACCTGTTCTTCCGGTTTGTCTTTAACCCATTCTCTAGAAATAAAGTCTATAATATAACCCTCTTTTTTTTCTTGTTCCGTTGTAACAACTTCGTGATTTTTAGTTATTTTCTGGGACATATTGGTTACCTCTTAAATGAATAAATGTAATACTTTATTAATGTTTTTCCTTTTAAGCCCCGCCCGTAAAAACAAGAAACAATTTTGTTTAACTTTCGTTAGATGACAGCCCGATTTTTTAGTATATTTGGCAAAGCTCTATATATACGCCCTACTGTATAAAAAATAGATATTTTTTATACAGATAATAAAATAAAACCCCATTTTAATGTGTCTACTTGTCTTGTTTACATGTATTGCTAATAATTTGAGCAAACGTTCTACGGGGTTCTTTGTCTTTCGGTTTTGAAATTTTAGAGTTAAATATTTCCCCTAACATTTCATTCTGTAATTCAAGACCATAATCTGTTAAACCTTTACCCAGGCTTGAGAAGCTTTTATCAATTTTTTTACATTTATTTTTAATCTCAAGAAATTCATTGCCTGATAAGGTATCCTTTGTTTTTAGTTCCCGAGTATAATTTACGAACCCACTTGTAAGTAAAACGCTTTTCTTAAACTTAAAGTCTACTTTCTTTTTTAAGTCGTTAAATCGGATTAAAACGATTTCATGGGACCTAATCTTTAGTTGATATTTTATCCAAAGCATAAGCAATCTATCTTCCATTTGTTTGTTTAATTGAATGTAAGTTTTTTGCAATTTATCCAAAAATAATGTACTTTCATTAAAAGATAATTCTTTTATTAATTCGTAACCATAATAGGCCCCCATCTCTGACAAGGCTAAGTTAATTTCTTCTATCGTTTTATTAACTTCCTTAAAAGCTTCAATTTCTAATCTCTTTCTAATTTCATTATTTTGAATAACCAAGTTATCTTCTCTGTTTTTTCTTATGTGAATCCAAGCTATGAGTAATGCAATTATCCAGCCCGCAAAGCCTAACACATTACTAAAAAATGCTTTTTCAGTTATAAGTTCTTTTTTTACAAATAGAAAATAAGCGCTTAGAGGAAAAACTAAAATTATAAGAAATGTGAGGAAATATGCAAAATTTCCTTTTAAAAATATTTTTATTTTATCCATTTTGAAATATCCAAAAATTAAATATAGTAAAAATCTGTAAAATCAATAAATATAATAGTTCTTATCTAACAGATCCAGGCTTCGAGTTTTTAAAATATTTTTCTAAATCTCGTGAGGTAACAAAATACTTTTCGCCAATTTTTTAGCTTTTAATTTACCCCCATCAATTTCTTTTTTTAAAAAAGAAAGTTCAACATTCAACTTATTAGATAGTTCTGATAACGAATAAACAATTATATCCCCAAAAGTATTAGACATATATTTCACCTCCTTTTTATATTGATGATTGAAGCTTCTTTCGAGAGAAAACCAATATTATTAAAATAAAGCTAAATCCTTATTTTTTACATTATTTTCCTTATAATGAGCTATCCCCTTATAAAGAGGATTTTCCAATATATATTCAATGGTCCCGGCATACCACTTGCCGCCCCTTGTAGTAGGTACACCTTTTTTATTTAGTTCCCGGGCTATTTTTCTCAATCCCATTCTCTTACGTATCAGGGGATGGTTCTTTGTCATATCTCAGACATCTTTATTTATTTTACTATATCACTATTAGGGAGTAAAAAAATCTTTTTTAATTTTTCTATATCCTTATCCTTTTTATAATACAACAAACAGATTATAAAATCCTTCTTTTTTAAAATATATTTCAAACTTTCCAGGAAAAAGAACAGGGAACAGTTCGCTGTATCGTTTACGTGGTTGGTAGGGATTGCCGCGTCGCTGCGCTCCTCGCAATGACATTTTAGTAAAAAATGTCCGGATAAATCAGGGGATATCAGGGATCAGGTTAGTATTGAGATTATAAATAAGCAATGAACTTATTTATTTTGAATTTTAATTCTAATGACTTATAATATTTATGTTTGCAAATTTAATTCAGGTATCAAATATTGAAAAAAGATATTGAAGAATTAATTAAAAGGAAGGCTAATAATATTTACGAAAAATATTATTCTAATAACCCATGCTTTTCATTAAATGAAATAAACAATAAAGCATATTTTGTCAATAAAATTTGCTTTATCTTAAAAAAAACATTAATCACTCCAAAAAGAAAAAGATATTTAGATAAAAATTATATTTTATCTGCCAACGATACTTTTGGAGCCGATTCAAATATATTTTTCTCTCCAAATTTTGAAGAATCACTAAAATATCTCTCCCCTTTAAGTGCATTAGGTTTTTTTGAAGAAATATATTTAGACGATGTCAACGGAATCTATGCTAATGAACACCTGATTTATCAAGAAAACAACGGGCTTATTCCATATTTTACAATAAAAGAATTATCTTGCTTATATAAAAATTTTGCTTTGTATATTGAAGATAATAGCAAATCTTTAATAGAAACGGGCTGGCCTGATTACAATTTTACTGACAGTGTATGGCTTTTTTATAAATTAGCCCCGAACTATCCAATAGAAATACCGATTTACATTAAAGATTTTAGTAAATTAAAAAATCCAAGTAGTGATCCATATTTTTTCTTAAAAAAATATTTTTTAAATAAAACCAATCAATTTAAAAAATGCAAATGTAAAACGGTGTCATTATCGAAAATATTTTCTTATAAAGAACTTGGTTTTATTGAAGATATGAGATATAAATTTTTATTCTTAAAAAAAACGATTTTAAATGAAATTAATCAATATCTTTTTTTGGAAACAACCGATAAAGATGTTTGGTTTAAAAATTGTGCAAAAATAGTTTTTAGCAATTTCTCACAAAAAGATCTTCAAATTATAACATCCATTGAAAAAAAATATGATGAAATTAAATTATTTAACAATATATTAAATGGGGGCTTAAATGGGTTATTAGAAAATATTTTCTTTTTATATGAGGAATGCAAATTTAAGAAAATGACCCTTGAAAAAAATACGATGAATTCAATTTTAGAAGGATCAAAATTCAATTATCAAAGAAAATTCAGATCGTATTATCAATTAGCCCAATTTGTAGAAGATAATTATGAGAATAAACGATTTAATAAAATGAAAAATAAATTAAATAATGAACTTAATAAAATCGAAAAAGAAATAATAAATAATAAACAATTTATGTCTGATACTTTAGACTTTATTAAAAAAGAGTATTTGAATGTAGAGTATTTATTAAAACAAAAATATTATCCCTTTGTAGATAATCTTATTAAAAGCTTTGAAAAAGGAGAAAGCTTTGGAATATGTATACCATTTTTATACCAATTGCCAACCCCATCCCAAAAAAGAATAACTCCATTAAAACTTCCACCTGATACAAAGTGGGAACATATCACTATACAATTCCTGGATTATGATAAAGTTAAAATTCAAGCACCTAATAAATTTAATAAGGTAATTAAAATCCTTTATTTGCAACGCTTCTGACACTTTTTTTTCGTCCTCTGTGACATGTCACTAATTATATATAGAGGTGAAAACATATGGCGAAAAAAATATCTCCCGGATATTCCAGGAAGTTTCTGGAAAAGACCATTCAAGTTTGGCAGCCCTATTTCCCTACTCCCCTCACTATGCGTGATGCCAGGGAAATCACCCAAAACATGACTGCCTTGTTTAATTTTCTAATAGCTCATGAGGATAAGCCGGAAGAAATCAAGTAATTGTTTTTTTATAATTCTTAAATCATTTGTCAGGAGGGTAAGTAGAATCATTGAAAAGTAGGATTTTTCATTTATGGGATAATCAAGCGAGAAGAATTGTATCTGTTGAAACGACTAAAAAAGAAGGTAAAAACTGGATAGCTCTGTGTCCTTTTCATCCGGATAAAAACCGGCCTAATCTGTATATTGATGAGGTAAAAGAAAAATATCACTGTTTTACCTGTAATAGAAACGGTTTTCTTTATAATCCAAAATACCGCAAATTAAAATACAGCTATCATAGAAATATTGCCGCCACTTATAATTATAAAGATGAAGAAGGAAACTTACTCTATCAGGTCGTCCGATACAATCCTAAAGGATTCAGCCAGAGAAGGCCGGACGGAAATGATGATTGGATCTGGAACATGAAGGGCGTCAATCCGGTACCATATCACCTGCCCGAAGTAATCCAATCCGTTGAGCCGGTTTTGATTGTAGAAGGAGAAAAAGATGTCGAAAGCTTAAGAAGAATGGGATTCACTGCTACAACCAGCCCTATGGGAGCAGGAAAATGGAAACCATCTTATAATAAATATCTAAAAGATAAAGAGGTCATTCTTATTCCTGATAATGACCAGCCGGGATACCAACACTGCCAGAGGATTGGCCAGTCTCTCCGGGGGATCGCCAACAAAATCAAATGGTTGAAACTGCCCGGTTTAGAAGAAAAAGAAGATATCAGCGATTGGTTCGAAAAAGAAAAAGGCAACACTAAAGAAAAGCTTTTACAATTGATCAAAGAAGCACCTGATTTTATTCCTGAAAAATATGATAAAAAAGAAAGAACTGGAAAGTCGGTTAATCCAATATTAAAAAACAGGACAAAGTCTATAGTTCCTGACCTTATTCATTTAGTAAGGGATCAGGAAAGAACCAAATATCTATTCTGCAAAAACGGACAATGGATCATCGAGGAATATTTTATTAAAGATGATAAAAGATATTCTCCCAAGCAGAATCTTCCCATTAAAATACTGAATCCAAATATTATTAACAGATCTTTAAATTTAGACATCGCACGGCTTACTACTGAAATTGACGCTTTTATTAAAAGTTATTTGGAGATGCCGCTTGATTCAGATTACCTGGTTCTTTCTATGTGGATTTTTCACACTTATTTAATCGAAAAATTCAACACCACCCCTATTCTCTATTTTTACGGAGTCAAGGAAACGGGGAAATCGAGAGCCGGTGAAGTCTTGAGCGAACTGGCTTTTCGAGCTCAAAGATTAACTTCCCTGACCGAGGCAACTTTATTTCGTTCGGTTGAACTGTTTAAACCCACTCTCATCATCGATGAAATAAAACTCCTGGGCAAAGGCGGAAACCAGGGACTTGCGGACCTGATAAAGACTACCTATAAACGGGGATTGAAAGTATCAAGAATTAACCTGAATAAATATGGTGAAGATCAGATTGAATATTATGACACTTTTACACCGCTGGTCATCTGCACTACCGAAAGCATTCCCGATATTATTGAAAGCCGGTGCATCCTCTTTATCATGCAGAAAAATAGCAATCCTCAAATAGAAAGAAAGATTGATATAAAATGGGCTAATGATTTGAGAGAAAGACTGACCGTTTTTCGGGCAAACTATATGTCGCAGGAATTGCCGGAAGCGCAGCATATTGCCCGGGGAAGGTTGAATGAAATCATGTTTCCTCTGTATCAAGCGCTATTGATGACCGAACCGGAGAGAAAAAGCGAGTTTATCGATATCGTAAAACAAATCCAAAAAAATAAAAATAATGAAGAAGGCATGGGATTGGAGGCAGAAATTGTCAAGGCCATTAATGATGAATACCGGGAGAATCAGGACAGGCAATTTTTAACCCAGGCCATCTCAAAACGCATCAATGAGTTCCGATCAGAGAATGAAGCCATTTCCGATCGGGCAATCAATCATCGGATCAGGAGATTAGGATTTAGTAAAGCAAGATTCAGAAACGGTAGAATGGGCTTCTACATAAATACGGAAAGGCTGAGCAGTTTAAAAAATAAATATCAGATTGGGGATAAAACTGAAGCTTCTGAAGCTTATGAAGCTTAATATGGAATGCGGGATGAAGAATTTAAAGCTGTGGATAACTTGAAACGCAAGCGCCCCTTTTGTTTTGGAACAAGGGTTTTAAGAGTTTTAACTTTTGCAGGCAACCTTCGCCTATCTCTTAACAAGCTTCATAAGCTTCATAAGCTTCAGGAAATTGAAAAAGGTTGTGGAAAACTCATCCTTTAAAAAATGTGTGCATTCATTAAAAAATAAATTGATCATCAATAAATATTTTTATGTAGAATAATGGAGAAAAAATTAAACCAATGAAAAAATTTGAAAACAAATCTTTTTTGCTATATAATGCTAATATGGATGAATTAATAGAAAAATTAGATCATTATCGATTAGAAAATCGAATCAGCCAAAAACAACTTGCTGATCAACTCAATGTCCACTTCACAACCGTCAACCGCTGGTTTAACGACAGGAACATACCCAACAAAATTCAGAGATACCACATCAAAAAATTACTTGAAGAGCACAATTCCCAGGAATAGAACTTTTTAAAATATTTGATAGTTTAATATTTTCTAAAAAGGCGGATGTATAAATGAAAGCAGTATTATATGCACGAGTTTCAAGTAAAGAACAGGAAGAAGAAGGCTACTCTGTCCCTGCACAATTAAAGCTCCTGAAAGAGTATGCCCGAAAGAACAATTTCAAGATAGTCCAAGAATTTATTGACGTTGAAACTGCAAAACGAGCTGGTAGGACTAATTTTAATCAAATGATTGAATTCTTTCAATTAAATAAAGATATCAGATTCCTTCTTTGCGAAAAGACAGACCGTTTATATAGAAACTTTAAAGATTATGTCAATCTGGAAGAGTTTAATCTGACTATTCACTTAGTTAAAGAAAATGAAATTTTATCAAAAGAATCCAAATCCCATCAAAAATTCATCCACGGTATTAAAGTCTTAATGGCTAAAAATTATATCGATAACTTATCCGAAGAGACAAAAAAAGGCATGCTTCAAAAAGCCCATGAAGGCTACTATCCCTCTTTCGCTCCTTTAGGATATTTTAATGTAGAAAAAAATATCAATGGTAGAAAAATTAAAGCAATAAGTATCGATAAATCTCGCTCTTATATTATTAAAAAAATATTTGAACTCTATGCTAATGGAAATCATAATCTCCAGCAAATTACAGAATATGCAAATCAAGAGGGATTAAGGAGTCGTAAAGGTTATAAAATCTATAAAAGCACCATTCATAAAATCTTACGAGATCCAATTTATTATGGTAATTTCACCTGGAGAGGTGAACTCTGTAAAGGTAATCATCATCCCATTATCAGCAAAGAACTTTTCGAGCTAGTACAAGAACGATTCGGCAATTACAATCGGCCAAAACAAATCAAGAAGCATAAATTTGCATTTACCGGGTTATTAACCTGCGGTATATGTGGCTGTGCAATAACTTCTGAGATAAAAAAAGAAAAATACATTTATTATCACTGTACCAGCTATAAAGGAAAATGTGGGAATACAGCAATAAGAGAGGAAAACTTAATCCAAAAATTGGGAGAGCTAGTCAATAAAATACAGATAGATAACAATATAATCGACTGGGTTCGGGAAGCTTTAAATTTAAATCACCAGGACGAAAAAGAATATCACAACCATCAATGTAAACTATTGCAGGAACAGTATGATAAACTTCAACGTAGAATTGATAAAATCTACATTGATAAATTAGATGAAATTGTTACGTCTAAATTCTACCAAAAAATGACCAACCAATGGAAAGAAGAACAAGATAAAATATTAAAGCAGATTGAAAAACATAAGAAGGCAAATGTGAATTACTTCGAAATGGGAATAAAGATTTTAGAACTCTCGAAAAAGCTTTATTCTACTTATTTAGAGAGAAATAATGAAGGGAAACGGGAGATCTTAAATATTATACTATCGAACTGCTCTCTAAACGCTGGAAACCTTTATCCTATTTATCGTAAGCCCTTCGACTTGCTTGCCAAAGGGCTTACGCGTTCTGTCTGGCTCCCCGGGTAGGATTCGAACCTACAACCCTCCGGTTAACAGCCGGATGCTCCACCGTTGAGCTACCGAGGAATATTACCATGTAATTATAGCCCAAAACTCTATCCGAGTCAATAATTTATAGAATCAAAAATAGAATTTTTTATTTATAAAAATAAATATTATTTTTGTCGTTCCGCACTTGATGTAGAATCTATAAATAGGGTCATATTTCATACGCCCACAAATACTAGAAGGCAAGATAGGATAGATTCCCACTTTCGTGGGAATGACATAAGTGGATCGGGAATGATATGGCAAAGCAAAAATTACATTACCACTGTTATAGACGGTGGATTTCTAATTTTAATTACACTTGCGTTATTCTAAATAGTCTTTCAATCTTTTGCTTCTACTGGGATGTCTTAATTTTCTTAATGCTTTTGCTTCAATCTGACGAATTCTTTCTCTGGTTACTCCAAACTCTTTGCCAACTTCTTCTAAAGTATGAGGATGACCACCGGCGATTCCGAATCTTAATTCTAAGACCCTCTTCTCTCGATAAGTTAAAGTCTCCAAGACATCGTCCAATTGCTCTTTCAAAAGTGTGTAAGTAGCAATTTTAGGAGGAGCAGGTGAATCTTTATCTTCTATAAAATCTCCTAAGTGACTGTCTTCTTCTTTCCCGATTGGAGTTTCTAAAGAAACAGGCTCCTGGGCAGTTTTTAATATCTCCCTTACTTTATCTTCAGTAATTTCCATATTTTTGGCTATTTCCTTAACGGTCGGTTCTCGTCCTAATTCCTGCAAGAGATGGCGTGACACCCTTATTAATTTATTAATAGTCTCTACCATATGAACAGGAACGCGAATAGTCCTGGCTTGATCTGCTATAGCTCTGGTAATTGCCTGTCTTATCCACCAGGTAGCATAGGTACTAAATTTATATCCCTTTTTGTAGTCAAACTTCTCTACTGCCCTGATTAGACCCATATTACCTTCCTGGATCAGGTCTAAAAATAGCATTCCTCTACCCACATATCTTTTGGCAATACTTACTACTAATCTTAAATTTGACTCTACTAATTTCTTCTTGGCTTCGTGATCTCCTTTTTGCATTCTTTTAGCTAATTCTACCTCTTGTTTGGCAGTTAATAATTTTATCCGCCCTATTTCCTTTAAGTACATTTTTACAGGATCATCTAATTCTAATTGTTTCGCCAATTCTATTTCTAAATCTAATTTCTCTTTAGAAGGGTGGATTTTCTTGGCTTTTTCGCCTATGCCTTTATCCTTGGCTAGTAAATTACCTTCTTCCTCGCTCTCAACTAAATCAATTCCAGATTCACTTAGAATATCATATAAATCTTCTACTTTACTCAGATCTAAAATATCATCTGCTAAATATTCCTCTAATTCTTTGTAAGTTAAGTAGCCTTGCTCTTTACCTTCTTTAATTAATTCTTCGATTATTTTCTTTTTCCCCATTACCAAGCCTTCCTTCTTAACAGTAAATTTTATATTTCTATAAATTATAAATATAAAATATTAATTAATATTTTGACTTTTTAGTTGTCGAACAATTTCTCGCAATTCTTTTAAATCATCTTCTTCTATCTTTTCAGATTTTTTTATCTTTTCATCAAGAATTTTTGCTCTTTTTTCGAGATTTTTTCTCTCTTGATTCAACTTAAAATTATTTATTGTATCTACATATCCGGAGATTATCTTCTCATCAAAAGTTATAGTTTCTTCCATCAAAATTTTAGAAATTAATTTTACTGCCTCATCATCATTTAAATAGTCAATAACTTTTTGAGAATCTACCACTTTATCATCTGTTAAATTTTTTTCAATGGCTGTTACAATTTGACGATGTAGCAGAACTGAAAAATCTTTTGCTTCCAACTTTTTTAAAATGTCCTGGGCAATTTTTTCATTTTCCAGCATACATCCGATGAGAATTTTTTCCGCTTTAATATTCCCAGGCTCAGAATTTAATTTAATAAAATTGTGGGAGGAATCTTTTAATCCTCTTTTATATCTTTTTAGTTCGATTAAGATCGCTTCTTCGGATAATTTTAATTCTTCAGATATCTTTTTTGTCTGAGCTCTCAGCTCAACCTCATTACCTATTACGCTCAGGGTAGGTAAAATCCCTTTAATAATTTTTACTTTTCCTTCTATAGTTTTAATACTATAATTGGAATATAAAAGTTTTAACTTATAATCTATTAAGGAAAGCGACCTATCAATTAAATTTTGAAAAGGTTTTCTTCCATTTTTAATTAAAAAATCAGCTGGGTCATAACTTGAAGGTAAATCTATTACGTTAACTTCAAGACCAGCTTTTACCAGCAAATCCAAACTTCTTAAGGTCGCCATATTACCGGCAGAATCTGCATCATAAGCGATTAAAACCGTATCAGTAAACCGTTTTATTAAGTCTATCTGTTTAGTGGTTAAAGCTGTTCCCAGAGACGCTGCTACATTATAAAATTCGTTTTGTTGAGTTATTAAAACATCAGTATAGCCTTCTACAATAATTATGCAATTCTTTTTTCGAATATCTTCTTTGGCAAAGTTTAAATTGTATAAATTGCGCCCTTTATTATAAACCAACGTTTCCGGAGAATTTATATACTTGGGCAAAGAATCATCTAAAACCCTGCCCCCAAAGCCTATTACCTTCCCTGATAAGTGAAAGATAGGGAAAATTATCCTGTCTCTGAAATAGTCAATATATTTCCCTTCTATTTTGCTCTTTTTTATTAATCCGGCCTTGAATGGCTCTTCGTAAGAATATCCTTTTTTCTTTAAAAAGTTAGTTAATGTGTCCCAGCCGGAAGGAGCATAACCCAATCTATACTTTTCGACACTAGTATCGTTAATTCCTCTTTTTTTTAAATAATTTATTATTTTTTTTCCTTGATTGGTCCTAAATAGACATTCTCGGTAATAATTTGCGGCTAGATTATTTAATTTATATAGTCTTTCTTTTTGTTTGTTAAGAAAATTTTCTTTTCCTTCATCTACGGGGATAGATACGCCTGATTTTTTAGCTAACATCTTCACTGCTTCAAAAAAGCTAATTTTCTCATATTTCATAAGGAAATTAAAAACATTGCCCCCTTCTCCACATCCAAAACAATGAAATAACTGCTTTTCCGGACTAACCATAAAAGAAGGGGTCTTCTCTCCATGAAAAGGACATAATCCTTTAAATCCTTTTCCTGCTGGTTTTAGATGTACATACTCTGAAATAATATCTACAATGTCACAACGATTCCTTATTTCTTCTAGTAAATCAGATGAAAATCTCAAATATAAATCACCTACAAATTATTATCGTTCGGTATAATCGATTAAATATTTTCTTTTTTAAAACTCCTAAATTTGTCTTCGTATTAATATATTCTACAAAAGTTTTAATTTTCCTCTTTTTTTTTAAAAATATTTTAAAAAAAATACTAGTTGACTATTTTTAATATAAATCAACTAGTTTAAGATAACTTGTTTTATTTTTTTTTGGGAAAAAATCAGAAAATAAAACTAAAAATTTAGCTGTAAATTTTTACCCCCGGAGATTTTTTCTTTCTTTTTGACCTTTCCATACTTTCCACCGCCACCCGGACTCAATTTTAAAAGCCCCTTTCTGGCTAAAATTATATTTTGGGCAATCTCAAATCCTACTACCTGGCTAATTTCCTGATAAGAAGCTTTGTGTAGTATATTCATTTCAGTGCCAAAATAACCAAACAATTTATTCAGGGTCTTTTTACCTACACCGGGTACAAATTCTAAAGGAACCTGGTGATAATAAGGCGGACGATGAGAAGGAGAAATAGACTGTTGGTAATCACCGATTTCCACAATCCGATCAAAAACGCCTTTTACTATTTTGTCACTCCCGCATTTTTCGCACTTATAAACTGGGGGATTGTTGGTGCTAGTATAATTACAGATTTCACAAAAAGTCCGATGGTATTTACCCAGTTTAGGGTCAAGACCGTAATTGGCAGTTATCTTTCTTCCTTCTTTTCTCTGCAAGGCTAAAAGTATCTCTTTGAAATTTGCCTTCTCCAGTTCTATTATATTATATTCCCTACCAATTTTAGGTAAAGAATGAGCATCCGAATTAGTTAAAAAGGTGTACTCGGCTAACTCCTTTAAATGGTCGGCAATTTCTGTATCAGCACTTAATCCCAATTCTATAGCTGGAATCTTTTTTAAAACAGATCTACTAAATATCTCCGGTAATCTTCTGACACAATTCCCATAGACACTTTTATGGGGAGTAAAGGCATGGGCGGGGATTAAAATCCCTCCAATTTTATTTATAATTTGAAAGGCTTCCTGGGCACTAATTTTACAATTTTGACTGCTTAAACTCACATTGGTAACCAGTAGAGATAATGCCTTGCTAAATTCCTTTATATCCTCAAAATAGGGAAAGTAGGCTATCTGATGGGAATGTCCTCCACCTTCTTCTTTAGTTTCAATTTCTGAGCCTAAAATAATGGTAACTTTATCCTGATAAATTAAGCCACCTTCTTTTAAAGGTTTCATTTCTCCACTGTTGATTAATTGGAAAATGTCGTCGATGACTTCAGGTGAAGCGCAATCAACAATGCCTACAATGTCAATCCCTTTTCTATATTTACATTCCTGGGCAATGTTGGCAAAAGTCAAATCTCTGGAAGCAGTTATTTTTACCGGAGCACCGTTATTGCTTCTACCAATATGCACATGTAAATCCATAAAATATTTCTTCATATTTTGTCCCCTATGGGCGCAATGTATCGTGCCCGCACATTATTCGCCAAACTCTATATGTTGTATTTTTAGATTGCTTCCCCTGCCTTCGCCGGGGCAGGCTTACTTTGTTCCTCGCAATGACAGAACTGTTTCTGATTCCTGAATACTGACTCCTGACTTCTTACTACTGACTTTTATCTTTTATTTTCTTAACTAGCTAACCAGCAAGTGAAGTAATGTGTAACAGGTGATAAGTAACCTGTAATAAGTACCTGTTTTTATAATTTCAGAAATTTAATCTTAATACTCATTACATATTGCTTGTTACTGTATTTTATTCGAGATACAATTCACGAGATACAAGATACGAAAAATAATATTCCAATAATAGTCTTGGCATCTTTGATAATATTTCCCTTTATCATTTTTAAAACTTCAGTTATTTTTAAATTCTTAACTTGAATAAATTCATCATCATCTTCGTTCTTATTTCTTTTCTCTAAATCTTCCGCTAAAAAGAGTGTAAGCCTTTCATTACAAAAACCGGGGGACGAGAAAAAAGTTATCAGCTTTTTAATCTTCCGGGGATAATGACCGGTCTCCTCTTCTAATTCTCTTAGGGCACAGTTTTTCAGATCTTCTCCTGGTTCAACTTTCCCTGCTGGCAGTTCCCATAAAACTTCATCTGCCGGTTTTCTGAACTGTCTGATCATTACTATCTCTTTTTTTTCTGTTATAGCTAAAATAACTACTGCCCCGGGATGTTCAACTATTTCTCTGACAGTCTCCCTGCCATCAGGGAGTTTTACTTTATCCTGACGAAGATTGATAATTTTCCCCTGATAGATATAAGTAGAAGATAAGATTTTTTCTTTTAAAAAATCTTCTTCAGCCATTTAATTTTCTCCTGAGGCTACAGTATTTATAATAGATAAAACATATTCCACTGTATTTCTTAAATTTTCAACAAGAATATATTCATCAACCGTATGAACCTTCTCCATCCCTATAGCTAAATTGACTGAGAGGAAACCTTTTTTATTAAATACGTTGGCATCACTCCCCCCTCCACTGGGATATAATAGCGGTTCTAATCCCATATCTTTTGCCGCTTTTATCGCTATTTTAACTACCTGGTCATCGGTAGATAAATTGTAGCAATAGTACTCCCTATTAATTTTTACTTCTGCTTTTGCTTTAAATTCCTGAGCAGTATCTTCGGCTATCTGTTTTAATTTCTTAGTATATTTTTCTAATTTTTCTTCGTTTCTGCTTCTAACTTCTCCTTCTAATGTTACCTTATCAGGAACAATATTAGTAGCTTTGCCACCGGAAATAACTCCAATATTAGCCGTAGTCTCTTCATCTATTCGACCTAACTTCATCCGGGAAAGGACAAATCCGGCTACCTGAATAGCATTAATCCCTTCTTCGGGATTTGAACCTGCATGGGCAGATTTTCCATAAATAATAATTTTCAGAGAATTCTGAGAGGGGGCTGCACTAATAATCTCTCCTACCTGTCCTCCGCAATCTAAAACAAAAGCCATCTGGGCATTTAAATCGGAAATATCTAAATTCTTTGCTCCATGTAAACCTACTTCTTCACAGATAGTAAATACAATCTCTATGTCACCGTGTGAAATATTTTCTTCCTTAATAATATGCAGTGATTCTAATAAAGCGGCAATTGCTGCCTTATCGTCTGCTCCTAAAATTGTTTTTCCATCGCTTACTATCTTTTCTCCATCGCAAAGGGGATTAATGTTTTCCCCCGGGACAACTGTATCCATATGAGCGGAAAACATAATAGGAATAGCTTTATCTGTACTTCCCTTTAAACGAGCTATTATATTACCGCTATTAGATTTTACCTTTTCACCAGCTTGATCAACCATAACCTCTAATCCTAAATCTTCTAATTTTTCTACTAAAAAGTCAGCCAGATTCCTCTCCTCCCTGGAAATGCTGTCTATTTTAACTAATTCCATAAAACTTTCTATCAATCTTTTTTTATTAACCATTAATTATCCCCTTTCTTTTTGGTATATCATATTGCGTATTTTAGTATATAACAGGTAGCGTTTATCATGCAAGAAAAAAATACGGGGAGGATAAATCCGCCCCCTACATTAATAGCAATCCTTTATTAAAAAGTTTTGAGTTTTAAATTATGGCTTTTCGTTTTTCGCTCAAGGTTTTTAGTTTTAACAGGGGCGATGCACTTCTATCCAGAATAGTTAATACACATCGTCCATACACTATTAAACTATTTTTATCACTCTTTTACTAATTCTGCCCCTTGTTTCAAAGCTTTCTTATTTAAATCTATCAATTTTTGTTTGGGCCCGGTTAGAGTTTTCTCTAAAACCTTAAATATGGTTTCTAGTTTTACTACTCCTGTTTTTTTAACATAAGCACCTAAAACCACCATATTGGCTACTTTAGTATTTCCTAACTCATTCGCAATATCATTTGAGGGAACTTTAACTATAGAAACATCATCTCTGTTTACCTTCTGCTCTATCAAAGAACTGTTTACCACAATCAAGCCGTCTTTCTGAACAGTCTCTTCAAATTTATCTAAAGAGGGCTTATTCATGGCAATAATAGATTTAGGATGTGGTACAACCGGAGAAGCAATTTCTTCTGAAGAAATTATTACTGTACAATTAGCTGTGCCCCCTCTCATCTCTGGACCATAGGAAGGCATCCAGGCAACTTTTTTCCCTTCTAACATTCCAGCATAAGCTAACAATCTACCCATCAACATTACTCCTTGTCCGCCAAATCCAGCAATGACAACTTCTTCTAACATCTATGCCACCTCCTCAGGAACTTTAAATTCACCTAAAGGATAATAAGGAATCATATTTTCTTCTAACCATTTTGAAGCTTCAACCGGACTTAAACCCCAATTGGTAGGACAGGTAGATAAAACCTCTACTAGAGAGAAGCCTTTTTTATCTAATTGAACTTGGAATGCTTTTTTGATTGATTTTTTGGCTTTTATTATATTTGCCGGTTTGTTTAAAGCTACTCGAGAAATATAAGCAGCCCTCTTAAGGGTAGATAACATTTCAGCCATTTTAATGGGATAACCCATAGTCTTGGGGTCTCTTCCGTAGGGAGAGGTTTGGGTTATTTGACCGACTAAAGTAGTGGGGGCCATCTGCCCCCCGGTCATCCCGTAAATAGCATTGTTTATAAAAATAACAGTAATATTTTCACCCCGGTTAGCAGCATGTACTATTTCTGCGGTACCAATCGAAGCCAAATCTCCGTCACCTTGATAAGTAAATACAATTGAATCTGGTCTTGACCTTTTAACCCCCGTAGCAGTCGCCGGAGCTCTTCCGTGTGCTGCACATACCATATCAACATCAAAGAATAGGTAAGCAAAGACTGAACATCCTACCGGACAAATTCCTATAGTATTTTCTTTAACCCCAAATTCATCTAAAACCTCAGCTACCAATCGATGAGCAATACCATGGTGACATCCAGGACAATATGTAAAAGGAAGATTAGTTAAGGATGCTGGTCGTCCAAATACTTTCTTCATGATATCTAATACACCTCCAAAAAACTATAAATATGATTAGTTAATCTTACAAATATTTTTTACTTCTTCTAAAATTTCTACTGGAGAAGGTATCACTCCACCAGTTCGGCCATAGAAATTGACTTCTGCTTTTCCATTTGCTGCTAATTTAACATCTTCTACCATCTGTCCCATACTCATTTCCACTGTTAAAAATTTCTTTGTCTTCTCGGCAGTCTCAGCTATTATCTTTTCCGGGAAGGGGAATAAGGTAATTGGTCTAATCAATCCAATATTAATCCCCTCTTTTTTGGCTTTATCAATTACAGTTTTTACAATTCGGGCAACTGTCCCGTAAGCAACTATTATCAATTCAGCATTTTCCGTACTTACCGCTTCGTATCGAACCTCTTTTTCTTTAAGCTTTTTATATTTTTCACCTAAATTATTGTTCCATTTTTCCAAAACAAAGGGATCTAAATCGAAGGGAACAATATGGCGGGATTTCCTACCTTTATTTCCAGTTATGGCCCAGCCACTTTTATCCGGAAGATCAACTTTAGGACGTCCTTTAAATTCCACTGCTTCCATCATCTGACCCAAAAGTCCGTCACCTAATATCATTGCCGGATTACGATATTTATCCGCTAAATCAAAAGCATCTATGGTTAAGTCAACTAATTCCTGTACTGAGGAAGGAGCTAATACTATTAAATGATAATCACCGTGTCCTCCTCCTTTAGTTGCCTGAAAGTAATCACCTTGAGCAGGTTGAATAGTTCCCAGACCAGGTCCTCCTCTTTGAATATTAACCACTACACAAGGTAATTCTGCAAGAGTAATATATGAAATTCCCTCTTGTTTTAAACTTATTCCCGGACTTGAGGAAGAGGTCATAGCTCTTGCTCCGGTAGCAGCAGCTCCATAGACCATATTAATAGCTGCAATTTCACTTTCGGCTTGTACGAAAGCAGCTTCTTTCATCTTTAATAGCTTCTTAGCCATATAGGCAGTTAGCTCACTTTGGGGAGTTATCGGATAACCGAAATAAAATCGACAACCAGCACGGATTGCCGCTTCTCCGATAGCCTCATTTCCCTTCATCAATACTTTTTTTCCCATTTTTCAGCCTCCTTAATAATAATTTAATTGTATAGAATAGTTAGTTGGTTAATTAGTTCAGAAAACGAAAGAAAGAAATAGGGAACGATGCATCCGTACCCCTTCTTTACTATCTCTTGCATTTTTTAACCAGCTAACCAGGTAACTAATTAACCAACTAACCATATAACCAATATATACGCTCCACGCTAGGTTTATCCACTAACGACTAATTTATTTAAATACTTCAATGGCAACATCCGGACAGGTCATAGCACAAAAAGCACAACCGGTACATTGTTCTGGATTAATCTGTTTAGCTGGATGATAGCCTTTTTTATTAAAATGTTCGGCCATAACAATAATATGTTTAGGACAAGCTGCCAGGCATAATTCGCATCCTTTACATCTTTCTTCATCTATAACAATTTTTGCCATATTTTTTGCGTCTTCCTCCTTTTTAAAATTAATTCCACGGTAAGTGCATAAACCGCTCTATATAAAATACTGGTTCATCTAAATTTGCCGATTTAATTTTTTGAGAGAATCGTTTATCTATACAGATAAATCTAATAGGTAGGTTTAGCTTTAGTGCTGCCTGTTTTATCACAATGTGTCCTTTTTTAATTGTTTCTTCATCGGTTTGGCTGCTTAAATTCGGATTACTCACAATTCCGCTAATTTTTAATCGAGATGTATTTTTTATTTCTTGGGCCATCTGTTCAATTTGATGTACACTTTGGGTAAAAGGACGATAAGAATTTACTACCAATAACATTTCATAGTCATAATTTTGAATAATATTTCTAAAATTACCTAAAACAACAGACCCTATATCATCCCCACCCACATCAAGAATCAAATGATAGTTAGAATTCTGGATTAAACCTTTTATCTCTGGAGAAATTAGAGGTAAATCAGCATAAGCCATCTTTCCTTCA
>LDZT01000016.1_pt1 | contig 43833 bp, 48 predicted proteins | sample 615521 | NCBI WGS metagenome assembly LDZT01 (sample SAMN03408292, study PRJNA278302) | terrestrial metagenome | isolation source: oil reservoir sample SB1 | place: USA: Alaska, North Slope, Schrader Bluff formation | collected 2011-09 | reverse complement strand
CATGGGCGCTTTATTACAAGTCCAGAGAAGTTCTGGCCATCGGCAGAGAGGAGCTGGAAGATCTGGAAGAGATACGCGATAAGGTATGGATGGAAGAGACGAAGAGATATGGCTTGTGGAATCTAATCCTTTGAGGTAGGATATGTTCGAAGATCAGATAGTCATCGATCCCGAAGTCAGGCACGGAAAGCCGATAATAAGAGGGACCAGGGTTCCCGTAGATCTGATTCTGGGAGCTCTTGCCGGTGGGATGGACCCGGCAGAAATAGCGTCCGAGTACGATATAGAAAAGGAGGATATACTGGCCTGCCTGGGATATGCGGCGAAGATCGTAGCTTTTGAAGAGATCGGCACCTATGCCTGATCTAAAATTCCTCCTCGACGCAGATATGCCTCGATCGAAGGGTTGCGAATATCCCTCGAAATAGCGAGATCGAGCGATGGGCTCTTCGCCGGGTGGCAAGGAGGAGCGAAATCTTCAGATTGGCAAAATTTGGGAGGAGGGCCATTTTTTGGGGTATGGAGCCCCTTTTTCTGCATGAGATGAAGATGTTTTCAAAATATGGTTAAGTTCAAATCAAAAAAAAGTCTGACGGCGGCGCAAATGCCCCGCGGATTGTTCTGGGGCGCGCCGGAGCAACTCGACTTATCGCCGCCGAGCTCAGCTCACTTTCGCCCTTATCTCGGCGATGGCCGCCTTGATCTCGGCGATCTCCCGGCTGAGCTCTTCATACTTCTCCTCCAGGCTGCCGCTTTTGAGGGTTGATATGATCTCTTCTCTCTCGCGGCGTGCCTCATATCGAGCAGCTGAGACCTCTTCCTTTATGACACCTATCTCGGAGGTGTCCTCTTTGATATTTTTGAGGATAGATATTGTAGTGTCTTGCTTATCGAGCATCTGGTCTTGCTTATCGAGCATCTGGTCTTGCTTATCGAGCATCTGGTCTTGCTTATCGAGCATCTGGTCTTGCTTATCGAGCATCATCCTTCCTATGGCCAGATTTTCCCTTCCTATGGCCACGTTCTCCCTGCCAAGCGCCAGGTTCTCCTCGCCGATCTCTATGCTTCTGTAGAGCAGGCCCACCGCCACGTCGAAACGCTCCCCAGTCGTAGGGCTTCTGGTTCTCGACGGTCCCCGAGAGGCCGAGGTCCTGGGCAATCGTTTCGACCAGGTCCCGGAAGCCGACCCGCTGGACCCGTCCGGAAGCGATGATCTCGACTCGTTGCATATCTCACCAATAGTAGACTCTTCTGCCATGTGAGGATGTCGGTCGGAGCCCATCGGCCTTTCCGCCCTCGACGTCCGCCTCCGCCGGATGGAGGCGGACCTCGGCGAGAGTGTTGTCGGCCCTGGGGGAGAAGGGCAGCCTCTGACCGCTTTAAGGCCACACCTTCGACTCCGCCCGAAGGATCGGCGGGCCCCTCCGGCGCCGTGGACGGCTCTCGTCGGGAGGGGGGCGGGGGCGGAGCCGACGGATATCCCGAGGGCATTTTCTTCTGATCTGGATCATCCTGGGGCGTGGGCTTTTTCGATTGGTCGGATCCAGGACTTCTGGATTGGGCTGGCGATTGGTGGCGGGGAGAGCTGGGGGCGTCGGGCGCTTCTGGGGGGGCGGCTTTCCGAAAGAGGGTCGCGCCTGCGGACGGCTGGTGGTGGGGGCGGTCGGCGATCGTCGGGCGATCTCGGCCCCCATCCTTCGAGGGCCGACTTTCGGGAGCAGGCTGGCGAAGGGTCGCGTCCTGGGGGGCGGGAATCGCCGGGATCGAAACTCGGACGTCTCGGGGATCGAAAGGTATTTGAGGTGTGGGGCCGAACCGGTCTTTTGCTGAAAATGGGACCCTTCTGGGGGGCGAGGTCGTCCTCTCGGATGGTGGAATCCTCCGGGCCGAATTGATCCGATGATAAGAAGCCCGGGTGGAGATTCGGTCGGCTGTGCGTTTCTTGGGACTTTCTCGAAATTGTTGGATTCATTTTGGGAGGGGGCTTCTCGGATGGTATGCGCCCGATCCCTTCGGGATCGGGTTGTATGCGGGGAACTTGATAGCGTTTAGAAAAATGGAGGCAGATTATGAAAATTTTCGAAATGGTTTTCGTTCTATCTGTGGTGCTAGGAGCATTGTCTATGTCGGCTATGTCTGAAAGCGACACGGTTTATGCAAAACAGGTGGCAGATCTGTGGCTCGAAGAGGTTGAAGGCAGTTCCGGAGCCCAACTTTCCGAAGCGATAAAAACGTTTGACCCTGTGAGTTGTTCTGGATTGATTCCTCAGAATGGGACTTTTGTTATAGATATCAAGTGGGAAAGTTCTGCTGACAGACTAGATGCAGGTGCAATCCATATAGGCACAGACGATTCTAACTACTGGCGTGGAGTAATTACTGAGCTGCTCAATTCGAACCGTCCTGGTGAATGGCACTCTTACGAAATTCCCATGGAAGATTGGATTACTACTGCCGGCACAGTAAACGTTAGCACTCTTGAATACATTCGCGTAGGCACATGGGTAGCAGGCCAAGATTCACCCACGTCACAAGTCAGGTGGCGAAACGCTCGTATAGAGTGGGAGGCTGAGGTAGTCGATGAGATCTCGGGTTCTGGGGTACTTGATGAGATTGTCGGTATCGATGTAGTAAGTGAAAGATCGGATGAACGTGTTGAGATAGTCCAAAGTTATGCTGATAGGGTCACTGATATCGCCTTGAATTCGACGACGCTGCATCCCAGGTTAAGGCAATTTGTATACTGAATCTCTCGCAATAGCGAAATTTCAAAGGCTGATCCGATGATTCCTGTAGCAAAGCCGATCTTCACCGGCGAGGAGCTGGACGAGATCAGGGCGGTTCTGGAGAGCGGGATATTGGCCCAGGGGGAGACGGTGGCTCGGTTCGAGGAGAAGTATATTGTCTAAAAATAAACGCAGTTCCAGAGATTTTGCAGATCAATTTCCTCGTAATCTTTTAGCAAATTTCATCTTCTTTTTAGCCAACGTTGCCATCGGCATCCTCCTGGTCCCCTACTTCGTCTCCAAGCTAGGGGTTGCTGCCTACGGGCTCATCCCCCTTGCGACCTCTATCACCGGATACGTGGCTATCGTCGTCCAGTCTCTGAACGGTGCCGTCACCAGATATCTCACAGTAGACCTCCAGAGGGAGGACTATGCGGCAGCGAACCGTACCTTCAACACCGCCTTATTCGGGCTATCTGCTGTCATTCTCCTGATGGTTCCGGTCGTCATCGTGGTTGCATGGTTCGTTCCTTCCATCTTCCACGTCCCGGCCGGGCAAGAAAGTGGAGCTATCCTCCTATTCCTTGGGGTCTGTGCATCCTTTCTGATCCGCTCGTGGACTGGGAACTTCACGGTCCAGCTCTTCGCATACAACCGTCTAGACCTCCAGAACCTCGTAAACCTTGTAAACCTCATCGTCCAGACCGGGCTGATCGTCCTATCCTTCACCCTCTTCGGCCCTGATCTCGCCCTCGTCGGTGGCGCGTACCTGGTCGGAGCAATGGTGGCATCGGGGGTTTCGATAGTCCTTGCTAGGAGGATCTGTCCATATCTCAAAATCTCGATTCACGCCTTCGACCTAATGAGGGTGAAGGACCTCTGCGGGATGGGGTGGTGGGTTACAGTCAACCAGATCGGTTCCCTGCTCTTTCTGTCGATCGATCTCATCGTCGTCAATCTGCTCTTTGGGGCGACATCGGCGGGAAAGTATGCGATCGCTCTCCAGTGGGTAGTCCTCCTCCGGGCGGTTGCTGGGCTTCTCTCAGGAGTTCTGACGCCGACGATCCTCTCCTATTACGCCCTAGGTCAGACTGACACCCTGATACGGATCGCGAAGAGCGCCGTCAAACTGATGGGGCTCGCCATGGCGCTGCCCATAGGGCTTGTCTGCGGATTCGCTCCACAACTCCTCACCGTCTGGGTCGGCCCAGAGTACGCCAACCTATCTCCGCTGATGGTGCTCCTGACAGTCCATTTGTCGGTGAATCTTGCAGTTTTGCCCCTCTTCTCGATCAATGTGGCCTATAACCGGGTGCGAGTGCCGGGCGTTGTGACCCTCGTGATGGGCATCGGAAATATCGCCCTCGCGGTTGCCCTGCCGCTTTTGACCGGCTGGGGGTACTACGGCGTCGCGGTTGCGGGGGCGATCGTCCTCACGACAAAGAACGCCCTCTTCACTCCCTGGTATGCGACTAAAATCCTAGGAGTGAATGTGCACACTTTCACCCGGTCGATGCTTCCCGGAATCGTGACCGCAATTCTCGTCGGTATCACAGCTGCCATATTGGCTTCTGTCATGCCGCTTGCACCCCTTCTCGCGGCGATTGTGGTCGCAAGCGTGTTCATCTCCCTCATATACGTTGCAGCAGTGTGGTCGTTCGGCCTGAACGGGTTTGAGCGCAGGCTCTTCAAATCCTATATCCCTTCAAAGATCAGGAGATTTGTCTCATGAAGCGGACTGCAATTAAAGAGATCGTGGAAAATGACCTCTGCATCGGTTGCGGTCTCTGTGCCGCCCTCTGCCCAGAAGAAGCCCTTAAGATGGCATGGAACCTGTACGGTGAGTATAACCCGGTCGAAGTGACCCCATGCAGCATCGAATGTGGCCTCTGTCTGAAGATCTGTCCGTTTGCAGACCATGACGAGGACGAGGACACGATCGGAAAGGAACTCTATGGCAAAGTCCAAGGGATCGGCCATCATCCAGAGGCCGGCTACTATCTCGCCACCTATGTGGGCTATGCAGACGAGCACCGCCCGACCAGTGCCTCGGGTGGGGTGGCGACATGGCTCCTGGAGAAGCTGCTCGCAGAGGGTGTAGTCGATTACGCGGTATGCGTCGCCCCCACCGGCGATCCTGAGAGGCTCTTCAACTTCGCCGTCTTTGATACCCCGGAGAGCGTGAGGGCTGGGGCGGGCTCAGCCTACTACCCGGTGGAGATGTCGGGGGTCGTCAGGCATATCCTCGAAACGCCGGGGCGCTATGCAGTGACCGGCCTTCCCTGCATCATTAAGGCGATCCGGTTGGCTCAGCAGAAGAATCCAAAGCTTAGAGAGCGGGTTGTCGTCACCGTCGGTCTCGTCTGCGGGCAGCTGAAGAGCCGCCACTTCACCGAGTACATCGCCTCCCTCGCCGGCCTGCCGGGGAAGGTGAAGGTGGTCCGATATCGCGGAAAGAGCCAGGATCAGCCAGCGAATAATTTTTTCTTTGCTTTCACCTCCACGGCTGGAGACGAGCGGAGGGTCTTCTGGAACGACGGCATCGCCGAGGCCTGGACGAACCGGTGGTTCACCCCCAGGGCCTGCAACTATTGCGACGACGTCTTTGCCGAGTGCGCAGATGTCGCATTTATGGATGCGTGGCTTCGTGAGTATTCGAGAGATAGTCGCGGGATGAGCATTGTGCTGGTGAGATCGCCACAGGTCCAGGAGGTGATCGCACATGGAAAGGGGATTGACCTCAACTCGATCCCTATAAATCGGATGGTGCAGAGTCAAGCAGGTGTTGTCGCGGTGAAACGCCAGCATTTGGCTTACAGGTTGTTTCTGAATCATGAAAAAAAGGAGAAAGTATTAAAGAAGCGGGTAACATCAAAGACGCCGAAAAATCCTTTCGTGCGACGCGAGATCACCCTTAAAGACAAGATGTCAGCATTGAGCAGAGAAGCCTGGGCAGAAAGCGTACAGGACGCAAAAAGCCTCAGAGAGGTGATGCTGCCTGACATGAAACGATTGGCAGGCATTAGAAGGATAGAAAGAGTTATTACTTTTCCGGTAAGAACGATTCCGTTTATTAGGAGGAAAGTTGGTGGGCGGTTATTATGAATGAAGACGGACCATTGTTTATCTTGGCAGGTAACGGTGCCTATACAAACCTTGGATGTGAGGCGATAGTTAGAGGAACTGTAAAGATCCTTAGGGAGCATTTTAGAGATCCTCGTTTCGTTTGCTTGAGCCATTTTCAGTCAGAAGAGCAATACAAGATGCAACGTATGCAGGAGACGGACGGTGCGATAATGCACTTGACATCACACTTTCCCACCAAAAAGAAGATTATCAAGGACTTATGGAAACCGGATACCTGGGGCTTAATTTATCGGCACTTATTAAAGAAAGATGCGTTCAATACCCGAGCGTATAAGGATATGCTTCCCTACCTTGATGAGGCGGAAGTCGTCCTTTCCGTCGGTGGGGATAATTACTCTCTAGATTATGGTGTGCCGACTCTATTCACCGCCCTCGATGACTTTGTCCTTGAGCATCATAGGCCAATCGTTCTCTGGGGTGCTTCTGTTGGACCTTTCAGTTCTATGCCTGATTATGAACGGTATATGGGCCATCACCTCCAGAAAGTAACAGGGATATTTGCCAGGGAGTCGGTTACCGTTGAATACCTAAATAGCATCGGAATAAATGAAAATGTATACCCTGTCGCAGATCCTGCATTCCTGATGGACGCGGTCCAGCCAGATGAAAAAGTATACATCGATGAAGGGGCGATAGGCCTCAATTTAAGCCCGCTCATGGCGAAGTTTGTTACTGGGGGCGATATGGAACAGTGGACGAAGATTGCTGCAGCCATCATCGCAAAAGTAGCCAGCAGAACAGAAAGCAAAGTCTATTTGATCTCTCACGTAACTAACCCTAATTCAAATGATTATACCTTCATGCAAAGAGCAGTATCCCTGATACCGGGGGAGAAAGATAAAATAATATTAATCCCGCCGGTATACAATGCTGAACAAACCAAATGGATCATCGGCCAGATGACGGTATTTGCCGGGGCCAGGACTCACTCTACGATTGCAGCTCTCTCGACTGGTGTGCCCACACTAAGCTTCGCCTACAGCATCAAAGCACAGGGGATCAACAAGGATCTATTTGGGCATACTGATTATTGTCTTGATCGAATAAAAATAGATGATGAAATAGTCTGCAGTCTCATAATATCCATGATTGATGAGGCTTCAATGATTAGGAGAGAAATCAAGACACGATTTCCTATAGTTCAGATGTCTGCACAGAAATCTGGAAGTGAACTTAAGGATCTAATTGGAGCGGGTGCGTATTAGCATGCCAAATTTCCCTGTTATATCTGTCGTTATTCCCCTCTATAACAAAGAAGAGCATATCGCTAGAGCATTGAAATCAGTTCTTTCCCAGTCATTTGAGGACTTTGAAGTAATCGTTGTGGATGACGGCTCAACTGATAGAGGGGTTTCTATAGTTCGTAGATTTGCAGATCCGAGGATAAATATAATACAACAACCCAACTCTGGAGTTTCGGCAGCAAGAAACCGTGGGGTAATGGCTGCCAAATCCGAGCTGATCGCATTCCTAGATTCCGATGATGAATGGTTGCCTGACCATCTAGAGACATTGCTGAAGCTGCACGAAAAATATCCTGAAGCTGGTGCTTATACAACTGCATGTCTAATTACAAACTCAGATCTTGGCATAAAAGATTGTGATTATTATGCTATTCCTGAGAAACCCTGGGAGGGCATAATTCCAAGTTATTTTAAATCTGCAGCATTTGGATTCCCGCCTATTTGCTCATCCGTTGTTTGTGTACCGAAACACGTTTTGATGGAGTTGGGCGGGTTTAAAGATGGTGTATGGTGGGGTGAAGACACCGATCTTTGGGGCAGGATTGCTTTTAAGTACCCTATAGCTTTTAGTTGGAACGGCATGGGTATATACCACACCGAAGCTACAAATAGGGCCTGCAAAAGGGGTGAGCCTATTCAAGAGAACATTTTTGTTCGAACTGCACGGGACGCGATAGAGGCCGGTGAAATAGAATCGGATAAACAAGAGGATCTTTTAGAATACGTTGCTCTGAAGCAAATTGAGACAGCTCTACGTAATATTAATGCAGGCGAACCAAAATTAGCGCGGGAAAATTTAAGAAATTGCTTAACAGAAAGACTCTGGATGAGAAAGCTTTTTATACTTTCTTTGACATACCTCCCCATTGGTAATCGGTTAAGGATTCATTTAAGTAGTCTCTCAGGTTATTTGATACCGGGCGTGTAAGATATACATCTAGCTCACGGTTTGTATAAAATTTTGATACACTGCTATCATTTTCTAGCTTTAGAAAATCGGTTTCATTAAAACGCCATCTTTCTGGAAATTCTGGAGAAATTTCGGGAGAACCGATTCGAAAAGGTGTGCTGATAACAACGTATCTAGGTCTTTCATAATAATCTCCAAAATATGTTAATTTTGTATAATTAAAATGATCTGGTATAGTGGGTTCTATATAGTATATTACGTTTTGTAATTCTTTTCTGCCATAAAGTGCATCCTTCATCCTTGAAACACTAATCCCTCCTTCCATTATAGAGAGTTCTTCAAATCTAATTTTAAAAAATGTATTCATACCAACTAGTTCTGATTCTGCAACATGGTGTCCGGGCGATCTTAATATAGGCGACACATGCACACAAAATACAGTAAGATATGTGGCGAAAATTAACAAGAAAAAGATAACTATACATAGGCTTGTAATATTATATGTTTTATCTCTTTGTGTTTTAATTAAAAATCCCAAAGCCGCTGATGTCAAAATTATGGAGAAAATGACTGCGTAATGTACAAGTCGAACATAAGATACGTCATAAATAATAAATTGACTAACTATGTAGACAGGAAAACAAATAAATAATCCGATGGCGCATGTCAAATGAAAAGGATTAATATGAAATGTTTCTTTCTTTATCCCATAAATAATTATAAATACGCTGATAATTCCCATTAAGGTGAATAAAAGACGGACTCCATAAAGATCCGCACTAAATATAAACGACTTGATCAGAAAATATATATCCGGTTGAATTTCTGATATTATTTCAGAATACTTTTCATACTTAGTAGGTTCTCCAGTTCCCTCGAAAAACCAAGCGTTAACCTGTTTAAACGTACCAAGTAAAATGCGAGCATGAAATTGCCAAGAAAAAAATACAGCTAAAAGTATTATAATTAATCTGTAGAATGATTGATGAGTCAGTTCCGAATCCAATTTAAGCCGCTTAAATAAATGACAGGACAAATAATGAATTACCAAAGTTAGAATTAGAAATAACGAAACCAAAGGATGAAAAAATGTTGAAAATATACAGCTAACAACTATCAATAGTGCATAAGCAGAGTAATTACGATATATAAGATTACGGTAAAAGATTAAATACAAAACAAATAGAACAAAATAGTTAGCCAACCCTTGGGGAAAAAACATTACATTACCATTACCGAAATACAACAAAGGTACTAACATCATTCCTATTAAAGTTGAAGTTCTGGATTTATGGGTAATTCTATGCAACAAATAAAAGGATAATACAAATAAAACATAAAATATGAACGGGTACAAAAGCATTGAAATATTAAGAGGAAGTGAGAGAATATCTGCAGAAATTACGCCTAGAATATGAGCAATCGGATAGGTATTGCGGCCAAAATTACCAGTTTGTTGAATTTCTAACATGTAACCCAAATGAGTACCACAATCTCCCCTTCCCAGAATCGCGTAGCTTCTAATTAAAGGCAAAAGGATAATAATCGAATTACAGAGTACCATCCCTAAACACGCAATTTTCCACGATAAAGATGACTGATTATTCGAAAAAATATCTATAAAAATTATTATTTGAAAAATTAAAATGCAAACAATAATCAAGTACCAGAAGTATTTAGGATATTCATCATAAATAGAGATCTCATATCCCTGAACACCAGGATTTTGGGCGGTTATGTAGAGGCAGAAGATAATTATAAAAAAACCAAATATGGATAGGATTTTACCTACTACGTACCGATTAAAATTAAATGACAAAGTGCATCACTCAAGCCATTTATCCATTGCTGTCTTAGCATCTCTCTGGAAGGCAGGATTAGGATCGGGTGGCGAGAGTGGGGCTTGGTTGAATGCGCGCACTCTCGGTTCTATCTCCCCCCATCTCCCACCTCCTCCAGTATCGCCCGCCACCTCTCCACCGCTTTCTCGAAGGTGAACTCTTGCTCCACCAGGGCCCGCGCACGCTCGGCGACGCCCTCGAGGTCCGGGTGCTCCAGGGCGCGGATGACGTTGGCCGCGATGCACTCGGGCGAGTTGTTCTCCATCAAAAAGCCAGTCTCGCCGTCCTTGATGATGTCGGGGATAGCGCCCACGGGGGTGGCAAGGACAGGGGTGCCGCAGGCCATGGCTTCGAGCATGATGTTGGGAAGGCCTTCGGAGTAAGAAGGAAGGACAAGCAGCTTTAATTGGTTAAGATATAGGGGGAGTTCATTATGCGGTATCCACCCGGTTAACTCCACATAATTATCTAAACCATTTTCTCTAATATAAATATTTATTTTGTCACGTTGCACCCCATCACCAACAATTAAAAAATTTAATTTGACCTTTTTCTCGTGTATGGTTAATATAGATCCTAAAAAATTCATGATGCCCTTTTCTTCGCTTAGACGTCCAATGTAGCCGATCGAGCTTTCTCTACTATCAACACATTTACGCATTTTAAATTTATCAAAATCCAAGAAATGCTCATGAGCGATAATTATCTTATCTCTGTATTTGACCAAATTCCATTTTTGGATAAGAATTGGAGAATATAAAACAATGTGGTTAGCTAAACGTAAATTAATTAGTTTCAATAAAGCTAATGGTCTATGGAAGAACTCATTTTTCATCTTCGTTTCAATCTCCATGTTACCCAAAAGAAATATTATGCTTTTCTTCTTATACAATTTTATAGCAAGCATAGGCAACAGAAAACTTTCCCCCCCAAAAAATATCCATGAATTCACTTTATTCCTTAGTGCGATTATTCTATAAGAAATATTTGCTTGCAAGCAGATAAAATTGATAACTCTAGAAAAGCCCTTTAAGCATTTTGTTTCCAAAGAGTAAACTGTAACTTTACCAAAATTCCAAGCATTCACATTTCCACCGATTAGAATGACATTACCAGGGTATATGCAATCCATTATTGAAGTTAGGTGAAATGTAAAAATATACATGCCGCTTGAAGAAACTATTGGTCTTATAATGCCAGGTCCTGAAATATTCTTTATTCTCATAATCGCTTAATTCTCCATAGTTGATTTTCGTGGGCTAGTAACTCTAGTATAGCAGTTCCAGATTAATATATTAATAACAATTTCGCCAGCCATTTTGTTTAATTTATAATTTTAAATGAATATATTGGCTTGTCCTCGCATCAACTTTCTTTGGATGATACATGAATTTCCTTCCGCTTACTTCGAGCCATATTGCTTAATAAGTCTCCTATTATATTCAGCCATTATAGGATTCGACATAGTGGCGTCCAGCTTCTCACTAACTAGCCGTCCCACTATCTACACCGCATTCTCGAAGGTGAACTCACTTTCCACGATGACTCGGATCACGTTTGGCTGCGATGTACTTGAGGGAGTTGTCCACCCGGCATTCCGCAGGTAGGCTATGAATAACCGAGAATTATTTGCTTATCATGATGTTCATAAAATCGAATATAATACTGAATTATTGTTAATAATAATTTTAGTCGAATATGTCAGGACCGTATTAACAATTCAGTTTCTTATAAAAAAGTGTCTATTATATTCTAAGTCTTTACGGCGCTAGCCTGATCTGACCTTGATAATGCGTCGATTGATATCGATTCTCAAAAAATCGATGGCAGGAAAATTAATGAGCGTTCAGACCGTTAATGCGAAATGCCGGGTCCACCATCCTTGATGATGTCGAGAATAGCACTTATAAAACTAATCCCCCATATAGTATCATTTATGTCTCAAAGTTTCTTTTATAACAATTGGAAATACCTTTAATATTAAAAATAAAGGTATCATATAAATAGAGTTAATACCAAAAATTCTAATAAGAAAAATAATATGGTTTCTCACATAGTAGACATCTCTTTTGAATTGGGACTTATATCTACAGCCACCAACTTTAGCCATAAAATGGTAAGCAATAGCGTTCGACTCAAAATATAAGCGATAGCCTTTTTTTCGTATTCTGCAATTTAGGTCAACCTCTTCATAAGCATATGTTCCTTTATATGCATATTCTTCATAACCACCCACTTCTCTTAGAATTTCTTTGGGAAATAGAGAACAAGCATGAATGTTGGAAGCATCAACTACATTATTAAACACAACATCAAAATTATCACTCCTGCATCCAGTCAACCTATCGAATTTACTCACTGAGTTTGAGGTAGATATCTTATTCTCACCCATCTCAATAAACCTAGGATCTCTTAGATATTTCGTTATCAACCTCGGAGCGACAGCACCAATACGCTTATCTTCCACTTTAAGGTTTTGATATGTGCAAATTAGATTCTCTAAGCATCGATTATCCAGTATGAGATCGTCCTCAATAAAAAAAATAAGTTCATTTTTCGCTAAAGAAATAGCAATATTCCGATTTTTGGGAAGACCTTCATTTTTAGAATTAAAATTACACCTAATGCGGTTATCAATGCTAGATAATTCACTGATCATGAGAGCAGTGCCATCAGTTGACCCATCATCTGAAATTATTAATTCCCAATTAGAATAAGTTTGAGCCAACACCGAGCCTATACAGTCTTTTAATAAAATAGATCTATTATATGTGGGCAATATTATTGAAACCGATTGATCAGTCATTTTATTCATATTATATCATGTCCAGTATTTATTCTGTACTCAACTTGGCGACAGCACCACCATCTACGATCAACATTTGACCTGTGATAAAAGAGGATTTTGATTGATCTGCAAGAAATAAGATCGCATGAGCAATTTCTTCAGGTTTACCGATACGTCCTATTACAGTCTTATGGCTCAATTCATCGAGCGAATTTTGAATATCACCAGATTCCAAATTTCCTCTATTTAATCCTGCACGCAGCATAGATGTGTCTACTGCGCCAGGTAATATTGCATTTACGCAGATATTATCATGCGCAAACTCTACTGCCATAGCCCGGGTCAATGATATCAACGCACCTTTACTTGCAGCATATGCTGCCATATTCATTGACGTAGCTAGTGCATGAACAGAACTTATGTTAACTACAGAACCACCTTGAGATTTCATCAAAGGATATGCATTTCTAGTAGTAAGATATACCGATCGCACGTTAGAAGCCATTACATTATCCCACTCGTCAGGAGTGGTATCTATTAAAGGTTTACAAATCTGTATTGCTGCGTTATTAATAAGCGCATTAATACACGTCACTTCAGCTGAGATCTTCTCGAAAATTTTTTTAGATGCCAAGGAATCCGCTATATCTCCACATATAAAATGGTCGATATTAGTCAAATTTTTTGATTCAATTATGTCAACTCCAATAACGTGCCATCCTGCTTCAGAAAATATCCTTGCGGTAGCACCACCTATGCCACCTGCTACACCAGTAATTACAACCACTTGTTTCATAAATCCTCCTTAGTTAATACTGCAAGCAAATTATTAATTGTATTATAATGAACAGAATCCCATGCGCTAGGACTGCTATTGGCATTATGCGGTGAAAGTAAAACATTGTCCATTCTGCGAAGAGGACTATCCTGGGGGAGTGGCTCTAACTCAAACACATCAAGTGCCGCGCCAGCAATAGTTCTTTCTCGTAGCGCTCTTATTAACGCAGCCTCATCTATTATTGGGCCTCTCGCAGTATTAATTATTACAGACGTGGGTTTCATCAGAGAAAGTTCTCGATCACTAATCAGATGGCGGCTGGTTGGGTTTAGATCGCAGTTTAGACTAACGAAATCAGATATACATAAAAGATCGTCAAGAGAAACCATCTTAATGTCAACCTCAGTGAGAAATTCTGGAGTCATGTCAATTAGATCATTACCAACAACCATCATACCAAAGGCATTCGCGCGGCGAACGACACATTTACCGATGTTACCAACACCAATTACACCAAGTGTACATTCGCTCAGTGAAACACTTGGACGCTTGCACCATATACCTGAATGCATTTCCTGATTTAATAATAGTAAATTACGAGCAAAACAAAGGATAAAACCCAGCGTGGTATCAGCTACTGGTTCGCTAAAAGCATTAGGACTATTTTTCACTTTGATACCAAGACGATTGCAGGCAGCTAAATCAATAGAATCGATTCCGGTGCCCCACTTTGAAATTACCTTCAAACGAGAAGCCGCAGATAACACCCTTTCCGTAAATGAATCGTCTCCACAAATAGCACCATCGATGTCACCAACCCAGTTTAATAGTTCCTCTTCTGAAAGACGTTCCACCACGGGAGGTAATACCAACTCGATATTGTTCTCTTCAAATATGGGCTGGAAACGACCTATAACCTGTCGCATATACGGAGCTGAAACCATGACTTTCCAATTCATTTATAGGTACTCCTAACTCTTCATATTATTTAAATAAATGAATTCGGCTATTTTAAAATCCAGCTCTTCATCAATGTCCCAAGCTTCAGTGGGTTCGATTTCAAATATTAGAGGTCTTTCACCAATACGATTACGTCTGTTTTCTAAAGTATGCTTATTAAATATATATATACAAGAATTCTCTTCATATATCGGTGGTAAGTCTTGAGTACGTAAGAGGATTGCTTGATTATGGTTGATCGGCCTGGCCAAGCTGTCCCACAGTCGGTTCTGAACTTTCGTCACCGAGAAAAGGGAATCATATGTAGGATAATTTTTTAAAAACGAATCTATTGCAGTAGATATCGTCTCTGACCGAAGCAAAGGGTTTGTGCTATGTGTTTGAAGATAAAAATCAGCTTTCACCAATTTGACATCGTTCAGCAAAATATCATTCATTGGAATCATTCCGGACCTGAGATGTTCGGGTCTGTCAATAAGAGTCACTTGGGGGAAATTCGTTGAGATGTCATCTACAAGTACTTGGCTATCTGTATCAACGATTATCTCATGAATAGAGTTACATGACAATAAAGAATTTATTATGTAGTGATAAAGAGGTTTTCCTGCAAAGGGTCTATAATTTTTACCAGGAACTCGCTCACTATGATGTCTCATCGGAACTAATGCAACGATCTTATATTGCATATATTATCACCTCTTTGTCACATCTCTAAGTACAGCTCTGGCAGGCGATCCTTCTAATCCCACCAACTTAAGTGGTAAGCATATAAGTTCATACACACCAGGGCCAACACCCGAAAGATTCAATCCCTCTAATATAATCACTCCTGCATCCAATAGAATTTCATGCGTCCGAGAATCATCACCATAACGCTGTACCGAAAGATAGTCAACGCCTATAAGACGGATATCATTATCCACAATCCATTGTGCCGCATCCTGCGTTAAACCAACATAATTTGTTTGAAACTTCGAGGGCTTAGATTCCCAGTAGGCAGAGTTGCGCGTATGCAAGAGAAGTCGTTTTGTATCATCGGGGATGGACAAATTTTCTAGAATACCTTTAGTGACTGCCTCAGCATTTGATATATATACAACAACTGCCAATCCTATAAGATCGTCTAATTCTATTTGTTCGATAGTTTTACCGCCAATTATATAATGAAGTGGAGCATCGATATGAGTGCCCGTATGTACGTCGCATACCAACTTAGAATTAGTTGATTCATCACCTTTTTCTAATCTAGACGTTTGAATCAGTTGAATCCCTTCACTTCCTGGCCAAATTGGCATTTCTGGGTACAAAGAGACTGAAATATCAATCATTCTTGTCATAATTATGTTCACATCCAAAACGGCTATAATCAATACGATCTGGTCTTTTCTTAACGGCTTTAGTATTTATTGAATGTCTACGATTGTTGGGATAATAAAATGTCTGTTTAAGATCTGTTGAGACATCATTGTATTGCGCAAAACCCCTATAAGTGCCCAAAAATTGCATACTTCTAAAAATAAAAATGCTTTTGACGTTGCACCATAAAGCTCGTTCTTTGAAAGCGCTACGACAGTCAGCAATTATATTTATAAATAGGAAATGAATTAAATCTCGCCTTGTAAATCGTTCCTCTGGGACAATGTATTTTAAGGCAATGCTTTCCCGAAAATATCTTCGATATACTTGTTGTGGAACCTCTTCATGAACATGGATAACTAGAGCTTCCGCAGAATAGGCAATTTGATATTTCATATCCATAGCTTTTTTTGCCCAATCAAAATCTTCCAAGCCGGTCAATTCTTCATCATATGGAATTCGTTCCCATACATCTCGCCGTATGGCACAATTAGCATTATTGCAAAATGGATTATCCTGTCGTGAGTTGGATTCATCGGGAAACCAACTTGCAAAGATCTGATTTTCAGAAAACTTTGTGATCTCATTTCCGCGTTGTTTTCCATATACCAATGCCACTTGCGAATTCTTAAAAGGAGCAATCAAATTTTCCAACCAGTCTTTGTATAACGGGTAGCAATGTGCGCTAGTGAAAATCAGAAGAGTCCCTTTTGCTGCTTCACAACCTTTATTTAGGGCTCGTCCAAAGGAGAACTCTTCTGGGGAGATATAAACAATTTTTGTAGGAAATTTGGAAGCAATAGAGAGTGTTGCATCGGTTGATCCAGAATCTACCAAAATAATCTCAACATCTTTAACCGTTTGTTGCATGATTCCTATTAACAACCGTCCAATATGCCGCTCCTCATTATAGCAGCGTATAATGATCGAGCAATAAGGCCTATCTCTTTCCAACATGATACCTCAAAAATTTTAAATTTTTTGTATATTTTTTTGGTGGGGGGTTTTATGCGACACTAGCCTTTGTGCCAGCGATGGTATGTGCGAAGGTGCTAACGAATAATATTTTTTTCCGAGAGATTCTCCGTAGCGTATCAATCCATCGAAATTTTCACAATATATATCAAAGTCTTCTGTGTATGGCCTATCCCTGAAATAAGATGGATGTGTATCAAAAGCTGTTTGCTCATCAAACTGACATGACGAACTATATTCCCAAATATACGTTTCATCTGGTTTACGGCCACCGGGATCACGCCCATCTGCACCTAATATATAAATATAATCACAGCAAGACGACGCAACGGGAATCATATAAGATGGCAAAACACTACCAAGACTTCTTAGGTAAAATTTTTCTAAATTCGGAAAATTATATTCCTCATCATGACCAGGTATTTTAGTAAACCAGGGGAGTTTATGCGGCCTGCGAAGCAACATGAATAAAATTTCTTTCAATGAAAGATCCCAAACTCCTGGGGCCTCAATTCCAATTACTTTATCTTTGATTTCAGGATAATGCTCGAGAAATAACGGTAAGAAATAATCCTTTGTTAGAACATAACAGCCAGTTTCGTGTACCGATTCAATTGCAGCTTTACGAAATATTTCTGAATAGATACAAGGACTCGAATGATGCTGTGCGTCTCCGAAAACAAGTAAATGGGGCTTTATATGATTCATTAATTTTTTATTTATTATTATACTATTGCAGACAATTCGGAAACCATCGCTATAATCAAAATCCATTCCGAATTTTTCTAACGAAGGGCCTGTACCAAATACGTATGCTCTCTCATATTTTTTCACATTATTTAGTAATGTTTGATAATTAGATTTAGATATTTCATCGAAGTATTCTTTGACGCTAGGTTCGAGGGTGGCAAAATACAATCTTTGGTATGTCTCTGCCTCTACAGAAAAATAATATGTCGGATCTACAATACGTACTTTGTGCATATGTCGGAGGATGGCAGGCTCTAACATATGCTTTTTATCCCAGAGCATAATAGCATCTACCATAGATAAATTTAATTTATCTCGTTTGATAAGTTTTATATTACTACGTTTAGCATAATTTTGCTGACTGCTTGGAACTGGCAATGATTCAAGTTCCGTAGATAAAAGCTTTTCATTGACTAATATATATATATTTGCTCTTGAGTAAATCGATTTTGGCAAATACCAACTTATCCTATTTACTAGGTCCCCAAGAGTTCCTGCGTTACTTACTTCAGGGAAAAAGACACATCTATTGATGATAGTCTTATCACTTTCCGAAAAAGCTTTATTAAGAACTTTCCCAATGCCATAATAGCCATAAACCGATAACTTCAGCGCCTTAAGACTCAACTTCTTGTCCAATGGCATATTCATTGAACTTGCCTCTTATATGTTCGATCTCTGTTGATGTGAATGGGGATAGTCTCCAAGTATGACTCCGATCCTCATTCAGCTTCACCCTAACCTGCACTCACGTATCAGCCTCGACATCGAATGTAGCAATATCCCCGTCAGCGCCATAAATGACCCGACTATAGTCAGCATTATCATCAGCAACGTCGGCCCAAATGCCAGGCTCCCTCCAAGATAAAACGTCCTCAGGAAATCTAGCCCCATCCCAATACCCACCGTAGCAAGCACCATCCCCGGGATCGTAAAGTAATAAAGCGGCCGCCTCAGCTCCATATCGTGGAGTAGGGTCAAAAGCACGCTGACCCCGTGTTTCACCGGTCCCTGGGTTGAAGCGCGCTCTACATCGTAGCTGCAATTTATGGGCACCTCTGCGAAACTCAGATCTTTATCCTTGATCTGGAGGAGGATCTCGGAGCCCGCTGACATCCCGTCGCCGGTTATTCGAATGGACTCTATCGCCCTCTTCCCGTAGGCTCTATACCCGCTCTGGCTGTCGGAGACGCTGATCCCGCCCGCAAAGTTCGTGGCGGTGTCCAGGACCTTCATCCCCACCTTCCTGTATGCGGGGATGTTATGGCCGTTCCCGTCGCAGAACCGGGAGCCTATCACGATGTCGGCACCATCGTTTAAAGGCTCCAGAAGCTTCGGTATCTCTGCCGGGTCGTGCTGCCCGTCGGAGTCGATGATCACCATCTTCTCGGCGCCCAAACTTCGGGCCGTCTCAAAGCAACTCCGAATAGCTCCACCATATCCCAGATTCTTCGGATGGCGGACGACGTGGGCTCCCAGGGCCTCGGCGATCTCTGCGGTGGCGTCGGAGCTTCCGTCGTCTACGACCACCACTACGTCCACGTACTTCTTGCAGCCAAGGACCATCTTGGCTATGGACCGCTCCTCGTTGTAGGCGGGCATCGCCGCAATCGTTAGAGACATGAACCCTTCGCCTGAACTTTGATCACAAATTTATGATAACTTGCTATACCATCGAATTGCGTCTCGAAGTCCCTCTTCTACGGTGTACTTCGGAGAATATCCGAGGTTCTCTGCAAGGCTTATATCCGCCACCGAATCCCTGATATCCCCCGCCCTCGCCTGCGAATAGGCCGCCTCGACCTTCGACCCCGTGATCTTTTTCACGAGCGCGGAGAGTTCATTGAGGCTCGTCCTCGTCCCGCTGGCGATGTTGTAGACCCCCGGGACGCATCCCTCGCTCGCCAGGATGTTCGCCCGCACCACATCTCGCACGTAGACGAAGTCCCTCGTCTGCTCCCCGTCCCCGAAGATCACCGGCGCATCTCCTGCAAGATATGCCGAGACGAACTTGGGGATGACGGCGGCGTACTCCGAGTTGGGGTCCTGCCGCGGCCCGTAGACGTTGAAGTACCGAAGAACAACGTTTCTCATCCCGTAGACCTCGTTAAATGCTGCACAGAACCCCTCTCCCGCGAGCTTTCCGGCGGCGTAGGGGGACTTTGGCTCCGGCCTCATATCCTCCCGCTTCGGCAATACGGGCGAATCGCCGTAGACCGCCGCCGAGGAGGCGAAGACGACTTTCTCGGCTCCTGCATCCCGGGCGGCGAGGAGGACGTTCAGCGTCCCCTCGACCCCCACCCGGCTCGTCTGGATCGGGTCCTCGACAGACCTTTGGACCGAGGCGACCGCCGCCTGGTGGAAGACGCAAGCGCACCCCTCGAAGGCCCCTCTCAGGAGGTCGAGGTCGATGATGCTCCCCTCGACGAGTTCGACGTTCTGCCCCGCCAGGTTCTCTCTTCTCCCGGCCGATAGGTCATGATTCCGGAAGATGGCCTCCGCCCCATCTGCCAAACGTCCTCCTATCATCGGATCAATTCAGACGCTGACGTCTCCTCCGCCCCCCTCTCAGATCCGGCGAGATCTGGGGGAGTACCCTTCACCCTTCCCTCTCATCTTCCAAATAAACCTTTTGGCCCCTCCCGATCAAAGGCGACCTCGGCTGCCTCCTCGATTCCCCGCACCACCGCCCGACCGGGAGGGAGGGCGGCGCAACAGCAGCGAACCCCGGCCCGCGCCCGCGAGATCGGGGATTGGTGGCCGCTCCCTCCCCCCTCAGCGCGAGCAGCTTCAGTAGAAGAGGAGACTAAAAAAGAATGGTATATATGTAAGTTATTCCTCAAGGCTTCTCAAAGAGGCGGTAGAGGCCTTTCTAGAGGAGTGCGAAGAGATGGGTACGCTTGATGAGGTCCTCCAAGAAGCGGGTTTCTATTGGGAAGGGGACCTCTGGGTACCTCGTCAGCCTCTAGCCGCTGAGCTGCTCTGTGTTAGTTAGGCACATGACAAGGCAACGGATCACACCGATCCCTTATCGCTTGTTGGTCAAGGTCTTCGCATTAGAAGGTTTTGCTGTTAAGCGACAGAAAGGCGATCATCTAATTCTGACAAAACCAGGGGTGAAAAGACCCGTCGTCATCAAGGTCAGTCCTGGGGAAGTCTCTGTTACCCACATTGTGACGAATCTGCGAACAGCTGGCATCAGTCGCGAAAGGTATTTCAAATTGCTCGATCAGGCGAAGAGATAGAAGAAATTCTATTCACCCCCCTCCACCTACTTCGAATATAACAGCAAAAGTTAACTACGACCAGAGACCTCCCCCTTACGCAATGCTCCTCTTCGCCCACCTGGGACTCACCCTCGCCGCGGCAAAGCTCATCGAAAGGTTCGGCCTGCGCACAGACCTACCTATCGTCCTCCTGGGGTCGATCCTCCCCGACCTCATCGACAAACCCCTCGGCTTCTTGATCTACGGGAGCATGGCTTCGGGCCGGATCTTCGCCCACACCCTCCTCTTCCTCCTCGTCCTCGTCGCCCTCGCCTCGATCTTTAAGAGCCGACCCCTCGGCTCCCTCGCCTTCGGCGTCCTCGCCCACCAGGCCCTCGATGCCATCTGGAGGACCCCGGAGATCTTCCTCTGGCCGCTTCTCGGCGACTTTCCCGTCAAAACCCATATGACCGTCCTCGGCTACTTCGAGATGCTGATGCGAGGCCTGGAGAACCCCGCGATCCTCATCCCCGAGCTTTTGGGCCTCCTATACCTATCGTACTTCGCCATCCAATGGTCTCCTGTCGCCTTCGCGAAAGCAAAAAAGATCAGAAGAGCGAATCTCAAGGGCCAGAGTCTGATGCCGCCACTATCAATAGAGATGGTCGACGCCGAACTTTCTGGATCCAATACGACAGCCCCATCGCGACGATCCCCGCAGAACCGCCCGACCGGAAGGGAGGGCGGCGCCATCAGGACGAAAACCGGGGCCCCGCCAGGAGCCGGCAGGCCAAAGGGCCCCCTCGCCCCCGCGCGCCCCCCCGAGGGAAGATAACCCCTGGCGGAAATTTACTTATATCTCCGGTTAGATAGAGACCCTCCTAATGGAATTTGACCACCAGGAGGTAAAACTAAAATGAGAGGCTTAAAAGTTGCATTAGCATCTTTTGTGATACTTGTCGCCTGCGCCGCGACGGTCTCCGCTTTGACTGCAGAAGAGGCGGTTAACATGGCGGCGGAAGCTGAAGAGAAGCTTCCAGATCTTCTCGCAGCGACAGAAACCATGAAAGAGACCATAGTGCCCACCGAGAGCGTCCAGACGATCGATGGCATCGAATATACAGTAGCCGAATACCTGGACCCGACCACCGGCAAGGTCCTGAGGATGATCTACGACATGGAAGGATCCCTCGTAAAATCGGAATTTTCAGACCCGGAATCGGGAATCACCCTATCCACGGAGTATGACGAGAGCGGTGCCACAACTTCGCATAACGTCATGACCACCTCAGAGGACGGCTCTGTCTGGACAGCCACCACTATTCAGTTCAACGAAGACGGCTCAAAGACCTATGTGATGATCGATTACAACGAACCCTCCGACAACAAGGTAACAGCAGAGGTCAAAGCCGGTGGGGATATACAAAATCCCGACGACATAACAGAGATAACTGTCGAGACCCAACCGGGAATGCCCCGGCCCCCTGCAGAGAGCACCTGCCCCAACACCGGCCAATCTGAGATCCTCGTTTGAAGGCCGAGACGCGATTAGCACCCGTCCCCACCGAGATCGTAGTACAATGGCTGAGATCGGGAGAGCTCGGCAGTCTCCGATCCCTGCAATACCGCCTGAACAACAGTTTGGGCGGTGCTGCAGGAGAACTCCTCCCCCTTTCTGAAAACGGTTACCCCCCTATAGAGAACTGGAAGCTTGATATAACGTCCATCATTTCTGGTGAATAAAATGGCCAAAGATTTCCCAATAATATTCCCATCCCTTCTCATCCTTACCGCGGTTCTCCTCGCTCCACCAACATCGGGCGACGAGATCCCTCAAGACGCGCGACTCGCCGGAAACTACTCCGACCACGGCGTCGATATAGACGGTGACGGCCTCTACGACCTTCTGGCGGTAGAAGCTGAAATAGAGGTGACCAACTCCGGCGAGTATACCTTGATGGGTTTTCTCTGCTCCCTCGAAGGGGACGAAATAGTCTGGTCGATAGATCACGGGATCTTCGAACCCGGAGTTCATAAAATGGTCCTGGAGTTCGATGGCGCGACCATCAAAAGAAGCGGAATCCTGGGACCCTACTGGCTCATGAAGCTCGTCTTATCCTCGGGGAGCTCGGAATCGGGTCAAAATATACAAGATTACGTCGGCAACGCTTATAGGACCAAAGCTTACAGCTCTTCCTCTTTCACCACCGACGCCCCCCAGGAGAAGACCATCTCTGGGTCCGGTCATGGCGAGCTTCTGGTGACGTTCACTGTGAGGGATACAGCTCCTGTATCTTCCGGCAGGTACAGCCTCGATATCGTGGATATAAAAATTCCACCGATATCGACTCCCACGACCATAAGGGGCTCGAAGACCGGATACTCGTACGACCTTCCGGGGATCTTCATGCCCAACAAGCCCAACAACTTCACTATTCAAGCTGTAGGGGTCAAAAACCTTAACGTAGGCCTAAAAAAGCCCCAGGGAGAGAAGATAAGAACCTGGGTCACCGCCCAGGTCCTGGCCGAAGATGATGCCATCGCTACGGCAGAGACCGACCTCATCTCGCCGGGGAGCTACCATGTCAAAATATTCGGCGACGCCGCAGAGAACGTGACCGTCGTCGACCTGACGATGACGATGGAAAAGAAGCTGATCATCGACGGCAAATTCGGCCTCGCCATCAACACCACGGGATTCCCGTCGGGTGACTACTCGATAGCAGCGAAAGCGGTCAACGGATCTTTCAGCCTCGACGAGATCAGCATAGCCGGTCTATCCATCAACGAAGAAAAATAGATCCAAAAAGGGCCAAATTTGGGGGGGGTGGACGGAGAGCCTTCGGCCGTTCTTGAAAGCCCTCCCTCATCCAATTCCATTTCCTTAAAGATTTATAAACGTATCCATCGCTTCGTTGAAACTCTTGAGCCTCAGAAGGACGTGCATCCTGTTGTTCTTCGCCTGGCCGAAGTTGGGGTTTATCTCCAGCGCCCTATCGTAGCTATTAAGAGCATCGTTGTACTGGCCCGCAGCTTCCAGGGCGAGACCTTTGGCGTTATAAGCCAAATAGTACTCGGGATCGATGCCGATCGCGGCATCGAAATGCTTTATCGCCCCCATGGGGTCGCCGGCGGCCATCACCGAGACCCCCTTACGATAGTTTGCCTCTTTGTAGTTCGGATCTATCGCCGTCGCGTTATCGAAGGCCTTCAAAGATTCGTCAAACATCCCCAGCCTCTGCTGGTAATCGCCCAATTTATACCAGTACCATTTGTTGTTGGGGCTGAGGAGAGCCGCCTCAAAGACGGCAGAAGCCGCATTCTCGTAGTCTTTTTGTGCTGCGTAGGCGTTGGCCTTGCCGTCCCACGCTGCGGCACTGCTGGGATCGAGCTCCAGGGCTCTGTCGTAGGAATCGATCGATCCATTGTAATCTTTGAGGATCCTCAGGGTATGGCCCAGATAGAGCCATGAGTCGGTGTAGTTCGCGTCCTGAGATACCGCACTTTCGAAATAATCGAGGGCTTCTTCGTAGCTACTCTCAGAATAGAGCTTGGTTCCTTTCCAGTGGAGGTAGTCTGTCTCCACCTCTTGGGCAAAAGAGATCGACGATATAAAGAAAATGCAGACTATGGCCGCAAAAAGTCTCCTTGTCAGCTTCAATTTCATCCTTTTCCCTCCCATACATCAGTTCCATTTTGGATTTGATGTTGTTATATTTAAATTTTAGGAAGAACCCATGCGGGAGATCATCTTTCTATCGGCAATCTGACTTACGCAAAATAGGTTCTGAAAGTGAATTGGTGCAGAGAATAGCGATTTCTCGCTTAACGATCTGAAAAAAAGCGAATTGGAGGGAGTGGCGCTTGGGCCATCGGCGTCAAGCGCCTACTCTTTTACCATCGCGATCTTCTTCATCAACATTCTGGTTAATACTGGGCCTTGGAAGTATCCCAGGAGTCGCCCCAGGCGACGTCCCGGCAGGTGCAATCGAAGATTTCCTCTTCACCCCAGAGCTTATCGGCGTCGTCCATCCCGTCGTAGCCGCCGAAACAGCAAGAGAGCCAGTCCTTCCTAGGGGCTGATGCAGACTTAGTCGCACAGACTTCCATATTCTTCGTAATACTGAAAGTCCCGACGTAGTTCTCGTCTATCTCGATCAGCGGATTCTTCCAACCGTGCTCCTCGTTTCGTTTATCGGAGTCAGGTTCTGTCAAGAGCTGGCCAATATGAACCGTCCCCTCAACAACCTCTTCTTCGATCTTCATCCGGGCAAGTCCGTATCCATTTATCTTCTCTGTACTGTAATATCCCTTCGGAGGCCAAGGTTCCACGCACTCAAGGTCGACGCCTATATCCTTTTTGAAGGCTGAAGCGTACTCGATCTGGTGGTGCATCGAAGAGCCTAACTGATAGCTCTTCCCCACAGTCTTCTCCTTCAGTTTGGAGTCATAGACGATTGGGTTCTTCTCGTAATAACCAGTCCCATATGCCATCGCCACCGGCGCGTAGGTCATCTCGTTCTGCTCGACAAAGGAGATAAAGCCGGAATTGCTCGACTGTGACGGAAGATATGCAAGCGTATTTTGGTCTTGAGTACATCCCGATTTTGTGCTCTGGTTTGAGTATATTAGAGTCGCGGCATCCATGGTGCCGCTGCCGTGCATGTAATTTGTGAGCTGGAGGGTCTTGGTATTCACCTTTTGATATACCATTGCATAACCCTCACCCTCTACGTCCTGCTCGAACTTATGCTCATTCTTCAAGTAATAGCCCTCAGGGCAATCCGCAGCCCATACAGGAGCAGATGCGAAGACTGTGAGGACCAAAACTATCGCCATTTCTCGCGTATATCTCACCCAAATTCCCTCCTAAACTTTACCCAATGTTGGTGTTCAGGAAAAGTACTTATACCTTGTGATCTAAACTCGACTCTGTCCCAAATTAAGAGGGAGTCACCACAAAAACAGCGATGCAAAACGGAGGGCCGAGGAAGAATGCTATCATCGATGATGTCTTCAACGATGTCTTCAACGATGTCTTCAACGATGTCTTCAACGATTACCATGTTCAGCACCGTCGGCCTAGCGGAGATTAGCGTAGCATCAGTCATTTGTCTGATAGTCCTTCTCAGCGCGTCTGAGATCCTGTCCGCATCGAAGCTGTGGAACGAGCGCACCAAGCTTTCGTTCAACTTGGCAATTATGCCCCTGATCATGGCTTTCTGCGCCGTGGTGCTGTACAAGGTGACGGAGATACTCTAAAATTCCCTCTATTTATTTTTTTCTATTTAAATAGCGAATCCCGCAGTCCATCTTCTAGTACAAGAGCATCGGGACCATCAAGAAGAGTGAGATGTTAGTCGCACCGTGCAGCAACGCCACGAGAGGCAGGCTTTTGGTCTTCATGAAGAACAATCCGAAGACTAGCCCTGCCGCGGATACAAAGGCCATCTCGGAATAAAGGCCGTAGCCGCTGTGCATGATTCCGAAGAGCAAGCTCGCTGCAATAAGCCCTTTCGTCGAGCCGACCCAATCGACGAGCGCCGTCTGGAGGACCGACCTGAATATGAACTCCTCGACCACCCCCACGAAGAAGATCATGATCAAGGATAGCTCCAGCACGCTTCTCATATCCACTTGAGGGACCAACATCTCGGGGCGGATAACGTGATATTCCCCCAACCCCAAGAAAAGCCCTATTATCACCGCCAAGGGCAAATAAGGCCAAAAATTGCTGAAATTGATGCCGATCTCCTCGCGACTGAACCTCCTGCTCTTCAATATCATGTAAATGGGAAGAAACATCGGAGCATAAACGAGAGCGTAAGAGTAGAGGGTCAGCTCGAAGAATATTGGGATCGCGGCGTTGACGAGCCTGAAGAGGGGAAGAAGCATCAGAGCCTGATGAGTTCTGTCGGCAACATAAGCCGAAGATAAAACGAGGGCTATCAGGTTCGTTGCATGGAGGACAATCCCAGCTTCGATGTGACCCTTGAATATGAGAAGCTCCGCCACCACTATCAACAACGCAGGCAGGGTCGGATCTCGATAGGTCAAAAACGATTTGGCATCCCAGGCGAACCCCGAGCAGAATCGCTCCTCTTGGGGGAGCTGGATCCGCCTGCAATATGCCGCGACGACGAAGGTGAAAGTGGAAAATACCAAAGATGCCACAATCGCCCCAAGCCCCAAACCCCAGGGGGAGAAGTTGAGGAGAAGGCCGATCGCTAACGCCGTGGCCAGGCTGAACACGAAGCTGAGCGATCCCCGGATGATGTGGCTGGGACCGTCTCTCCCGGGAAAGATGGCGGCTGTGAGGGCGTAGCCTGGCAAAAACAAGATGAGAACGAGACCGACAGGTGCACGAAGGGGGATGTCTGCAAGGGGCGTTGCCAGAGTCAACACCGACGCTGAAACCGCGAGTGTCAAGACCAAGAGTAGGTCTGAGGGAAGCGGTTCCCACGCTCCCTTTTTCAGGTCGGAGATGGTATCGCCCACTTAAATCTCAACCTGGCTGAGAGGTCACCGCAAGGCCCATCGTCCCGAAGGCTCGCGCAAAGAGGTCGCGAATCCATGGGATGAACCCCCCCTTCGCAACAGGCTTCTCCTCGACGAAGTCCTCCGATACGTTCACGTTCTCTTCGCCGGTTTCAGGCGGTACCTCAAATAGCGACTCTCCAGCGGTCTCGTCGGTCCACCAGGCGAGCCTTTCGACGCCAAGGGTTTCGGCGGCCTCGTAGATGTCCTCAAACCTCGCATCGTACCGGGAGTACTCCGGTTCCAGAGGAAGGAGAGATGCAGCTCCCACGTTCTTGTATGAGGGATCGACCTCGATCGCCTCGCCTTTTTTCGTCATCATAATGAGCCACAGGTGGTCTCGGCCGCCCCCGTTGAAGTTCCCGGAGTAGGCAAACGAGACGTTGAATCCGCACCCGGTCAAATAATGCTCGTAGAAGGCGACCTTCTCGAAGACATCCAGATTGACGGCACGGTTCCTGGCAGCGTTATAATACTTCACCAAATCGTCAGGATTTTCGGAATCTGCCCCTTTCATCTCCCGATAGTACGGGTCAGGGATTGGGGTTGGTACCCTCTCATCAACGCCCCGTTCTCTATCTGGGGTTGCCTCCGCCGTCCTCGGCGATATCATCCCGCCTTCTGAAGTCTCCGGCGTATATCGGCTCTGCTCGGCCAGAGTTCGGCCAATACCGACCACCTTCTCTTCGCCTGCAGCCCGGATGATGTACTCCCCTTCGGGAACCCCTGATGTATCCATGACCAGTTCGTACCTTCCGTCGGAGCCGGCGCGAACGGTGGTCTCGGCATCTACTTTGACCATGACGGTAGAGGCTCCTGGTAAAGCATCTCCAAACATCTTAAGAGTGTATCTCCCAGGCGGCACGTCCGACTTGGATACCGATGCGACCCCTCCCCTTGCAGTAACAGGCATCGTAACCCAGATCCCCATCTTGACCCCCACCTTCAGGTCGTTGACGTTAGTTGCCGCCACTGATAGTCTGTTGGGCTTTTGAGGGATTTCCACGCCGCTTGCTACATACTCGTACTTGCCGTTCTCAACGGGGAGGGCCATCTCAAAGCTCGACCGGAGCCTCACCTCTTCGCCGGGAGAGGTGATGCCTCTTATGGTTACCCCATCTCCGGGATTGGGGTTTGTTGGCGAGACCTCGAAAGCGCCACAAATCGGCATAAATGCGAATATCAGAAGAAGGGGCCAAATCCTCAAACTATCACCACCTCCATTTGGTTCAGTCCGACGACAGCGCCATCTGATATGACACAGCAGGTCAGAACATAGGTCCCGGGCGACCAGCCGTCTTCGGTGATCAGGTAAAGTTCAACTTTGCCTTCCACCGAATCCTGCATAGATGCCGTGCTATTCTCGGGGAATATCATCAACAACTTCGCGAACAGATCCCAGCTCGGGCGAAGATCACCCTCTATCTCCAGGGCATTTTCGTTCCAGACAAGGTTTACCAGAGTGCCGCCGACGGTCCCATTACCTGATATGTTCAGACCCAATGCCCGATAGTCCCGAGCGGATACGATGAAAGCTCCAAAGACTTGAGGACGGTCGCTCGATCCATCTTTGAGCTTGATATTCACAGGGATGAGGTCTCCTGCAGAGATCTCAGGGGGGGTTTCGACTTCCATCTCCATCTCTGTGACCAGCAGAGGCGAAGCTGAGAGGGGAGCAGACGAGTTCTCACAGATGATGTAGATCGAGTACATCCCGGAAGCCATCCCGGGAAGGGAAAATGATGTATCTCCAGCGGAGTTCAGCTGGTAAGGACCGAATCCGATGCAACCTGAGGTCAGGTTCGAGGGGCCGTCCAGAACGTCGACGGCGCTCATGAAGCTCGTATAATGGAGGCAATCAACCACTACTTGGATCGTGCCGTTTGCCAGATCTCGCACGCCAAAGAAGGTGGCGTTTATCGTCTGGTTTTGATGGTAGACGGGGTGAACGGAGTATGGGTAGGTCCAATTAACCCCTGATCTCATCAGGCTGACCATCGGCACCATAATCGAATTTTCTCCCTGGAGCTCGATCCAGTTTCCATTAAAATAATGGTTTGCATGATGCAAATTTCCGCAGTCTGCAGCGACAGATACGCCCGGGCAGAATAGGGAAAGACATATAAGGATCAGTTTCGCGAAACCCATGAAAATGAGATAGATGGACGAGAGTACTTATCCTTTACCTTGACTTAGGATATTTCGAAGGATGAGGTGAAGGCTCTGACCAATATAAAAAAACCCGGTGAACTGATCCAGGTGCCAGCCGATTTGCTGATGGGGACCGCCCTCGTATTTCTAACCCTCATCTTCACTCTGGTGCCGCCATTATCCGATCTTTGGGTCCGCGTCCCCGTCGGCCTAATCATGGTCCTATTCCTACCCGGTTACGCCCTGATAGCAGCTCTATTCCCTCGCAACGACGATCTGGACGGTATCGAACGGGCAGCTCTCAGTTTCGGTTTGAGCATCGCCGTCGTCCCCCTTATCGGCCTCGGTTTAAACTACACACCCTGGGGGATCAGGCTCGCGCCCGTCGTCGTATCCCTATCGATATTCACGATCGCCCTTTTGGCCGCAACCCACGTTAGACGGTCGATGCTTCCCCCGGAGGAGAGGTTCCAGGTTCCTTTCCGTCAAAGTCTGAACTCGCTGAAAGAGGAGATTACGACGAACCAGACAAGCCGGATTGACAAAATTTTGACCGTAATACTTGTGATAGCCATAATAAGCTCCATCGCGGCTCTCGTTTATGTTATCGTCACGCCCAAAGAGGGCGAGAAGTTTACCGAGTTCTACATATTGGGGCTCGGGGGTATGGCCTACGACTATCCCACCGAAGTTGTCGCAGGCGAGAGCAGCACGGTTATAGTCGGGATAGGCAACCACGAATACCAGCTCACAAACTACACAATCCATCTCGAGTTCAACAACGCCACAATATTGAAGACGGAAGCTACCTTGGACCATAACGAGACCTGGGAGCAGCCGATAAGTTACGTCCTAGAAGATATCGGGAACGATCAGAAGCTTCAGTTCTTGCTTTACAGGGAGGGGAACGTCACCGCAGCGTACAGGGATCTTCACCTCTGGGTGGACGTATCCTCACGAAATATATCCGCTCGCGACATGCCTGAGGAAACATTAGCCCAGCGGTTTAGACTGACATAAAATTTTGGCGAGAGAGGGCCATACAAGCGATAGTTAGAGTATCAACATCTTTGTCTTTTGTAAGATTTCTTTTGCATATCCCGCCTACATGTGGGTAGTTGGGATTAGTACATTCCCCATAATCGCAGGGGTAATCAGTGTACTGGCAGCAGGGCTGTTCGTAGTCGCCGCAGGCTAGACATATATCGTTTCCTAATACTCCATAGGAGCACACAAGCTTACCATCCCACTCGCAGGGGGCGTACCCCACATGACCGCAATCATCGATTATTTGACGGCAGAAACCTCCTACAACTTCACAGTTACTGTCTTTACACGGCGTATCTCCGTGTATGCAAGCAGGCTCTCCTATGTAACCGCAGTGGATACACATACCACCTCTTCCGCACTCGCCCTCATTGCATATTGTAGGTACACCGGTGGCGTCTGGACAGCAGGGCATACCGTAGTCGCCGCAGGGATCCGCCCCAGCCGGCATCGCCAACGCTGCTAGCATCAGCAGAGCCAAAATCAGTTTCACTCTCATCTCCTCACCTTCCTCAAGATTAATACTGTCACGATCCACTAAAAATGTATCTATGCTCAAGGAATACGGTCCCGGTTTCCTGCCCTCTGGCGAATACGATAAGATGGAGTCTTGGTCTTTCAGTTCGTCTACTTATTAGGATTCTACCTATTAAATATAAAATAGTTCTTTGATATTTATAATTTAAAAACAGATAATATCACGGATCAAGCCCCAACGCTTCGGCTTTCATCTTCCGAGCCTTCGCCAGGGCCGCCTCCTCAGAGAGCTTCGCGACGCTCCCAAGGTATACGTTCCTGGCTCGGTCGCCCTCCCGCCATGAAGCGTGCCAGTATGTGTAGGTCCTCGCCTCCCTCTTCGCCGTGGGCTTCTCCTTCGTCACCTGGTAGACGCTCAGGTATTCCAGACGCGCCTTCGGCTTCAGGTCCTCGGCTCCCCCCTCGGCAATGGAGGCGTCGAGCTTATCCCGCGCCACCTCGGCGGCTACAGCCATCTCCTCGAACGCTGCGATCAGCTGATCGGCTGTAAGATCAGCCGCCCTTCCATTCCTCCAGGAGGGGGATGGCCCCCCGAATTGTGGCGATGGATAGAGTGATGAGTCTTCCACCCTCATCGAGGTTTTTAGATCCGATCGCACCCGCCTTGCCTGCGACAGCCAGGTCCATCATGATCCCAATCGCCGTTTTCTTACGGCCTTCTTGAACGGACGTTGCTTTGCTGGCCTCGATCACTGCCTTTGCCTCCTGGGCAGCTAATGATAGCGATTCATACGCTGCCTCCGCACTTCCATCGTCGCTGTTTCCGGACGCAGCCTTCACGATCTCGTCAACGATCTTGATCAGCTTAGCAGACTGCTCCCTCATCACTCGGTCGAATGATTTTGTCATGTCCCCCAAACCCCCTGATATCGAAAATTATCGAAAATGATTCATCCGCAATCTCGATCACAGCGATGCTTCCCACTTTCCGGGGTAACGCACCATCCCCTGCTTTCCCACGTGGCGTGGCATTTACGAATAAGGTCGAATTTTTCCCGGAGTTCGTCGCGGGTCAGATACCCCCTGTAGGCCTTCGCGCCGCTTGGCAGCTCCTCCACAATCTCATGCCTGGTTTTGTAGAAACTCTCAAGCTCTCTCAATCTCGCCAGCTCTTTTGGCGTGAGTTCTTCAAGGGTTAGCAGCCCCGGGAGATCGCCTTCGGTCCGGTGATATTGCCAGTCTTCTAGCCAGGATTCATCCATCTCTCCGAAAAACAGCGCCACTCGATCCTCTCCTGATCGCAGGCGGGGATGGACCGGATTCACCGGAATGAGCGAGATATCCATCTCACTGTAGTAATGGACTGGATACATGCATCTGTCAAAGATGCTTCTGACGTGCTCGCACCTTTCACGGATCTCCTCTTCGGAGAGTTTCTCGAAATCGTCTCGTCTGGCCTCGATCGCTGCATGGAGGCTATTGATCGACTCCCACACCATGGGGTGAACACGACAGGAGACTGATTCAATATCCAAGCCTGCCTGGAGTTTCTTGAGGATGCCATCGTAGTGGATCATCTCGTCATGCTGTAAGAGCCCAATTTTGGGGTAACTAACTTTATTGAATTCCGGTTCAGATAAAAACGGCCTATTTTCTTCTAAAGTTCGGACCCGTTTTTCAAGTGATTGCCTCATCGCCTCTCACCCTTCCCTTTCTCCAGCCTGGCAATCCGCTCCTCCAGGTCGGCCATCTTCTCAAGTTCCCAGCCCTTCAACCACGTCTGCAGGAGCTGGTTCACCTTCGCTGCGTTCTCGATCTGTGATCCCTCCGCAAAGATGTCAGAAATCACCCGTCGAGCGATCCTCCTAACATCTGCGGGCGATTTGATCGACACACCCCGTGTTTTTGGTTTTTTATTCTCCCCCACCTATAGCTCCCCCTCTTGCGTTTGGACCCAAACCCCCGGGGGGGTCTGCAAACTGGTTTGGTTATGTGACTCACATCACATTATCGGATCATAGAGTCCAACAACTTTCCTCCCTGTCGCCCTCGCGTCGGTACCGGCGAGATATAGAATACCGGTCGACCTCTTCCTCGACCACCGGGGCGAGATGAGGCGAGGGTCGCGAACCTTCGGCACCGCAATCAAAAAGATCAGACTGGTCGAGCATCATGCCACCTCCACCATGGGTGGAGTGTAACCGCTGGCGTCAGTGCGCACCCATCCATGACTCGCTTTCAGCATCTCCAGTGCCATCATGGCCTTTTCTGTCGGCCACCCCTGGTCTCTCGCCAGGGTGGAAACTGTGAGCCCACCATTGCGGGATGCTAAGTCGGAGTAATAGGCGAGACTTAGCTCGAAGACGCGCCCTGTGTTTTCGGAGGCCGGGGCATTTGAATCTTCACCGCCACCCAACCGCCCCCCACCGCCACCATCGCCCCCGTAAAAACCGTTGCCCTGTGGCTGTGGTGGCTGTGGTGGCGGTAATTTCCTATTCTCTACCCCTCCCCCCCCTTTTTTCTCTTCTTTTTCTCTTTTCTTTTCTTCAAGGGTTGGAATTAGGGGATGATCGCCACTATCGCCACCATCGCCCCACGATGCTCCTTTTTTGGTGGCGATGGTGGCGGTACTCTCCTTTGTGGTGGCGGTATGTTGTTCTATACGAATTAGTCTTACGTGACCGTGGCCAGTCTTAAAGGATACTTCGATTCCGAGATCACATAACGCTGGAATTATCCGCGTGATGCTGTTACGCGCCCCCCTGGGAGTTCTCGGCCACCCATCTGGTCGGTTTCGAGTATTGATTCCAGACCTCTCTTCAAGGGCCGCTAATAAGAACCCGGCCGTATCCTCGAACGGCTCCTCGGAACCACCGATGAACTCGACAAGGGAGGTGGCGAACATGTCGTTCTCGATGAGGGCAATCTTCGACTCCTTTTGATTCTCCTCGAAAGCCTCTAAGAACGCCCCCGGTTCCCATCCTAGAGCCCCCTCACACGCTGTCACCCACTCTGCAAAATCGGCCATCCTCGGCATGGACTCAAGCCCCACGTTGGGAAGCTCCCTCAGCCCGTGAGAGATCACATCAAGGATAGCACCGATGACTCCCGGTCGGATCCGGTCCAGTTCAGCTTTGATCTCCTTCTCGGTCCTTCGTGCTCCGTCCTCGATTCGTGGCAGGTGGAGGAGGATAGCACGTCCTAGGAGGTCGCCCCTTGTGGTCAGTGCATCGATCCCGTTCAGAATGACAGGTCGTTGAATGTCAAAAAGGGCTTCGTCGGAATCGGTATACAGTTCTCTTGTGGACATACCGCCGCCAGTGGAGACAACACAAAGGGCATCTCCGAGCCATTTAGGGAGCCCGCTAAGGTTATCATAGACCACCAACCACCCATTAGTGGCCGCTATCATCATTTCGTGTTCATTTCGTGGCGGTCGTCTCAGTGGCGACTTATTCGGATCTATCACATATCGAAGGATCCGACCTAACCAGGACTTGCCGCTCCCTTGTTCTCCGTCAACAATCAATGGAGGATATGGTCCTGTAGGCTTGAAAGCTTGAACCAGCCATGCTCGCGCCAGTATCCAGGGCGACCCTTCAGGGATGTTTAGGACTCGTCGGAGGTCCTCCAGGTTTCCACCTCGCGTCGGTTCTGGCAACTCCAAAATCCCTTTCGCCCGCCTGAATTTGACAGGGACCTCCTCGGATGAGATCACCCGCCATCCATCCGGCCCGATCTCCACCGCCAGCCAGTTCTCACTCCCTAAATCAAGGTAGAACTTGCTGCCGTGCTCAGCAAACCGGACGAATACCGAATGGGTCGCCCCCTCGAAGGTCGCCTTTCCCTCCAAGATGGCAAGGGCATCTGATACCGCCGAACCTTTTGGGGCCCGGCCGTCGGAATGGTAGAGTAGACCACTAAGCCAGGTTTTAACGGCTTTCGATTTGAGGGAGTGGTTCTCGTTGTGGCCCGCCACGTTCGGGATAGTGGCGAAGGGCTCGCCCTCGATTGTCTTCCAGAACGACGCTCCACTTGAAAGGGCGAGATCTACAATCCGCGTCGAGATAGATTGTCCCTTTTTTCCGTTGTCCCGAATGCTGTTCTCACCGACACCGTCGTCGGTCGAGGTGGCTGCAGTCGCCCTTACGCACTGGAAGTCTCTCTCAGGTATCTCCCTTGCTTCAGACCCGTCCCACGCGCTACGAAGGGTCCTGCTGATCTCGTCATCTTTGAGCCCGGTAGACCTCGCCGCCCTCGAAAGCTCCCGTTCCACCTCGCCTCGATCTAGGGCGCCGCCCTTACATAGGCCAAAAAGGGAGAACGCCGCACGGTTCAATGTGTCGTTCCTCTCGCCCACCGGCGCCGCTCGAAGCTCAGAGACCTCGTCCTCGAGGGCCGCCCTTGCGTAAGGATGGCCCTCTTCGACCTTCAGCCGCGCCACCTTCTGCCTGTTTGCCGCCGACGTAATCTTTGACAGCTCCCTTTCACGCCGTCGAGCCTCCTTTGCGGCTTTCTTCTCGGCCTCTTTCCGGGCCTGCTCATCGAGAAGGAACGCTACAAGCCACGCCGGGACGGGCCGCGGCGGAGTCTCCCATGGTGGATGGGTCCATTCATAACGACGCCCAGAAGGATGGATAGATGGTGGGGCTACGAATTGGCCTCCGTCTGTCCTCAAATCGAGGTCTTCTGAGGTCTTGACCCAATTTTTGATGGTCTCCAGCCCGACGCCGTCCACCCATCCAAAAATTAAGTGTTCACCCTTTGAGGTCCGAGCCGTGGTAGTGGTGAGATCTTCGACTGCGGTTGTTATCCCGTTCTTTTCGACATAAGCCCTGATCCTCGCATCCGCCCCGGGGCCATCTTTATCGAGGAGGAACAACCCCGACTCCGGACCACATGCTATACCAATGTTGGCTTCGGGGTCGTTTGTCCACCACTGTCGTATTGTTGGCCCGTCAGTGGTGGCCCGCTCGGTCCACCCCGTCAGTTTGGGATGTTTTCCTTGATTGTCGCAGTCCGTTTTTCGGCAACTACACCTTAACACCTCTCCTTCGAAAATAGGATGGTGGAGGGGGTGAACCCGCCACCCTAGAGCCGCGTACCTGAGGGCCGCATCCAAGAGCTGATTTACTGAAGAGGCCGTATTGCTGGCCATGAGTTCACCTTGCGATTCGGATCCGATACGGCCTTGTGGGATCATCGACTCTAATGATTCCAATCTTTCGACCGATGTGTGGGCGAAGCGTTTCTTCCAGGTCTGGAGGGAGAAGGACGGAAACGGGTCCGATCTCGGCGACGAGGCAACCATCATCGGGGACGAGGCGGTGGAGGCGGCCGATGGCCTCCATCCAAAGAGTAAGAATGCACGCTCCGATCATGCTTGCTCCCTCCTTATGCGACGCTCAAATCGAGCTGCAGCCAACGACTCCAACGCTGCAAGATCGCTCGGAGTACCTTCATTATCCCAGTGACGGCCGAGGGAAAATTTCTTATTTGTACTAGTAGAATGCATTTGTAGATGTCCTCCTCAGTGGTTCTCGTTGTGCCGCGTCCGCCTGGAAGCTCGCCGCGGCCCAGTTTTTTCCTTTCAACGTCTTACGCCCCCTCCTCGCACGCCAAACCATCGCTACACATTTCGTTGTCGATGAATTCGCGCACGATCTCGCCCATATGTTTAAATCGTGTGTGCGCCATTGATTCCAGAAATGCGCGCTGTCGTCTATTCACCCGGACAGTGATGGAATCGCACAATCTCGGTTTATCTCCACGCTTCATGGTCGTCTCCTCTTTCGACTGACTGACTGTCATACCATGTGAAGAATAGTATAAATGGATATCAATAATGATCCAATAAGAATTTATACCGGCGTAGAAAAAATAGGCTGCGATGCTTTCCGTAGAAGATAACGTTAGGACCACTCTCGAGGTGTTTAGAGGCAAGCCGATAAAAATAGGCGCCTGTCTAGTGGACACGGCTGTCGTATTAGTTGGATGGCGGGATACATACCGGAGTTTTGAAGAGGTTTTTCGCCAAATGAAAAACCAACATGGGGAGAAATACAAAGAGAAGGCGGTCTATAAGGCATTGCTCGAACTTGATAAGCTGGAATTGGTGGCTACAAAATATGAACCGTTGGGTGGGAAAGGGCGACCGAAAAAAAAGCTAGCATTGAATGATAAGTTCTTCGGCGTTTATAATATTCGTGACGATATTCTAGAGCAGAGTACACGAGTTAAAGCAAATATCGCAAACGTCTTCAAAGCATGTGCCGCAGGTGTGGAAGTGGAAAGGCAACAAACCGACACTGGTAAAGCGATCAAAATCACCTGGCCGGACCCAAAAAAGAACATTATGAAATCGCGTATAGTTAAAGAATTTGGGGGCCCCCCAGTGACGGCGCTCGTAGAGACGGCACGAATAGAGACTGCGCCCGCATCATGTGAAAAGTGTTACACTATGAAAGAAGTCCTCTCTGAAACCAGATATGAATTTGCGAAATCTACGTTTTATAATGCTCGCAAAACTATTGAAGAATATGAAATCAAAATAGTCGACAAGGATAAAAACGGCAATATCCAAAGAGAACTAGTACGTGGACTAGTCAACGAAGAAAAAAACCGCAATCGCCGAAGAGGACCCAATCCCAAAGTACAAAAATTCAACAAAATATTCGATTTGTTGTACCGCGTGCTAGAGTATCCTGTATCCTATGACATGGGGCTCGAAATGGTAACACAAGAAGAAGCGAGAAAGCGGCTCGATGATAAGGAACTGGATCAACAATGAACGTGACACCAAAGGTTCCCATTAAAACAAATATTTGAGGTGGCGTGATTCATCGCCCAAGCCAACGTTTCGCCCGCATTCTCCACCCCACAGAGCCCTTCTCTTGAGAGTCATCCGTCACCTCCAACGTCGTGGAGACGGAGACCGCCTTTGCCTCAAGCTCCTCCTGCGCCTTGAGTTCCGCCACCCGCTTCTTCAGGGCCTCCTTCTTCCCCCCGTCGATATGGGCGATGGGCCTGCATCTGCATTCTCCAATATGGCTCGTAAATGGGGGCCTGGGCTCATCCCATGACCGAACTCTGCGGTCTTGAATCTCTTTCTTGCACTGATCGCAGGTCGACCCGTCGAGAACTCCATCGTGACCGTTTCCATGACCTTTTCTGCGAGGTCCCTGTTGTTTCCTGTTAGGTGGGCTGTGATAGTGGCCACGTTTTTTATGAGCTGGACGTTGTCAACGGCTCCAAGCTCGACCATGCCCCCGCCACCCATGGATGCAGTGGTTATCTGGTTGGCGTACATCTCAACCAGATACGCGGCCATCTTTTCTGACACCTGAACTGAAAACCCGGTTGACATCCCTCCGTCCTCTTCGAACCGCTCGCAGTCTGAATAGGCCAAGCCTTTGGACCTTATGCAGGCATTGCCCCGTTCTTCAAGACCACATAATGAATCGCCGTCAGCCCCTCGTACTTCATGTACGCATCTCATTCCATCTCCTCCGTGGCCCCTAACTTTTTGAGAGATTCTGTCGCCGCCTTTTGAACACCTTCATAATCGTCATTTAGAGAGCCAATGAGTGGGCTGATAGCTCTGGGATCGCCAACCTCGCCGAGAGCTGCCGCTGCAGCCGCTCTGATCTTCCAGTCGCCATCTTCGAGGGCTTCAATAAGAGGATCAGCTGCCCTCGGATCACCGATTCGACCGAGCGCATTTGCAGCCGCTGCTCTGGGAGTCCACCAGCTTTCATACTTGATAACCTGAATGAGTGGGTCGACAGATCTGGAATCGCCGATCTCACCGAGAGCTTCGGCAGCCATCTTACGATTGCCTGCTACCTCATCATTTAGAGCTGCGATTAGTGGATCAACGGCCTTAGTATCGCCGATCTCACCAAGCGCCCCACAAGCTGCAGATCGAACCTCAGAATTCTCATCGTTTAAAGCATCGACGAGAGGATCAACTGCCCTCAGATCGCTAATCTTACCTAGAGCTTCTGCGGCACCCACTCTGACCTTCCAGTCGTCAACTATGAGAACCTCGATAAGAGGATCTACCGCAGGTTCTCCAATCTCACCAAGGGCGGCTGCAACCTCCGATCTGACCCACTCAACATCATTATCACCGAGAGCTTGGATTAAAGGGCCGATTGCTCTGGTGTCAGCGATCTCACCGAGAGCCCAAGCAGCACTCGCTCTGACCACCAGATTTTCATCATTTAGAGACTCGACGAGAGGATCAACCGCCCTCGGATCACCGATCTTACCGAGAGACTTTGCGGCCACCGACCGGACTACTCGATCTCCGTTATCGAGAACATTGATGAGGGGATCAACCGCATTCAGATCGCCGATTTCGCCCAGCTTCTCTGCGACCCAAACCTGGTCTGGGGAGTTCTCGTCGTTTAGAATCTCGATTAGATGCCGAACTTCGCCCGTTGTAGCCAGCACTCCAAACTTTTGCAATGCTTTTGACGCCTCCTCCCGAACCACTTCGCTGTTATCCCCAGTAGCCAGGTGAGAAAGAGGTTCTATCGCTCTTGGATCGCTGATCTCACCGAGGGCATAGGCCGCCCCTGCGCGGACTCCATAGTTATCGTCATCGAGAGCATCGATGAGTGGATCAACAGCTCTTTTATCACCGATCCAGCCAAGAGCCCAGGCAGCACTCCATCGAGGAACGGCAGCGACATTCTTTTGGAGTTGCCCGTCACCACCCTGTAGAACGATGATAAGAGGTTCGACTGCTCTCGTATCACCGATCTTACCGAGGGCTAAAGCCGATTCCGCTCGGGTACCATAGTAGCCATCACCAAGTTTATCGATGAGCGGATCGACTGCCCTTTGGTCACCGATCTGACCAAGAGCCTTGGCGGCATTTTTCCGGATCAAGGGGTCCTCATTATCGAGTGCTTCAATGAGCGGATCGACTGCCTTGGTGTCACCAATCTCACCAAGAGCCTCTGCAGCTGCCTCTTGGACCTCCCATAAGCCCCATTGCTCATTTTGGAGTGTGTCAATAAGAGGATTCACTGCCCTCGGATCGCCAATTTTGCCAAGGGCCTTTGCAGTCGCCTCTCGAGTATTCACGTTCACATCAGCGAGAGCTTCGATGAGGGGATTGACTGCCCTGTCGTCCCCCATGTCACCAAGCGCTTCAGCGGCACGTATTTGGATATCTCCGTCCGGGTTTTTCAGATCCAATATGAAATCGTCCACCTCGTCCGCTATGACAGGCGTCGTCGCAAATGCCGCCAGCATCGATAAGGCCAAAACCAGCATCGGCTTCGTATTAGTCACCCTCGCCACCTCCTGGTAGTTATGTGGTTTCCCAGATTGCGGTTGGCAAAGTCGCATAACCATCTACATCCTAGATCCAAGCCTCGATATTCATCGTGAGATCCCGGAAAATCAGTTCAGAAGGCCGGGAGAACTCTCCAATTCCGTTAAATTCGAGGGGAAACCGTATAGACTCGCCTGGCAAAAGTTTCTTTGTCTCACCAAGTAGTCCGGAACGGTAGCTGTAAACCCATCCTACTGTGTCTTTCAGCATGAACTCTTTAGTATTGAACGATAATGTGTCATTCCCCATGTTGGTGACCTTTATATCAAACATCCACTTGTACAGATGACGTTCGATATCAGTTGGGCCGCCCATAGAGTCGGAGGTGGCGTCGTAGAATTTCAACATAATACCGGACCCACGAGACTCCGGCACACCGGTCCATTCAATCATGAACGGATCACTATTTGTTGGAGTTATCTTGACCTTCTTGATTTCAACAGATTCGGGCACCACAAATGATACCGTGTCCCGAACTGATCCATTGTAAATGTAGCAGCTAGAACTGCCCGCAAATGAAGTGTACTTGGTTCCATACACCCTGTCCTCAGAGTCTATCAATTCAACAATATAACTGTCCTTCTCGCTGGCACTCATATCCATGTACAGAGTAATGCCACCCTTGACGACACCGTACACGGTAGCACTCACACCGCCATTATCTCCCGTCAACGGGAAAGCGCTTGACACCGGAAGTAATACGGTCAGTGCTAATAGCCACAGCACAGCCAAAATCGGTTTCTGTCTCGTCTTAATCTCCCACCTCTGGCGTGGTGGACTGTCATCATCGCCGAAAAACGTTTCGGTTTTGGTTGTGTGACTATAACGCAAAATAAGCTATAATAGAGTCACATAACTAAAAGGGAGATCAGAGACCTAGCGCCTCCGCCTTCAGTTTCCGGGCCTTCGCCGTGGCCGCCGCCAGGTCCATTTTCTCGACCGATCCCAGGTACTTGTTAACGACCTTCCCGTCTTCGCGCCAGCTCGCAAACCAGTAAGTATAGGTTGCCTCGCCCGCCTTCGTCTTCTTCACCACGTCGCCCTTGTAGACCGTCAACGCCTCAAGCCTGGCTGCGTTCCACAGGTCCTCAGCCTCTTCCGTCTTCGCCCTGGCCTCTGCCTCTAGCCCCGCTACGATCACCTCGGCTTCAGGGGCTGCCTCCAGCTTCTGGGCCGCCTGCCTGGCACGCCGAGCCTCTGCCCTCGCAGTCTGGATTTTGCCGCCGCTTGCGGTTTTGTAGATGAGCTTTTGCCTTGCCATGCCTCCACACCGCGCCACTTAAATATCAAGAAGACCATTGACTTCCTAAGTGAGTAAGTCCCTCTCGAAAGGATGATGCTGCTTATTAGCAGGTGGGACGATTAGAGAGGGGTTCACTAAATCTATTCTGTGAACTCAAAAGCCACCGTTATCTTATGCTGAATCCTACTGTAAAATAAGTCATCGTTGTCCCTATATTTACGTGCTATGGCTCCGACAACGAAGTCAGCTGCCTGGAGACAGGGGCATTGCTTAGAGTCCAAATGAGAGATGTGTATGTCCCTCTCCAGGGCCTTTATCAGGTGGCCATCAAACTTTCTCCGAGCATCCCCATAGAGAAACCTATCTATAACGACCTCAATTGCCCCTTCGAGGTCGTAGCTTAGGATTACCCGTTGCAATAGCTGCTTACATAGATCGTTGTAAAGCAGTTGGGGCTCGACACCGAGATAAGAGTTCAACAAAGCGGGCCGGTCCTTACGCAAAAATACATAGGAGATATCGTTATTCGTCTCTGCGATGCACTTAAGGATGCGTCGTTTTGTTGGATCATCGGATTCTTTGAACTTAAGCTCTGATTTTACTTTATATCTCTTCTTGAGGGTATGCCTCACCTGCTTTATACATCTCCGGATGGGAATCTCCTCCCTGGCAACCAGCGCTACAAGAACAAAATAGGGGTCCTCCTCCGAGGTCTTAGACCCTATGCCGCCCAAGTTGCCAGATTCATCTATGTAGGTCCTCATCTTGGCCTAGATAAAAATGGTGAAGGATATACCCTTCGCTATATCCCCAGCTGCGGTATGTGGGCGAGGTAGCTTTCGCGAAGCTCCTTTCGGTCTATGTGATCGTAGATATCGATGGCCTCTTTCCGGGCGTCGCCCCTCAGCTCCTGGATGAATTCGCGGGGCATACCGGCCCGGCGGAGGTGGGTGGTGAACCAGTGGCGGCAGCAGTGAGGCGAGAAGTGATCCTCCATCCGGTCCGAGTTGGGATCATGTAAGCCAACAAACTCCGCAGCCCTTATGACCGAAGTGTAGACGCCGTTGCGGTCTAGCCGATTGCCGACGCTATTGATGAAAAGAGCCTTAGACTTGACATTATTGCGCGATCCTCTGGATCGGAGCCACCTCTTGAGGATGAAAGCGGTCTCGTCATCGAAGAAAACTATCCTGTTGGTCCTCTTGGGCGTTGGCTTGAGCCTTATGCTCTGCTCCGCCCAGTCGATGTCGTCGACGTCGAGGGTGATCAGCTCTCGCCTCCTGATGCCAGTTTTCGCTAGAAGAGTGATAACTGCCTTATCTCTTGCGTCCATGGTCGAGTTGATGAGATGAGTCATCTCCTCCACCGAGATGAGCTTGCGCATCTGGCCTTCGTCGTTATCCTTGAAGCGCCGTATGTACCGCTTTCTTATTGATTGAACCGAATTCTTATCGATATACTTCTCATACTCAAGAAACTCGTAAAAGCTTGATAAGGCGGCAAAGTAGTTCTCGACGGTCCTCTGCTTTATCTTGCGATCCCTTCTGAGATAATCCAGAAATCTCCTGAGAATATCCCTGTCGGACGAGAATAGGTCATACTCATTCTCTTCAAGATACTGGACGAAAATTCCGATTGATGAGAGGTATCTTCGGATGGTTTCTCTTGTGAGACCTCTTCTCTCGCAGTCGTCTTTGTACTCTTCGATCAGGTAGTTGATATCTGGGAGGCTCTCTCTTGAAGGTCGAAGACCTGTCTCAAACTCCATATCGGAGGTTCTCATCATTCAACCCACCTCCAGCCCCTTGGAGTGGACGTGATTAGACCGTACGCCTCAAGATTATCAAGCTCCACCGATACGGCCTTTACCAGATCCGCGTCGCGAGGATCGATGCCAAGCTCTTCAAGAATCTTGTAGCTATCGATAATGTTGCCTCGCTTCAGGATGTTGATGAGTCCCTTGGTGTACTCTCTGGTGCCCTTGAAGTCGTCGTCTAAAAAGGCGGCACTCCGATATCTTTTGAGCTCATTCTCGTACTTGTCGAGAACAACGTTCTTGAGTCTCAGCTCATCCTGGAGCTTTCGGATCTCGTCCTTCAGAGAACCCAGCTCTTTGACAATCTCCGCACGAGGCTTGATATCCGACTCTTCGGCCAGGGCGTTCTCCACGATCTCAATCACGAACTTTGAAAGAGGAACGCCCGCTTCCGAGGCGAGCTTATCCCAGCGCGCCTTATCCTCAGCAGAAGGAAGATAGACGTAGACATAACGAGACTTGTCAGGCTTAACCACAGGACCCACCAAATAAATAAGTGGACCCAATACTATTTAAGCATTACTGGTAATAA
>LDZT01007415.1_pt1 | contig 44111 bp, 46 predicted proteins | sample 615521 | NCBI WGS metagenome assembly LDZT01 (sample SAMN03408292, study PRJNA278302) | terrestrial metagenome | isolation source: oil reservoir sample SB1 | place: USA: Alaska, North Slope, Schrader Bluff formation | collected 2011-09 | reverse complement strand
GTAAAAGAAATACAGTATGCTATTGTTATTTTAAGTCAATGATAATATAATATGTTTTGAAATCATCAAGTGAGGAGAGTGTCATGGATATTTCAATCGTTTTAGCAGCCGGAGAAGGCACCAGAATGAAATCCAAAATACCAAAGGTGCTTCATAAGATATGTGGCAAGGAAATCATCAAGTATGTCATAGAGGCATCGCATCGTGCTAATATTGAGAAATGCATTCTTATTTTGGGTCATGGAAGGGAAGAGGTTATACAATCTCTGATAGAGTATAATGTCCTATTTGAAAACCAACCAATGGGGGAGAGCTTTCCATACGGGACAGGTTTTGCGGTAATGCAGGGAGTGCGTCACGTTAATGATGATGATACTGTATTAATACTTAACGGTGATGTACCTTTGATTAGTAGCCACACTTTAAAAGCTTTTATAGATTTTCACAAAAAGGAAAAAGCATCAATTTCTGTCATGACTGCCATTTTTCATAATCCTCATGGCTATGGCAGGATTGTAAGGAAAAAAACAGGAGAAGTGATAGGCATCGTTGAAGAAAAGGATGCTTCAGAGCATGAAAAAACTATCAAGGAAGTTAATTCAGGAATCTATTGCTTTTCTGGAAAAGAACTGAAAACAGCATTAAAAAGGCTGGATACCAACAATTCTCAGAACGAGTACTATATTACAGATGCTGTGGGATTATTGAAAAAAGATGGGAAAAAGGTGTGTGGTTTCAGAATAGATGATATGATGGAAATCAGCGGCATAAATGATCGATACCAGCAGTATCAACTGAATCACTATAAACAGCTTGAAATCAACAAAAATCACATGATGAACGGAGTTACGATTATAGATTCGCACAATACCTACATAGATGATAGCGTGATGATTGAAAAAGATGTTATAATATATCCGGGAACAATATTGCAAGGAACTACTTTTATCTCGGAAGATTGCATCATTGGTCCAAATGCAACTATAGTTGATTGCAAAGTTGGCCAAGGTACAATTATAGAGCAGTCTAAACTAATAGATTCTGTTGTTGGTAAAAGCTCGAGCATAGGACCATTTGCTTATCTTAGACCGAAATCCATCATAGGTGACCATGTTAAGATTGGTGATTTTGTGGAGGTAAAAAACACAACCATCGGGAATGGCTCAAAAGCATCCCACCTTGCATACCTTGGTGATGGAGAAGTAGGAGACAATGTCAATATTGGATGCGGTGTTATTTTTGTGAACTATGATGGAATGCAAAAGCAGTCAACAAAAATAGGTGATAATGCTTTCATAGGTAGCAATTCTAATCTGGTTGCTCCTGTCACAATAGAAAAAGGTGCTTACATCGCATGTGGTTCCACCATAACAGATGACGTGGGTGAGGGCATGTTGGCGATAGCAAGAGCAAGACAAGTCAACAAAGAGAAAAAATAGTTTAGGAGGGTTTTAATGCTTTCGAAATATTCAGAAATAAAGATTTTCTCCGGAAACGCCAATGTACCACTGGCAGAAAAAGTAAGCGCTGAGTTGGGTATTAAACTTGGCGATGCAGAGGTGACTAGATTCAGCGATGGTGAAGTTGCTATGTATATCAAAGAATCAGTAAGGGGTGCTGATGTATATGTTATCCAACCAACATGCAAGCCTGTAAATGACAGCCTGATGGAACTTCTGATTTTTATTGATGCCCTGAAAAGAGCGTCAGCCGGCAGAATCAATGCGGTCATTCCTTATTATGGTTATGCCAGACAAGATAGAAAAACCAGGGCGAGAGATCCAATAACATCAAAGCTTGTGGCGGATATGATTACAGCTGCCGGAGCTAATAGAGTCGTCACAATAGATCTTCATGCAGGTCAGATTCAGGGATATTTTGATATGCCTGTCGACCAACTGATAGGAGGACCAATCCTGGCCCGATATATCAAGCCATTTGTCAAGCCAAATACAGTAGTGGTTTCTCCGGATGTTGGCGGTGTTTTAAGGGCACGAAACTTTGCGGCTTTATTGGACCTGCCACTTGCTATTATAGAAAAGAGAAGACAAAAGGCCAACGTCTCAGAGGTCATGAATGTTGTTGGTGATATAAAGGGAAAAGACGTGATTTTGGTGGACGATATTGTGGACACAGCCGGATCATTAACGAAAGCAGCAAAGGTGCTTAAGGATTTCGGAGCCGAGGACGTATATGCATGTGTCACTCACGGAGTATTATCAGGTCCTGCAATTGATAGAATTGAAAACTCGGTAATTGAAAAATTGATTATCACAGATACAATTCCATTACCTGAAGGACTAGATTTAAAAAAGATAGAAGTAATAAGCGTTGCACCTCTTATAGCGGAGGCCATCAAGAGAATATCAGAAAATCGGTCCGTAAGCAAATTGTTTGAATGAAGAGGTAACGAATGTACTTGATAGTAGGATTGGGAAATCCAGGAAAACAATATGCAGGAACTCGCCATAACATAGGATTTGAAACGGTCGATTGTATTTGCTTTAAAAAAGGTGTCAAGCTTGATAAGGCTAAGTTCAATGCCATTTATGGTGAATTTAGGTTAGCTGGACACAGGGTCTTAATGGCAAAACCATTGACTTATATGAATAAAAGTGGTAATGCTGTTATGGATATAGCAAGATATTACAAGATAGAAACTAGAAATATCATAGTCATCTTTGATGATGTAGATCTGGAACAGGGTAAACTGAGAATAAGACCAAATGGTAGCGCAGGAACGCATAATGGTATGAAATCAATTATTTTCCAACTGCAATCTGAAGATTTTCCAAGAATCAGAATTGGTATTGGAAAACCATTAAATATGGATCTTGCTGATTATGTTTTGCAGAGATTCTCCCCAGAGGAGACTGATTTGATTAAGGATGTAGCGATTGCGGCATCAAAAGCTGTTGATGAGATTATCCTAAATGGGGTCGATTCGGCAATGAACAAATATAATATCAGATAGATGGGTAAAACAAACAAGGGCTCGGGTACAAATATCCGGGCATAAATGTATGTAATATTGTATTGAGATAGATTGGAGTTCAAATGGGAAAACTTTATTTTAACAACATCGTAAAAACTAATGAATATCAGGAAATCGCCCAATCAATCAACAGTAGGCATACAGTACTGCTTCATGATTGTACGGAGGAAGCCTTATTGTTGCTTGCATCAGTCATATCAACAGAAAAGAATAAACAGATAATGATTCTTACAGCAGACGATGTAAAGGCTTATAAACTGTATCATACAATAAGTCTGTTGACTGAAAACGCTTATCATCTGCGATCCAAGCAATCCACTCTTTACGGAGTGGATGCACTTAGCAGAGAAAACATGAACAGTAGATTAGCTGTCCTTGACAGGATGATCAATGAGGAAAACATTATTGTCATTGCCTCTATAGAGGCTTACAATAATATATTGATGGATAAGAAATCATATCAAAAGTTGGCTTTTGATGTTGATAACGATATGGAAGTCGATATTCAGGATATTTCACTGAAACTGACTAAAATGGGTTATAGCAATGTGTCTTTCATAGAGGGAAAAGGTCAGTATACTATTCGAGGCGGTATTGTTGATATATTTTCACCATACCATGATAATCCATGCAGAATAGAACTATTTGACAATGAAGTAGACTCTCTGAGAATATTTGACCCAAAGACTCAAAGATCGATTGAAAACATCAAGAGCTATAGGGTGATACCATGCTGTGAGATACTACTTAGTCCTGACCAGGCAGATAATGTAAGGTTAAAAATGGAAGACAGTATTGAAGCCAGGTTGACCTTAATTTCAAAACTAAATGATAAAAGAACCATCGAAGAGAACCTGAGAAAACTTGGTGAGAAGGCGGGCGAAGCACTTAGAAATGGCGATTACATGTACAATATTGAATTTTTCAGTCCTTTTTTACCAATAAAGACTTATAATTTTGGTGACTATTTAAAAAACGGTGCTGTTGTTGTTTTTCATGAACCCAATGCCATTCGAGAATCTAGAAAAGGCAGCTATGATGACTTCATAATGAAATTTTCAGAGCTGTATAGCAACGGACAGGTGATTAGAGAACAGGAGCAGATTTTCAAGGACTTTGATCAGTCAATCAGCAATATTAAGACTCGCCTAAGCTTACTATTATATAATAACACATTGAAAAGCAATATAAATTTCCATGTTGAAAAGCTAGTAAGTGTTCGCTCTCGCGAATCAAACCAATACTATGCTAAAATTCCGGATCTTGCTAGAGATATAAACCGATTGAAATATAACGGATATAAGGTTTACTTGGAACTGAGTAGCGTTGACACTGCCAATAAAATCCAAGAATCATTGAAGGAAGCCAATTGTGATGTCGCTTTGGCCTTCCAATCCAAAACCGAGCTACTTTCCGGACAGGCAGCTATAATAATCGGTTATGCGGAAAGAGGGATTGATTTTCCTGATTTAAAACTGATAATTTTGACAGAAAAAGATATTATCGGCAATAGAATCAGAAGAAAGAAAACCCCAAAAAAACATAAAGCATCAAAAATTGATACCTTCACAGATTTGAAGCCCGGAGATTATGTGGTTCATGAGCATCATGGGATAGGAATCTACAAAAGCATCGAAAAAATTGAGGTTAAAGGAATTCAAAAAGACTACCTGGCAATTCATTACAGGGGTGGCGATAAGCTGTTTGTACCTGTGGATCAGATGGATTTGATTCAAAAGTACATCGGCTCAGAATCCATACGACCTAAGATCAATAAAATGACCGGACCTGAATGGTTTAAAGCCAAAGTGAGAGCTCAGAGAGCAATTGATGATATGGCTGAAGAATTGATTGAGCTTTATTCCAAAAGACAAAACTCCAAAGGCTTTTCATTTTCCCAGGATAATGAATGGCAGAGAGGATTTGAGAACGCGTTCCAATTTCAAGAGACCGATGACCAACTCAGATGTATTGATGAAATAAAGGAAGATATGATGAAACCGGTTCCAATGGACCGACTATTATGCGGGGATGTGGGTTTCGGAAAAACCGAAGTAGCCCTAAGAGCTATTTTCAAAGCAGTCATGGATGGTAAACAGGCAGTTATATTGGTACCGACTACTATATTGGCGCAACAGCATTTCAGCAACATGGCGGAAAGGTTTAAGCAATATCCGGTTAAGATTGAAATGCTGAGTAGATTCAGAACACCGGCACACCAAAAGAAAATCATCGAAAGCTTGAACAAAGGGCTAATAGACGTGGTCGTTGGAACCCACAAACTTCTGTCTAAAGAGATAAAATTCAAGGATTTGGGTCTATTGGTAATAGATGAAGAACAACGTTTTGGCGTCAGACATAAAGAGCTGATCAAACAGATTAGGACCAATATTGATGTTCTGACACTGACAGCTACACCAATACCTAGGACATTGAACATGTCTATGATAGGTATCAGAGATATGAGCATCATTGAGGAACCTCCAGGAGAAAGGTACCCGATACAAACCTTTGTAATGGAATTTAACGAAGGTTTCATAAAAGAAGCCATCATCAAAGAGATATCAAGGGGCGGACAGGTTTATTTTGTACATAACAGGGTCAGAGACATAATCGAAAAGGCAGAGCGACTCAGGAAGCTGGTTCCTGGAATTAAGATAGCGGTAGCTCATGGACAAATGGGCGAAAGGCAACTGGAAAATATCATGGTTGAATTTATCAATAAAGAGCATGATGTTCTGGTCTGTACGACAATTATTGAAACTGGTATGGATATAGCCAATGTCAATACAATAATCATCAGCAACGCCGACAAGCTTGGATTGGCCCAACTCTACCAGTTGAGAGGAAGGGTTGGCAGAAGTAATAAAACAGCTTTTGCATATCTGACTTATGAAAAGGATAAAGCGTTGGCTGAAATTGCTGAAAAAAGACTTAAAGCTATAAAGGAGTTTACTGAATTCGGATCAGGATTCAAGATTGCAATGAGAGATCTGGAAATCAGAGGAGCGGGCAATATTATCGGATCTCAACAGTCAGGTCATCTGGCAGCGATAGGTTACGATTTATATGTGAAAATGATTGAAAGAACACTCAATAAAAAGAAGACAGCCATTGATGAAAAAGAAATCATTGACACTATTATTGAATTGGATATAGACGGGTTCATACCATCGAAATATATCATGGACGAAGAACAAAAAATTGAGATTTATAAAAAAATATCAGTTATAGAAAACAAAGAAGATGTGAATGATGTTCTTGAAGAAATCATAGACCGCTATGGCAACATACCTCAAGAGGTCAATAACCTAATCAAAATATCCTACATCAAAAGCATTGCAAATAATTTAAATGTAATCGCACTAAGACAAATAGGCGCTTCAGTGAATATAGAATTCAAAAATAATAAATCAATCAGTCAGGAACTTGTGGCTGCTATTATGGAGAATTATCGCGAAGATTTTAAATTTGATGTGACAAACAAGCCAATTCTGAAATATTTTCTTACAAGCACCAGACAGACGGAAGTTTTAAGTTCACTTGAAAACATGTTTGAAAAATTATATAATGACTGCATTACGATGAAATCTAACTAAATGGAGGAAGAATTGAAAAACAAAAATCTGGTCATTCTGCTGTTGATAATGGTCTTAATAATAACAACTGCAGGATGCGTAAAAGAAAAACCTGGAATAGAAGCAGCAATCGTAAACGGTGAGGTTATTACCGTACAGGAGTATGAAGAGACTCTTGAGGTATATAAGTCTATGTATAAGAATCAATATGGTGATACTGCACTGGAAACAGAGATAGAACCCGGTGTTACATTGTTGCAGTATTTACAGGAGAATATTCTTGAAAACTTGATATTTGAAAGAATCATTTATCAGGAGGCTTTAAAAAACGACCTGGCAGTGGACGATACGGAGTTGGATGAACTCATGGTTGAATACAAGACCTTTTTCGAAGATGAACAGGCATACACGGACTTCCTGACTTCAAATAATATGGATGAGGATTTTTTGAAGAATTCTCTTAGAAGAGATGAAGTCATACAGAAATATGCAGATTTTTACATGGAAAATTTAGAAATATCGGAAGAAGATTTGCTGCAATACTATGAAGATAATGTTGATAAATTTGTTTCTTTGAAGGCAAGACATATATTGGTCAACTCAATGGAAGAGGCTAAAGATATCTTAGCACAAATAAATGAAGGCGCTGATTTCTCTGAATTGGCCAAGACCTATTCGGAAGACACTAATAGTGCCATTAACGGAGGTGATCTGGGATATTTCTACAAAGGACAAATGGTCCCAGCGTTTGAAGAGGCTGCATTTAGCCTGGAGATTGGTGAGGTCAGTGGAATAATTCCTTCGGATTTTGGCTTCCATATCATCAAACTGGATGATAGAAGCGAAGGTTTTGAGGATAAGAGAGAATTGGTGTTAAGTGAATATAAGAATGTCAAGTACAGTGAAAAAATGGACGAATTAGAAATTCAATCTGCAATAGAACGTAAATTAGACCTATAGGGAGGCAGTCTGATGAAATTGAAATTCACTGGTGGCGCAGGTGGTATATTGACAGGGTCTTGCCATTATATTGAATATGCAGGGAGGAAGATGCTATTGGATTGCGGTCTTTTTCAAGGGCGGAGCGAAACCGAGAAATTGAACGAAAACGAATTCCCATTTAACCCTGCAGAGATAGACTATCTCTTACTGAGCCATGCCCATATCGATCATAGTGGCAGAATACCATTATTGGTGAAAAAAGGCTTCAAGGGCAAAATTTTCGCTTCTAATCCTACATATGATTTGTGTACAATCATGCTTATGGACAGTGCCCACATTCAAGAGACAGAAGCTCAGTGGAAAACAGAAAAAGCACTGAGAAAAGGCGAAGAACCAATTTTACCACTGTATACAACCGAAGATGCTCAAAATAGCCTGAGTTTTTTCAAACCTGTGCTGTATGAACAGTATGAGGAAATTGACGAGAATCTGACAGTAAGATTTGTTGATGCTGGGCATATACTGGGATCCTCTATCATAGAAATGTGGTTTAAAGAAAATGGCAACACAACAAAAGTTGTGTTTTCAGGTGATTTGGGTATGAAAAACAAGCCTATCATCAGAGACCCTGAAATCATAGAAAAAGCAGATTATCTGATTATTGAATCAACCTACGGTGACAGACTACATGATTCGTCTGATGAAAGGGTTGAAAAACTGGCAAACACAATCCTAAAAACTATCAGAAACAAGGGCACAGTTGTTATACCATCATTTGCGGTAGGACGAACACAGGAAATCATCTATGAACTGAATGAACACTATGACGGAGAATCGGAATTTAAACAAGAATTCGACAAGATCAATGTTTATATTGATAGTCCTCTTGCTTCCAAAGCAACAGAAATATTCAAAAAAAATGCACATGTGTTTGATGAGACTAGCCGCGACAAAATCATGTCTGGCGATAACCCATTGGAATTCAAGAATCTTCATTTCACACAAACAGTGGACGAGTCCAAGGCTTTGAATATATCAACTGAACCAAAGGTCATCATATCAGCAAGCGGAATGTGTAACGCCGGAAGAATCAGACATCATCTTAAACATAATTTGTGGCGGAAAAACGCGACTGTAATATTTGTCGGTTATATGGCAGAAGGTACTTTAGGCAGATTGTTAAAAGATGGTCTTAAGGAAGTGAAGTTATTTGGGGAAGAGATAGTTGTTAATGCTGATATTGTCAGTATTGATGGATTTTCAGGTCATGCGGACCAGAATGGTTTGCTTGAATGGCTGTCAGGTTTCAAGGAAGGACCAAAAAAAGTTTTCATAATACACGGCGAAGAAACTTCAAAACAAACATTTTCTAAAAAGATCAAAGAGAGGTTTAATTATGAGACTATAATACCCTTGATGAATTCAGAGTATCTGATTGAAAACAATGATGCGGTAATGATTTCTGAAGGAATTAAACCGATTGATGTCAAAGAAAAAATGCCTGTAATTGTCAAAACAGAGACTATAAGGAAAGAAACTATCGACAAAGAAGATGTTGCAAAAATCAGTCAAGTCCTGCTAATGAAGAAAGAAGAATTGATAACTGAGACAGCTGAACGTGATGATGATGAGACAGCTGGCGCGGATAAAATTAAAAAACTCCAGAACGAGTTAGAATTACTAAAGGAGCTTTCTGTGAAGATATTCGAGATGACAACAGGTTTGTTGGAAAAGACTGACATAAAAATCGGAGAATACAAACAACTTAACAATCATATCAAGGAACTCGAAAAATCTCTTGTCAATCTTAGTATAATTAGTGGGAAATAACCTAAAAAAGTGAAAAATTAAATTACAAAATCAGTATTTAACAAAAAAATAACATTATAATCGAATCATATGTGCTATAATGTGACCTGTAATGAAAAACAAAGGGTGATAAAATGAATTACGCAGACAACAGGTTCATGGAAATAGCGGAACCATTAGTTAACAACAAGGAATTTCAAAAGATGAAGCATATCGAACATCATGATGGAAGTGTATATGATCATGTAATGAATGTTTCCTATCAATCATACAAAATTGCTTATAAGGCTGGCTTGAATTGGGAAGCGACAATAAGGGGAGCATTGTTACATGATTTTTATCTGTATAAATTTGACAAAAGATTCAGACTGAAATTACCACTAGATGCATTAAAGCACGCTGTAATGCACCCCGTGAGAGCGCTTGAAAATGCCGCAAGTCACTTCGAACTTAACGAGATAGAAAAGGATATAATTGTAAGACACATGTTTCCGGTAAGAATACCAAGATATAAGGAAAGCTGGATTGTATCCATGGTGGACAAGCATCTTGCGGTACAGGAATATTACCAGAATTTCAGGAAGTCAACTTCGAAAAAGTATAGGGAACAATATAGCACAATAAAATTTTCAAAAGTTCAGTATAGTGAAGCCAAATAAGTGATAACAATAAACCCCTCAAAATCTCTTGAGGGGTTTTGATTTTCTAATCGATGGCAAAAGTAAGTTCTCCTTCTGCAACAACAAAATCATTGACAAATGCTATGGCGTGCCCGATGCCTAGGCTGCCTTTTAATTTAATGATGGTTGTCTCCAGTCTTAAAGTGTCACCAGGTAAAACTTTTTTCCTGAAACGCATTTTCCTAATACCACCAAAATAAGCGGTTTTCCCTTTGTTCGCTTCAAGAGACAACAAGGCAAATGCACCAGTTTGTGCCATCGCTTCAACGATAATCACCCCAGGCATGACATGATTTCCGGGAAAGTGCCCCAGAAAGAAAGGCTCATTGGCTGTGACGTTTTTAATAGCTACCGCTTTTACCCCAGGGTCTAATGATACAATTCTATCAATAAACAGAAATGGATATCTATGGGGGATTACTTTTTCAATTTCATTACTGTTAAACATATGATTTCCCTCATACTTTCTTAAACAATAAGGTAGTGTTATGCCCACCAAAACCAAGAGAATTGGATAAGACATAATTGATTTCAACATTTCGTCCTTCATTTGGAATAATATCCAGATCACAATCAGGATCATCTACCAGGTGATTGATTGTAGCAGGTAAGAAACCTTCCTCTAAAGACATTGAAGAAACGATAGCTTCGATTGCCCCGGCTCCTCCAATCAGATGTCCAGTCATTGATTTAGTAGAACTGACGGGTATCTGATAGGCATAGTCTCCAAATACATTTTTGATAGCCAGAGTTTCAAACTTATCATTGTAGGGTGTTGAAGTACCATGAGCGTTGATATAACCAATTGCTTCTTTGTCAATACCCGCATCCTCAATGGCACTCGAAATGGCTGCAGCCGCACCGAAACCATTGGGCTCTGGAGTCGTCATGTGATAAGCATCACAGGTTGCACCATATCCTACTATCTCAGAGTAGATGTGGGCGCCCCTAGCCTTGGCATGCTCATATTCTTCTAAAATCAGCATACCGGACCCTTCTCCCATTACAAATCCGCCTCTTTCCTTATCGAAAGGGATAGATGCCCGGTTTTTGTTCCTAGAAGTGCACAAAGCGCTCATGGCTGAGAAACCCGCTATAGTTGCAGGAGTTATAGATGCCTCAGAACCACCGGTTATCATAACTTCACACAAACCGGTCTGTATTTTCCTGAATGATTCTCCGATGGCATTGGCACCGGAAGCGCACGCAGTTACAACAGACATATTGATACCTTGAACTCCAAATCTAATTGCAACAAGACCTGAGGCCATGTTAGAAATAATCATAGGAATGAAAAAAGGAGAAACCTTGCTAGGACCTTTTGTATGGAGTTTTGTCAGCTCAGTCTCAATTGTACTGATGCCGCCAACGCCACTGCCAATTATGACCCCGATGCGTTTAAAATTTTCTTCTTTCAAATCAAGACCTGAGTCATCCATGGCCATCTGAGAGGCGGCGACAGCAAACTGACAGAAGCGATCCATTCTTTTTGCCTCTTTTTTCTCCAAATAATCAATTGGGTTAAAATCCTTGACTTCAGCAGCCAATTTGACAGAAAAATCCGCGGTGTCAAATGCGGTGATTTCGTCTATACCGCATTGCCCTGTCTTTATTCCATTCCAAAAATTATCCAATCCGCAGCCGATGGGGGATACAACACCCATTCCCGTTATTACGACTCTTTTATACATAGTGCCTCCTAAATATTCAATCCACCGTCAACTGAGATTACTTGTCCTGTTATGTAGGATGCCTGGTCTGATGCTAAAAAAGCCACCAGATCAGCTACGTCTTCAGGAGTTCCTAATCTATTGAGAGGAATATTTTTTATCACTTCATTTTTAGCCTCTTCAGACATTGTTTCAGTCATATGCGTGTCAATAAAACCAGGTGCGATTGCGTTGCATGTTATGTTTTTCCGTGCAAGCTCTTTGGCGGTGGATTTTGTTAGACCAATAACACCGGCTTTTGAAGCGGAATAGTTGACCTGCCCGACATTACCCATTAGACCGACTACAGATGAAATGTTTATTATCCTACCTGATTTTTGCCGTATCATTTTTTTACACACATGTCGGGTGCAATTAAAAGTACCATTGAGATTGATACTTATTACAGCATTAAAATCATCTTCAGACATCATGGATAGCAGTTTGTCCCTTGTGATTCCAGCATTATTGACTAGTAAATCAATCTTTCCAAATTCAAGTAAAGCTTTTGCGATTAGTTCGCTTGCCTGGTTATAATCTGAAATATCAGCTTTGACAAGTATGGTTATTGGTTCTTTATTGCTGAATTTTGCGACAACATCGCTTAAAGCTGTTGCGTTGTTGTAATAATTAAGCACCAGATTATAACCTAGACTGTTAAGCTTTCTAGCTATTGCTGTTCCTATGCCACCTGAGGCACCAGTAACAATAGCTGTTTTTGAATCAGACATGACTCACCTCCAATTTATTAAGTGACTTCATGAGAGAAGCCAGATCTTCTATATTCATAAATGATTTTGTTTTATCAATCTTCTTCACAAATCCGCACAGTGTATTGCCAGGTCCTATCTCCACAAATGTATCAACGCCCTGTTCAGTCATTTTGATGATGCTTTCTTCCCAAAGGACCGAAGATGACACCTGATTTTTTAGGTTTACTCTAAAAATTTCAGCGGTCTGAGTCAATTCAGCATTAACATTCGCAACAATCGGGATATCAGTATCGAAAAGCGCAATATACTTCAGTTCATGTTCTAACCTGTTGGCTGCTGGCTTTAGCATGGATGTATGAAAGGGAGCACTTACCGACAGTAGCATTGCTTTTTTTGATCCATATTCTTTTGCGATGTCAATTGCTTTTAAAACTGTCTCAGTATCTCCACCTATCACTATCTGACCTGGGCAGTTGAAGTTAGCACATTCCAGAACACCATACCGTCCAAGGTCAGTACATAATCTGTAAGCATTTTCACGGCTTATGCCAATAAGCACAGCCATCTTACCTGTACCTTCCGGTACGGCTTCTTGCATGAATCTCCCTCTTTTAGAAACAAGCTTGACAGCATCAGAGAAATGCATCGCCCCTGCATATACCATTGAAGCATATTCACCGAGGCTCAGACCAGCTGTGTAGTCAGCCTTAACACCATACTTCTCTAAAACTCTCAAAGCCGCTATACTCACAGTTAAAATGGCAGGCTGGGTATTTTCGGTTTTCATCAATTCATTATCCGATCCATTAAAACACAAATCACTAATCTTAAAGCCCAAAGCATTATCAGCTTGATCAAAAATTTCTCTGGCCTCAGGAAAATAATCATACAATTCCTTTCCCATACCTAAATATTGCGATCCTTGTCCCGGAAATATAAAAGCAATTTTACCCATTTCTATTCCTCAAATCTAAAATTTTTAATAATCTTAACAGTATTTGACATCAGGTCATTGATGATTTCTTCACAAGATTCCTCTTTGTTAATCATTCCAGCTATCTGACCAGCCATTACTGAACCGGTTTTAATATCACCATCTATAGCGGCTTTTCTAAGAGCACCTTCCCCCTCTTTTTCCATCTCCAGTAATGGTATATTATTTTTCTCCATTCTTTTTAACTTAGCGGTTAATCGGTTTTTGATGCTTCTGACAGGATGACCGGTTGTTCTTCCGCTTACTACTGCATCGGTATCTTTAGCGCCGATGATCATCTGTTTGTAATTCTGATGTACGTTGCACTCATAGGCAGTGAGGAATCGGGTTCCTACTTGAATACCGGATGCTCCTAGCATTAAAGCAGCAGCAAAACCTCTGGCATCTGCGATTCCACCTGCAGCGATAAGCGGGAGCTTGACTGCATCGCCAACCTGTGGAACTAAGGTCATTGTGGTTAATTCACCAATATGACCACCGGCTTCTGTACCTTCACAAATAAGACCGTCAGCACCGGTTCTTTCCAACCTGATTGCCATCGTCACTGTTGGTACGACAGGAAACACTTTGATTCCTTTGCTTTTCCACATATCCATATATTTTCCAGGGCTTCCTGCACCAGTTACAATAACAGGTGCTCCTAAAAATGCTGCGGCCTCAGCAACAGCATCTTTATAGGGACTCATAAGCATGATGTTGACACCAAATGGCTTATCAGTAAGTTTTCGAATTTTGTATACTTGTTCTTCAAGCCATTCCGGGGGTGCGTTGCCTGCAGCTATTATTCCTAATCCACCTGCATTGGAGACAGCTCCAGCTAGTTCAGCATCTGAGATCCAAGCCATACCACCTTGAAAAATAGGATATTTAATATTTAGCATTTCACATAAATTTGAATATCCCATAGTTATCCCTACTTCAACTTCGAGTCTATAAAATCAACTATGTCTTTAACAGTTTTGAATTTTGGATAGTCTTCCTCAGGTATTTCAATTCCGAAAACTTCCTCAAGATTTATCACGACTTCGGCCAGATCCAATGAATCGGCATCCAGATCATCTTTTAAATTATCAGTTAGGTTGATTTCATCCTCCAAACCTAATTCTTCAATTAAAATTTCTTTCACTTTATCAAATGTCATTTTACTTTCCTCCATAATTTTAAAATATTTTTTCATTATTTTGACATTCAAAGTATATTACGCTTTGTATTTTAATGTCAATAAAAAACTTTGATTATCAAAGCAAATAATTGGGTAAAATCCATGTAAATGTTTAAAACACTATATTTTAGAAGATATAAAGAATTTATTAAGATTCTTAATATTTAATATATTTGTTACAATCTAAAATAAAGATTAATCTATCTGAGAATTTATTGTATAATTTAACTGATAGGACGATGGAGGTATGTGAATGAAAGTAAAAGTTGCAGCTATTCAATTTTCACCTGGATTCAAGAAATACGAAGAGAATATGGGGAAAATAGAGGTATTATTGAAAAATGCCTATGAACAAGGGTCCCAGTTATCTGTTTTACCTGAAATGTGTACAACCGGATACATATTTGATAATCGGGATGACATACGGGATTATGTGGAGACAGTACCGGGTAAGACCACTGACAGACTTTGTGAATTGGCAACGCTATACAAAATGCATATAGTTATCGGTTTGGCGGAAAAAGATTCTGATGATATATTTTATAACACAGCAGCGTTGATTGGACCAGAGGGTTTTATTGGCAAATACAGGAAGATTCATCAGTTTATAGCAGACCCGCTATGGTCAGCCGACGGCGATTTGGGATTTGAGGTTTTTGAAACAAAGCTGGGAAAGATTGGAATGTGCATATGCTTTGATATGAACGTCGAGGAAACCTGTGCTGTTTTGGATAGGAAAGGCTGTGAAATTTTTTGTGCACCATCAAACTGGTTTGGAGAAAGGCCGATATCCCCGGTATGGATCACAAGAGCTTATGAGTTTGAAAAGCCTGTGATTGTCTCCAATCGAACAGGCAAGGAGAGAAATACGGTATTTGATGGTATCAGCTGCATCATAGACAATCAAGGCAACATTCTTGCCTCTACTAAAGAAGTAGAAGGGTTGGCTATAGCAGAAGTCGATATCAAACGTACACAGCCAAGAATAAAAAAATTTTTTTACAAGGACTTGTCTAGGCATACATACGGCTGGAATCCCAACTGGTTCTTCAAGCAAACATCTAGAAAACTACCAAAAGGGGAGGATTTTCAGGCAGCTGTCCTTCAAATTAAAAAAAGTGATTGCGGGATGTTTTCTGAAAACAAGAAGTTGATTAAAAAAATGATTGTTGATGAGCTGAATACCAATACAAAAGTGGTGGTATTTCCTGAAGGTATTCTAAATGGGATTGATAAAGAGATTCATTATGATGATGTCGTGGCTTTTGCCGGTGACTTATGCACTATTCTTTCCAATTACGATGGTTATGTTGCACTCAGTGGTATCATTAAAGAGGCTGGGAAAATCAGCTCTAGAATATTTTTGATTGGGAAAAAGGGCATAGTGGCTCAATATAAAAGGATTTACCATGGAGAAGAGATTATTGATGATTATGGTATAAAACCTGAATTCATAGATACGGAATACGGTCGTATAAGTATGATGTTCGGTGACGAGTTGATTAATATGGAGCCTATCAGGTGCATGTCTTTGGAAGCTGTGGATATGTTGCTGATTCCGGAAAAAGATGGAAGTGGCTACAACAGGTATTATGATAGGTTTGAGCTGTTATGGTCATTGGCTGGTGTCAGAGCGAGAGAGAATAATATTTATGTGCTTTATGCCAATTATATCGGAGGCAACAGCATAGGTTTCTCAGGTATATTCGGGCCTGATTCATTTGTGAGACGTAATGATTTTGTTTACTCGGAGAGACTTCAAGGCAGTGTGAAAATGATGATATATTTAAGAGAAAACACTAGAGTTTTCCCGATGAATAGAGTGAAGTACAAACCAATGATGCATTTCAGAAAACCATATTTTTACAGAGAATTATTTTAACAAAAGCAGAAGCTGCCATTGGGAAGCTTTTGCTCATTGATATATAAAAGTATCCTCTTTTTCAATATTGACTACTACACGATAAAAATCATTATTTTCATTAAACTTTTCTATAATATCATCTTTTAATTCACGAATATCCTTATTGTTTAAAGTATCAATCACAACAACATCGAACACAATGATTTTCTGACCTCTCTCGTTGACAATTCTGAAATCATGAACATCCTTTATACAGTCATAACCACTTGTGATTCTGTCAAGTATCACCTTACTGATCTGTGTGTTGGCGCAAATATCTTCAAGTGGGTCTACATGTATGACCAATTCAATCCCAAATTTTTCTTTAACCCTGTTTTCAATAGTATCGATTATGGCATGGGCATCTGAAAAAGTATAATCGGAAGACATCTCCACATGTATGGTGGCAAGCTTGGTTTCAGGACCGTAGTCATGGATGATCAAATCATGCACGCCATCAATTTTTTCAAAATTTTTGATGTAATTTACAATATCATAGTATTCCTCCGCTTTAGGTGGGGAACCGATGATGGAATTGAGCGTCTCTTTTAATATTGTTACTCCATTATAACCGATAAACAATCCGACAAATATCCCAGCAACTCCGTCAAAAGAAAACGATGAGTATTTAGAAATAATAAAAGAAATTAGAACAATACTGGTTGCTAGCACATCAGCGACACTATCTATAAAAATAGCATCCAGATTGTGAGAATCAATTTTGCTGTTTAACTGTTTGTTGAAAAAAGCCATCCACAGCTTCACCAGAATTGATGTGATCAGAATAGCAATTATATACCACTTGAAGATTACGGGCTGCGGATTGATTATCCTAATAACAGAAGATTTAATCAACTCATAGCTGAACAACAAAATAATAATCGAAATGATCATAGCCGAAACATACTCGAATCTTCCATGTCCGAATGGATGGTCCTTATCAGCCGGTTTGTCTGCTAATGTAAAACCGATGAATGAGACTATGTTGGTTCCCATATCAGATAGATTGTTGAATGCATCTGCGGTTATCGAGATACTATTGACCAGCAGACCTGTTATAAGTTTAATCGCAAACAGTACTATGTTACATAATGCACCTGTTAACGCACTGGTATAACCTATTAGCTTTCTGGATGGTTTTTTGTCCTTGAATAGCAAACTGATTAAAAGTTTATTCATGTATGCTTACCCCTCCTATTATTAGGTCTAGATTTATTATTATAACATAATGTTTCATCCATTGAATACTATTATTTAAAATGATAGAATAAAATAAACAGAAATAAATTATTAGTTTATAAGGGGTGACCAGTTTGAAAATAAAAAAAATTAAAAGAATTGTTAAAGCACAACCTACATTGGATGGTGCGGGGGTTAAATTGAGACGGGTTTTCGGCTACAATGAAATACCGGATTTTGATCCATTTTTACTGTTGGATCATTTTGGTTCTGACAACCCTGATGACTATATGGCAGGCTTTCCCTGGCATCCGCACAGAGGAATAGAGACTGTTACCTATATGCTAAAAGGCTCAGTGGAACATGGGGATAGTATGGGGAATGCCGGTATAATAAAAACTGGTGATATTCAGTGGATGACTGCAGGCAACGGTATTATTCATCAGGAGATGCCTCAGGGAGGATCAGATGGAATGGCTGGTTTTCAGCTTTGGGTCAATTTACCTACGTCTGAAAAAATGATGGATCCTCGTTATAGAGAGGTCAAATCTAAGGAAATACCTGAGGTCTACCTAAAAAATGGCATTATGGTGAAGGTTCTGGCTGGCAAATATATGGAAGCCACCGGACCTGTACAAGATCTGATAGTGGAATGCGACTTTTTTGATATCTCTTTGAAAAAAGGCACTGTTTTCAAATATAATGTAGATGATAAAAAAGTTATTCTGTATGTATACCAAGGTAGTATTTTTATACCCGAAGATGAAAAAGAAATCGAGTGCTTTCACGCTGTCATTCTGGGAGAAGGAAATTTGGTAGAGATTGCAGGTAAATCAGATGCGAAAGTATTGCTGTTTTCCAGTGAACCAATCAACGAGCCAATTCATTGGGGAGGACCTATTGTGATGAGCACTGCAGAAGATCTAAGACAGGCGTTTGATGATTATAACAATGGTACGTTTATCCGATGACTAACAGTGCTAAGACTCCCACTGCCATAAGTGAGAGATAAGCACTGTAGAGTCCCTGGATAACGGTTTAGAACCCTGTTGATTAAAAATAAGAAATAAAAGGTGAAATTATGAATAAGGCTTTCATTAGAATCAGGCATCTGACATTTAAATTGATAGTACGTATTCTGCGATTTCCTGAACCGGATATTTTATCAGGCAAAGGCCAGTCTTCAAGTGTTTACAAACTGATGTTGAAAAACAACTGTAAAAAACCATTGGTTGTGACTGACAAGATGTTGATCAAGATGAACATAATAGATGGACTTATAGAATCAATGCGTGCCAACAAAGTTGACTATGTCGTTTTTAATGGTGTGCAACCTAATCCCACCATCGATAACATCGAAGCAGGTGTGAATTTTTACATGGATAATAAATGCGATTCAGTCATTGCATTTGGTGGTGGCTCATCTATAGACTGCGCCAAGATTATAGCTGCTAAGATTACAAATAAAAAAGACGTTTACAGCATGAAAGGCCTGTTTAAAATCAGAAAGAAATTGCCTTATCTTGTAGCTATACCTACAACAGCAGGCACAGGGTCAGAAGCAACAATTGCTGCTGTCATAACAAATGAAAAAACATTTGAGAAATTTGCGATTAATGACACGAAACTGATTCCCTCAGCTTATTGTCTGGATCCAGAACTACTTGCAGACCTGCCAAAAGGTCTCACAGCCTCAACCGGTATGGATGCGTTGACTCACGCCATAGAAGCCTATATCGGATGGAATGGGACATCTTCTACCGACAAATATGCTGTTGAAGCTGTTAAAATAATATTTGACAGTCTTCAGAAGTCATATGAAGATGGTAAAAACTTAGTATTGAGGCAAGAGATGCTTTTGGCATCCAATTATGCCGGCAGAGCATTCACCAGGGCTTCAATCGGTTATGTCCATGCTATTGCCCATAATCTGGGAGGATTGTATAACCTACCCCATGGATTGGCCAACGCCATAGTGCTTCCCTATATTCTTGAAGTATCCAAAGGTAAGGCATACAAAAAAATGGCCAGACTTGCCAGAGAAACCGGTATCGTGGAAAACACCCTCTCGGACAAAGAACAGGCAGATGTCTTTATAGGGCAGATACGTCATATGAATATGCTTATGGGTATTCCTCAGCATGTCCCTGAAATAAGGGAAAGAGACATACCTTACTTGGCTGAGCGTATTGAGAAGGAAGGAAATCCTGCATATCCAGTTCCGAGAATACTCAACAAAAAAGATTTTGAAATCATTCTTAATAGAATAAGAGGTAATGTTGATGAAAATCAAAGTATACCCTCCAACCTTCATTAAAGCTGATGTTTTGGATATGGACAATTATATTGAGATCGATGAAGGAGGTACAGTAAGACAAATCTATGATAGATTAGGTATACCAGTTGTTTTGAGCCCGCTGGTCTACTGCGTTGTGAATTACAAAAAAACGAAATTGGACACACCTTTAAAAAAAGGTGACATTGTCAGCTTCATTTCATTTTTGTCAGGGGGATAAAGGAGAGAGAAAATGGCTAAAGGTTATATGGGAAAACTACTGATCGTTAATCTAAGTGAAAGAAGTTTTAGGGAAGAAAGCATCAGTGATGATGTCTATCAGTCCTATTTATCGGGTACAGGTCTTGGAGTATATTATCTCTATAATAACATACCGCAAGGAACGAATCCTATGGGTCCGGATAATCTGTTAGGGTTTATGAGTGGATTGATGACCGGTACTGGAAGTGTGATGACAGGAAGATGGTCTGTTGTCACCAAATCCCCTTTGACAGGCGGGTGGGGTGATGCCAATTGTGGTGGAAACCTATCGATACAGATAAAAAAATGTGGTTATGATGGAATCATAATAGGTGGAAAGTCTTTAAAACCAGTTTATCTGTATATTCAAGACAGTACTGTAACATTTTGTGATGCATCACATCTGTGGGGAATGGATGCTATTGATTCCGAAAGACTTTTGCTGGAGGAGAATAAAAATAAGGGCAACACAGCAGCGGCTGTCATTGGTCCTGCTGGTGAAAAGCTGTCTCTGATTTCTGGCATATCCAACGATTTCGGAAGATATGCAGCCAGATCAGGGGTTGGTGCCGTCATGGGTTCTAAGCATCTTAAAGGAATAGTTTTAAAAGGGACAAAAAAAATAGAAAGCAATGATCCTAAGTCAATCAGAGCTATTTCGAAAGAATATATTGAAAAAATTAAAAATGCAAAACTGCCAGGAATGGTTAAAGGCAGCATGCTGCCAATAATGGGACACTTGACAGGTACACAAAAGACATATGGACCTATGGATGGTATGATGACAGCATCAGCCATGAAAAAATGGGGAACAATCGCAAACAATACTATGGGAATCCCCAACGGAGACAATCCTGTCAAAAATTGGGGTGGCTCAATCAGGGATTATTCGTGGCGCTATTACAGATCAATTAATCCCGATAAAATAATCAATAGGGAAATAAAAAAATACAGTTGCTATTCCTGTGTTATCGGATGCGGTGGAATCTGTGATGTGAAAAATATAGATGCTATCAAAGGGGATGAAACACATAAACCGGAGTACGAGACCGTCAATGCTTTCGGGCCTCTTCTTTTGAACAATAATCTGGAAAGTCTGTTTGTCATCAATGATATGCTGAACAGGGGAGGAATGGATAGCATATCGGCTGGGAACACCATTGCTTTTGCAATTGAATGCTATGAAAATGGGTTAATCGACAAAGCATATACCGGTGGATTGGAACTGCATTGGGGAAATGTAGAGTCAATCATAGTGCTACTCAGACAAATGATTGCAAGGGAAGGGGTTGGCGCTATCTTTGCGGATGGCGTAAAAAAAGCCACCGAAGCAATAGGAGTTGAATCACAAGCTTATGCCATGCACGTGGGTGGACAGGAGCCGGGTATGCATGATGCCAGAATGGATCCTATTCTAGGAATTCATTATGCTGCGGATCCGACACCCGGAAGACATACTATAGGCGGTGGCATGTATTATAACATAATGCATTTATGGGATTATGTATCTTGGGCACCAAAAGTCACCAAAGGAAGTAACAAAGCTGATGATTATTTGGCAAGCGATGAAATTGGTCTAAAATCAGCAGCCAATGCATGCATCAAACAGGTTTTGGACGGTTCAGGAGGGTGTTTTTTTGCCATGGCATCCGGATTCAATCACTGGCGGTTGTTTGACTATCTGAATGCGACAACCGGATGGCATATGACACCGGACCAATACATGAAGACAGGTAGAAGAATACAATCCCTAAGACAGGCATTCAATATACGTGAGGGAGTCAATCCGATGGACAATGCTCTAAACAATAGGCTGGCCGGCAATCCGCCTTTGAAGGAAGGACCTCTGGCAGGCAAGTCCATACCCATTGGAGAGATGATGAAAAAGCACTTCAAATACATGGGCTGGGATGAAAATGGTATTCCTGATATTAATAGCTAAATTCAGGTAAAAAGATATGTCTATGATTATAAGCTTTTAATACCTTTTTGGCATATCTGACTTGTCATTATCTGTTGAATCTAAGTGATTTTATTATGCCCTTCATATGTTAGTGTTTGATTTATGCTTAATGATGATAAGATTATTGTTGAACTGTTAATCTTTTAATCTGACTTTTTAAACTTGGAGGAAACAAGTATGGTAGTAAAGGAAATGGAAAAAAATTTCTATAGATTCATTTTCGGACCAAGAAAAAAAACAAAATTTGGATACAATTTATATGTATTGGTTGATGGAAAGCAGGCACTGATGATAGATACCGGATTTAGAGGGCACGCTATTGAGGTGAAGAAATATCTTGCTCAGAAAGACATCATAATTACCAAGGTCATATTCACACATTTCCACCTGGACCATATCAATGGACTTAATGCTCTGGATAAGGTGGAGATTCTTGGCAGTGATTCATATCAGGAAGCCCTGGACATCTATATCGATAAGGGCAAGCAGTCATTTTATAAACCAACTATTAGAATCCATGATGATTACGAGTTTGATTTCGGAAGTTTTAGGATTAGAATGATCAGATCACCCGGACATGCCCAATGCAGCATGCTGACAATGATCAACAACAAGTACCTGCATGTTGGTGATGAACTCATGTTTTCAAATGCAGGTGTATCGGTCATACCTTTGGTGGGCAAGTCTAAAATCAAGCGACAATTGAACTCTTTGGAAAACCTTAAACATTACGCAAACTATTACATATTGACAAGTCATGGAGAAACCGACCAAGATGAAACTGAGCTGCTTAAGCAGATTGATTATCGTATCAAGTATCTAAAAACCATTGACGAGAGTCAAGAAAAAATATCATTTGAACAAGCCATGATTGACAACGACACTGAATTTTTGCATCCGGAATGGCACGAAACTATATACGAGTTATAAGGCAAACACTATAAACCAAATATTTATTAATCGTATTGAATAACGCTAGATAAAAAAAGGGTTTGTCCTGCCAGACATTGACTTCATATCGACGACATGTTACAATAACTTAAAAGTTCATAATACGCACATATGTTCATATGATGAACAAGGAGAAATGATGGATAATAAGCTTACGGCCATCGGTAAAACAATCGAGATATTGAAGGCATTTGCCAAAGAACCGTACTCTTTTAGCGCTCAAGAGTTGAGTCATATATTGAATATTAACAGAACTACTGTTCACAGGATTTTGAATGAGCTTGAGCAGGAAATGCTTGTTGTGCAGAACAATCTAGATAAAAAATATACAATTGGACCCTCAATGTATCACATTGGGTCCAAATATTTATATAGAAATAACAATTTCCTTGAAATAAGAACAATTGTTGACAATATTGCTGTTGAAACAAAACAAAACATAGGCTATACAGTCATTGAGAATGATAAGATTATTAACCTCTATGAGTCAGAGATAGCTATGTCCGTTAGAATAACTTATCAGTATGGATCTTATTTTCCAATTAACCGTGGTGCTTATGGTAAAACAATTATGGCATTCTATAAGCCTAAAGAAAAGCTAGAGGAAATTGTACGATCATCAAGGCTTGAAGGAACCACTCCAAACTCAATAACCAACCCTGAAGAACTTCTGATGGAATACAAGAAAATCAGAGAACAAGGCTATACAATCAGTGACGAGGAAAATCTGCTTGGAGCCTTAGGAATTGGTGTACCTATCTTTAATACCGATGGCAACATACATGGTTGTATTGCATTGGCAGCCGCTAAAAGCATGATAACTGAGAAGAGCATTATGTTATACATTAGTACGTTAAAAAAAGGTGCGAGAGAAATCAGTAAATATATTGTATGAAGGGAGGGTTAATAAAAGCATCTTTTTGGATAGAATAATAAAAAAATAGGAGGATTTTATGTCAGAACCAACAATTATCAAGAAAAAATCAAGAGTTCCACATACCTATGTAATCTTATTCACAGTAATTATTATTATGGCAATCTTGACTTATATCATACCAGCGGGTGAATTTGATAGAGTAAAAGATCCCAATACCGGTAGAACGGTTGTAGATCCCGCATCATTCCATGCTGTGGAGCAGAATCCAACAACGCCTTTTGGGTTATTTCAGTCTGTTCCAGATGGAATGTCAGCGGCATCATCTATTGTTTTCTTCATATTTATTGTAGGAGGATCGTTCCAAATTTTGACTGGTACAGGCGCTATTAATGCCGGCATCAGCAGAATTGCTGTTAAGTTAGAAGGCAGAGACAAACTGATGATTCCGATTTTCACTATCGTTTTCTCAATCTTTGGTGGAACAATTGGTATGGCTGAGGAGGCAATTGTATTCGTTCCAATTGGCATCGCACTTGCCAGAGCATTGGGGTATGATGCGATTGTTGGGACCGCAATGGTTACTTTAGGAGCAGCCGCAGGATTTACATCAGGCTTTATGAATCCGTTTACTGTAGGTGTTGCTCAGGGAATATCCGAGTTGCCAATGTTTTCAGGAATTGCGTTCAGATTGGTTATCTGGGTGGTTATGCTAATAGCAGTCAATATTTTCTTAATCAGATATGCAACAAAAGTAAAAAACAACCCAGAATTAAGTGTTGTCAGTGAATTAGAAGAAGAAGAAAAACATGAGATAATAGACTTATCTACTCTACCTGAATTAACCTCTAGGCATATTGGTGTATTGGTTGTATTTGTTCTGGGATTGGCATCCATCGTTTATGGTGTATTCCAACTGGATTGGTATATAACAGAAATTGCAACAACCTTCCTAGCTATGGGCGTAATCAGTGGCTTTGTTGGAGGTCTTGGACCAAGTAAGATAGCTCAAGAGTTTGTCATTGGAGCCAAGAGTCTTGTTTTCGGAGCGTTGGTAGTTGGTATTGCACGAGGTATTCTGGTTGTAATGACTGATGGTTTTATTATAGACTCCATCATCAATGGTCTAGCGATTGCCATATCTGGATTTCACAGCTCAATTGCTGTACTGGGTATGTATATTGTGCAAGTTATACTCAACTTCTTCATACCATCCGGAAGTGGTCAGGCAGCGACAACCATGCCAATTATGGCACCATTATCGGATGTTATCGGAATCAATAGACAGGTTGCTGTTACAGCATTCCAATTTGGAGATGGCATTACCAACTCGATCATACCGACTTCAGCAGCATTGATGGGCGTACTGTCAGTTGCTAAAATTCCTTATGAGAAATGGGTTAAATTCCTGTGGCCTATGATGCTAATATGGATTGCAATTGGTGGCGTTTTCTTAGTAATCGCAAACGCTATAAACTACGGACCGTTTTAAGGGAGTGATCTTGTTGGACATCACAAAATTTTACACTCAGGATGAAGTGGTCAAGTTGACGCAGAATCTTGTCCGAATACCCAGCCATAAGGATGTGCCGGGAAGGGAAAAGAAAGTTTCTGACTTTATCTACAGGTTCTGCAAGGAAAACGGACTTGAAGCTGAGCTAAAATCAGTTGATGGTGAAAGAAACAACGTATACATTTACTTAAGTGGGACTGGTACAGGATCCACTCTGATATTGAACGGACATACGGATACTGTTCCACCCTATGAGATGATAGTCGATCCCTATAAAGCTGAGATCAGAGATGGTTTCATATGGGGTAGGGGAACAAATGATATGAAGGGGGCTGTGGCATGCATGATTATGTCCACCCTGGCTTTAAAGAGATCCGGCGTCAAATTATCGGGAGATATTATAGTCGCAGCGGTTATTGGAGAAGAAGAGGAAAGCGAAGGAACCGAGGATCTTGTCCTATCAGGCATAAAGGCAGATGGTGCCATTGTCGGTGAACCTTCAAACTATGAGTATGCCATCGGACACAGAGGATTGGAGTGGCTGGAAGTATTGTTCACAGGTAAGACAGCCCATGGTGGCGTACCAAATGAAGGAATCAATGCCATATCCAAGGCTGCAGATTTTATCAAGGTTGTTGAGAGTGACATCATCCCCAAGCTTGAGATAAGATATAATGAGTATATGGGACCCTCGGTCATGAATTTTGGACGAATCGAGGGTGGCACACAACCGTCAACGGTGGCAGATAGATGTTCCCTTAAAATTGACAGAAGATATATAGTGGGAGAAACAGTTGAATCGGTACTGAAGGAGTACCAGGATGTATTTGACCATATCAAATCATATGACAGTCAATTTCAGGCAGAATTGATTAGGATGGATTCCGGACAGATGAAGCAGTTTGACCACATCTACCATTATACCGATCCTGATACCAAAATCGTTAAAACAGTAGAAAAGATATTGCAGGGACATCTGAATTATAAACCCGAAATAACTAGAAAAAGAGGCTGGACGGATGCAGCAACACTATCCTACTACGGGAAAATACCAACAGTTATAACTGGTCCGGGAAATATCAGCTATTCCCATAAAAAGGACGAGAGGATTCCTGTGATTGATTTGTATAACTATGTAAAAATCTATAGTGAAATTGCTATGGAGTTCTGTGGCTAAACCATAACCAGGCAGCTTAGCTGCCTGGTTTATTCTTTCAGGAGGGTTAAGTGAAATCAATTAAAATAATCAATGGACTAGTACCGGATTATAAAAAATGTTGATGATATATAAGGATATATTGCTGGAGGAAGGCAAAATATCCCAGATTGGAAGTATTTCCAAAGAAGTGGATATCAATGAATATGACCGAAAAAGACCCATACTTTATAGCTGATTGTGAGTTGAAGATGGGCGTCACCACCTGTGTTGACGGTAATTGTGGCGCTAACCGGCAAAGTGTCGAGGACTTCATTGGATATATTCAGTTGCATGGATCACCAGTCAATTATATGATGTATCTAGGTCATAACTTTTTAAGAAGTGCTGTAGGCATTTCATACGGAATAGAGTACTCGCCTGGCATAAAGACAGAAGAGATAGTTGATCTGGCGGGCATCCTTGATTCGGATAAATATCTGCTATCTGCCCATTTCAAGTCAGATGTGGGAAAAAGTGTAGAGGCGATTACCGAGCTGATTGAGTTTTCGAAAATGTCAAAGCTTCCGATGCAGATATCACATATTGGCAGCTGCAGTGCCTATGGATACATGGATGAGAGCTTGAGAACTATCATAAAAGCAAGAATGGAAGGAGCCGACATATTTGCCGATTGCTATCCCTACGACGCATTTGGTACATTCATTAGACCTGCCGTTTTTGATGACGGGTGTTTTGAGAAGTGGGACAGAACCTACAGCGATGTATTGCTGACAGAAGAACCCTTTCAGGCACCATTTGTTTTCGTAGGTAGCGATGGATGCAGATGCTGTAATTTTTGATCCTCAAACCATCAAAGATAAAGCAACCTTTGAACAACCGACACTCTCGCCAGAAGGAATCAGTCATATGATTATCAATGGTGAGATTGCCGTTGAGAACAACCAGGTAAAGCATGGAAGATTGGGAAAATTTGTAAGATATAATTAAAAAAGGAGAATTTTATGAAAGAGAGAATTAAAGAATTGGCTGGCCAGCTGGAAAAGGAATTTATAGAACTTAGCGATGAAATATATAAGAATCCTGAGTTAGGCTATGAGGAGTATAACTCCTGTAGACTTCATGAAGAGATACTCGAAAAATATGGTTTTAGTATCACAAAGAAATATCTTGGTGTTGATACTGCATTTAGAGCGGAGTACCAGTCTGAAAAGAAAGGACCAACAATAGCCTTCATGTCAGAATATGATGCTCTTCCTGGAATTGGACATGGATGTGGACACAATATTTTAGGGACAACTAGTACGGGTTCTGGAATCATATTAAAGCATCTAGTGGATGACATTGGTGGAAGGGTTGTCGTTTTCGGGACGCCTGCAGAAGAAACAAGCGGCGCAAAGGTATTGTTTGTTGAAAAAGGCGCTTTTGATGATGTGGATGTGGCTTTGGTTGCACACCCCAACATGTCTTATAATAAAAGCGGAAAATCACTAGCCCTTGTCGCCATCCAATTTGAATATAAGGGAAAGCCGTCACATGCCGCATCTTCCCCAGAGAAAGGTATCAATGCATTGGATGCAGTGATCAACACATTCAACAATATCAATGCATTAAGACAACAGACCTTGCCTGAGGCCAGAATACATGGTGTCATCAAAGATGGTGGCAAGGCTGCCAATATCATTCCTGATTATTGCATGGCCCAATTCTATGTTAGAGCACAGACTAAGGGATATTTGAATGAATTGGTAGAAAAAGTCAAACGATGTGCAGAGGGTGCTGCACTCGCCGCAGGTGCAGAGCTGACCATATCCAATTATGAATACCCGTATGACAACATGGTGACCAACCAGACCATGTCAGACGCCTTCTCCAAACACCTGACAGAATTGGGAGTCAAAAATATTCTCGAACCAAGACAATCATTCGGATCCATAGATGCCGGCAATGTCAGCCATGTTTGCCCGGCCATACATCCCTATTTTGATATAGTTGGGGATATCAACGTGGGCGCTCATACGGTTGAATTCGCTGAAAGTACAGTTAAGCCATATGCTTATGAGAACATGATGATTACTATTCAGGCGCTAGTCGCTACTGCAGTGGATGTGATTCAGAATAAAGAGCTTTTAGTTAAAATAAACGAAGAGTTTAAAAACGCTGAAAAATAAATTCGATTCATTAAATTGCCATTTAGTATTTATCTTTGCATGAAATTGGTGTATAATATAATCAGAGCTAGAACGGTATGCAAAAAATATCTGAAAGGTGGTAGTTTTAATGAAAAAAATATTATTGCCAGTGGACGGCTCACCGGGATGCCAACAAGCGCTAGCTATTGCAGAGGATATTGCGAAAAAATTTGACAGCACCATAATAGTTTACTTTGTGTTTGATTTGTATAGGATTCCAAATGAGTTGGAATATGCTGGGTATATCGAAAAAATGTATGATACAGATGGCAAACAAGAGTATCTGGATAATACTGTCAAGTATTTCCAAGAACGAGGCGTTAAAGCTGAATCAAAGCTGGTAAAAGGTGATCCGCCGTCAGACATCATTGATGAAGCGGACAATGGTGGATATGATTTAGTCATCATGTGCTCACGTGGCATGAGCGCTAGCAAGAGATTCTTGCTTGGCAGTGTCACCAGCAAAGTGGTGCATCACGTTAAGACACCGATATTGGTTGTTAAGTAGCAGAAAAATATTAGCAGGATATTGGCAAGCCGAGGATTAAATCCTCGGCTTGCTCGTATATAGGACTTAATGTAACAAAAATTGATTTTGCTTTATTTAAGGAATCAGTATTGACATGGCATTTGGTGCAGGTACTTCAGTTATATCTACTTGTGTTCTAGAGCAATGTGCTTCTGTCACACCCTGATAATATAATTCATGCAGCATTTTAACTGGTGCATTTAGCAAAGCTACGTCCCAGGTAAGAGGTTCAGCACTATGGTATATATCATGATACCAAACACTATCACTATACCACCAGACATCCATGATCCCTTCCGGAGAAACAGAAGCTGTAGCGTAGGTTTCCGGAGTGGCACCGTATGGATAGCCGACTCCCCAGTGATAGTATGTTGTCTCGGGTAAAGCAACCATCTCACACCAATCCACAACACCATGTGCGGCTACCCAGAATGGAGCGGTTATGTCAATTATAATAGATGCAGACAAGCCATCTTCGGATATTTCAGGATTGAATCCAAGCTTGGCAAGCTGACCAGGTGCAGCAGTCGGTGTTAAGGTTGTTTCCCCTTTTTTAGTTTGTGCTACTAATGGTAGCATATCATCGCCAACCCAGAGATGTGCTTCTCTCAATGTATAAGGCTCAACCACTTCATAGGTGATAGCAGCTTGTGTGCTGTTATAATTAACGGTCAGTGTTCCTACCGGGGTACCATTGTCCAGATTATTCTGGCCAGCTCCTCTGTAGAGTGTAAAGACATAGATACCAGGGCATGTGATTTGATTGGTCCATCCCCAGTTGTTTGAAGGATTTCCTTCAACTGTGTTGTTTGGGACAACCATTGCGTCAAGACCATCAGTATATGTGCCATCTTCTCCGCCGTATGCCCAGATGGTGTCATCATAGCATTTCATCTTGGGCATATTGCAGAAATCGTATTCCATTTCTTCCTCTGTAGGAAGTGTTATCAAATGAACATAACCTTCATCAGAATCAGGTGAGGTTTGAGTCCATCCTTGCTTCAGTGTCTCACTGACTCGGTAATCTCCTGCCGGCAAATTTTTGAAGCAGTATTTGCCGTCATCTTGAGCTGTTAGGGTATTATCTATCCATTCCCAGTCACCATCGTCTCCCAAAGCTTCGTTCCATTTGTAAAGTTTAATAGTCCAACCTGGAAGTGCTTCGCCTGTATCCGTATCCAACTTATACCCACAGATGCAGTAGGTTGGTGGTGGAGTATACTTGTAAACACAAATAGACCTATTTTTCTTCTCATTTTTAGATTCATTTCAAAATTTTTCACTCTTTTTTTCTATCAATTCCTATTCCCTGAAATCTCTTTCTGTCATTTCTTAACCCAATAATGCAATCACCCCCAAAAAGACACAAAACCCGACCATCAGGTCGGTTACGCCACTAACTCCTTCAAGGCAAAGCGTACAAATAAGCCTTGAAATCTTCATCTCCATAAAATATGCCAGCAATCAAGCGTAGATTGTAAATAGGGACAAAAAAAACTGCCTCAATGCAGTTAGACAGTCATAATATTGGATATTCAGCGGTTTAAACAAGAAATGTACAATATCCTAGACTCACAACTTTGCGTCCTCAACTTTCATTGAGTTTGCTAATTTGTAATCAATTCATTTTACATCTCAATTATATCATAGTATTCATAAAAGTACATACAATATGAGGGTTTAAGGAATAAAAAATATAAGGCGTTAAAATTATTAAATTTAACAGAATACAAGAATTTAGTCATAATTAATCCGAGAAAAACGTTGTCATCGTTAAAATAATATCGTATAATGTAGATGAACATAAAACTAAATAAAGATGGTTGAAGTATGCGGGAGAGATCGTATTAAATTACGACGCCGAAGGATTAAGTTTTTTTCACCGAAAAAAAGTGATGATCTCAGGCAAAAGGACCGTTTATGGACAGTACTCTGGAAAGCGCAGCACCGAAGGAGCAAAGCGAGCAATCGAAGAATCTCTCAGGTCAATAACAGGGTGGTAGGTATCTTACTTACCATTCTTTTTTATTTGGAGTCTATATGAAATATATAATGGTCACCAATAACCCTAAAGTGTATGAAAAATATAATGATAAATTAAATGTCGATTACAAACAGCAGACCTACAAGCAGGTTCTTATACGCACGAGGGATATGATCCACTCAGGACATAAGCTTTTAACGCATCCTTTATCAGGAAGCGTAAAACCGAACGAGACTGTTTTTAAGACCATTATAGTCAGCGAACAGCAGAATACACTGGATCTTGATTCATTGCGCATTATCGAGCAAAGCCTCGAAACCGCAAAAAAATTTGGTGTCAATCAACACCTAATGACAGAGGATTTGCTCAATGATTTTGGCCTGGTTGATTTGAGCCTAATTGAAAGCGTTATCATCAAGCTGGAAAACAGTTTATAGCATAAAAATATTTTGGAGGTGAATTATGAGATTAGAATTAAGGGACATTCTGATCAAAAATATACAATTTGGTGATGTATCGGAAATCAAGAATCACACACTTTACGTCAACAGGCAGGATATCGAATCACTGGTCATGGAAGATGAGCATATCAAGGAGGTATTGATTGATATCGCAAGACCTGGTGAGGAAGTCAGGATAACACCGGTGAAGGATGTTATCGAACCAAGGGTCAAGATTGATAGTGATACTGGTATGTTTCCTGGAGTAATATCTAAAGTGAGAACTGTCGGAACAGGCAAAACAAATGTACTGAAGGGCTCAGCAGTTGTGACATCAGGCAGGATAGTAGGTTTCCAGGAAGGTATCATCGACATGACAGGGGAAGGAGCAAAATACACGCCATTCTCAGAAACCAACAATCTGGTTCTAGTGTGTCATTGCCATGATCAGATCAAAGCTCAAGACCACGAGAAATCGGTTAGGCTAGCGGGCATCAAAGTGGCAAACTTCATTGGAGAGCTGTCGATAGGATTGGAACCGGATCAAGTGGCTGTATATGAAACTCTGCCTCTACTTCAGAATATATTGAAGTATCCTGATCTGCCAAAGGTGGCCTATGTTCAAATGCTTCAAAGTCAGGGTTTGCTTCATGATACCCATGTATATGGTGTGGATGCGAAAAATATCATCCCAACCATACTATATCCAACAGAATTGATGGATGGAGCTATCATGAGTGGAAACTGCGTATCGGCCTGCGATAAGAACACAACCTATCATCACCAGAACAATTGTGTTGTTCATGATTTGTACAAAAAACATGGAACTGAGATAAATTTTGTAGGCGTGATTATCACCAACGAAAATGTTTATTTGGCCGATAAGGAAAGATCATCTGACTGGACAGCAAAGCTTGCTGAGTTTTTAGGTGTCGATGGCGTAATCATATCACAGGAAGGTTTCGGTAACCCTGACACCGACTTGATTATGAACTGCAAAAAAATTGAGGAAAAAGGTATTGATACTGTCATTATCACCGACGAGTATGCTGGAAGAGATGGAGCATCACAGCCTTTGGCAGACGCCGATGAAAAAGCCAATGCGGTAGTAACAGGTGGCAATGCCAACGAACTTGTCATTTTGAAACCGATGAAAAAAGTGATGGGACATATGGAGTTTATTGATAAGATAGCTGGTGGTTTTAATGGCAACGTGGCTGAGGATGGAACAATCACTATTGAGCTGCAGGCGATTATAGGAGCTACCAATGAAATTGGATTCAATAAACTATCTGCAAGAGACTATTAGAAAAGGGGTAAGAAAATGGCGAAATTCAAAGTAGTGCATTATATTAACCAGTTTTATGCGGGAATTGGTGGTGAAGAAAAAGCGGATCATATGCCTGAAGCAATAAAAGGCGCAGTTGGACCTGGACTTGCGTTTCAAGCGGCATTTGGTGAGCAGGCTGAGATTGTAGCTACTATTGTCTGTGGTGATTCCTTTTACAACGAGAATATGGAAAAAGCCAGAGAAACCATACTGGGAATGGTCAAGCAGTGCAGTCCTGATTTATTTGTTGCAGGACCTGCTTTCAATGCAGGCAGATATGGTGTTGCATGTGGTGATATAGCGTCATCAGTTCAGAATAGTCTAGGTGTAAAGGCATTGTCTGGTATGTACCTCGAAAACCCGGGAGTCGATCTGTACAAGAAATCCATTTATCTGATAGAGACAAAAAACAGCGCGGTAGATATGAGAAATGCCATTAAAAAAATGGTGTCTTTGGGATTGAAACTGTTGAAAAGCGAAGAGATCCTAACCCCTCAAGAAGAAGGCTATCTAAAAAGAGGATTCAGAAAAAATTATTTTGCAGATAAGCGAGGCTCTCATAGAGCCATTGATATGCTAATTCAGAAGATGAAAAAAGATCCATTCACAACAGAATTTGCTATGCCAACTTTTGACCGTGTAAATCCGAATCCGGCCATTAAAGACATGTCCCAAACTAAGATTGCAATTGTCACATCAGGAGGCATAGTGCCTAAAGGAAATCCCGATCATATAGAATCATCAAGTGCTTCTAAATATGGAAAATATGATATCAGTAAGTTCAGAGATCTAACTGATCAGGATCATGAAACCGCTCATGGTGGTTATGACCCGACCTTTGCCAATCTGGACTCCGACAGGGTCATACCTGTTGACGTCCTCAGAGACATGGAAAAGGAAGGGAGAATCGGAGAACTGTTCAACTTCTTCTATGCCACAACAGGGAATGGAACATCTGTAGCCAATGCCAAAGCTTTTGCGGCTGAAATAGCAAAAGACCTAATCTCAAATGATGTGCAGGCAGTAATACTCACCTCCACCTGAGGCACCTGTACACGTTGCGGTGCAACTATGGTGAAAGAAATAGAAAGAGCAGGTATTCCTGTTGTTCATATGTGTACCATCGTTCCAATATCCAAAACTGTAGGAGCAAATAGAATTGTGCCAACAGTAGCCATACCACATCCTCTAGGGAATCCTTCCCTGAATGCCCAGGAAGAGAAATCACTGAGAAGAGGACTGGTTGAAAAGGCTTTAAAAGCTCTTGAAACTGAGATAACCGACCAGACAGTATTTGAATAATTGATTTAGGAGGATGATATGTTAGAATTAAATAAAGTAAATTTTGAAGATGAAGTATTGAAGTCAGAAGGACTAACCTTTGTGGATTTTTGGGGTGACAGCTGTGAGTCGTGTAAGGCACTGATGCCTGACATTGAGGCTCTTTCCGAAATGTATGGAGACAAGATAAAATTTACTAAGCTAAATACTACCAAAGCCAGAAGAGTAGCGATAAGCCAGAGAGTGCTTGGACTTCCAACCCTTTTGCTATATAAAGATGGCAGTATTATTGAAGAAATCACTAAAGATCAAGCCAACAAAGATCATATAGAAACAGTTATCAAAAAATATCTATAAGGCTATATGCTTTATATAAACCAATTAAACGAAAGGAAGTGTAAGAATGAGTATATTGGACAATAAGAAAATTGTCATAATAGGCGACAGAGACGGCGTCCCCGGTCAAGCAATCGAAGAATGCGTTAAGACTTCTAGCGCAGAGGTAGTATTCTCATCAACAGAATGCTTCGTCTGAACGGCTGCAGGTGCAATGGATCTGGAGAACCAAAAGAGAGTTAAGGATTTAGCTGAGAAATATGGCGAAGAAAATCTGGTAGTTATACTAGGTGCGGCAGAAGGAGAAGCGGCAGGATTAGCCGCAGAAACCGTAACAGCAGGAGATCCCACTTATGCAGGTCCATTGACAGGAGTCCAGTTAGGACTCGGAGTGTATCATTGTTGTGAACCACAGTTTAAACAGGCTGTAAATGAAGAAGTGTACGAGGATCAGATTGGCATGATGGAAATGGTCTTGGATGTTGATGACATAATAAGTGAAATGAAAACTATCAGAGATCAGTTTAGCAAATACTAATAAAATAGCAAACAATTCAAACAGGGTATTCTTTTGTAAAAACTAATGCCCTGATTTTATAATCGGAGGATAAAATGAATTATTCGGTCGTGAAAGGAACAAGCTATATTCTGGTGAATACACCGGATATGATTATCCACAACGGAACCACACAAACTATGGAAAAAACGGCTAATCCAGATTCAGAGTACATCAAGGCAATAGGCACTCATATAAGGACCTATGAACAGGTCTTGAATTACGCGCCTAGCCAAGTTTACATCGGCAACATGAAACCTGAAGAGTTGGAAACACTGGAGATGCCTTGGTATGATAAAGATGTCAGAATAAGGGAAAGATTTGGAAAATTCGGAGAGATAATGCCTCAAGATGAATTTGTTGGACTGATGAAACTGTCAGATTCCTTTGATTTAGTTATGCTTGATAAGGATTTTTCAGAAACAGTTAAAGAAAAATTGGCAAAGCATCCCTTGTTTGGAGAACAGTATTCATCTACGATAAAAGAAGGCTCTGATATTACGGCGATTCAAAAGGAAGTTAATGAACACCATGGTGAAGGGATTTACAACGAGGGCAAGCTGGTAGGGTGTGTCAAGAAGGCCCATGATTTAGATGCCAATCTAACGGCACATATCATGTTCGAGAATATCGTGTCAAAAGCCTCAGGTGTTCTGGCGTTAAAGCACCTGATTAATAATGTTGAAATTGGAATCCAAGAAATAGATTATGTCATAGAGTGCTCGGAAGAGGCTTGTGGAGACATGAATCAAAGAGGTGGCGGCAATTTTGCGAAGGCTATAGCCGAGATTGCAGGTGCTATCAATGCTTCTGGATCTGATATTAGAGGATTTTGTGCGGCACCAACTCACGCCTTGATACAAGCATCGGCGTTGGTGCAGGCAGGAGTTTACAAGAATGTTGCAATTGTTGCAGGTGGAGCAATTGCAAAACTGGGAATGAACGGCAAGGATCATGTCAAGAAGGGCATGCCAATCCTTGAGGACGTAATTGGAGGCTTTGGCATACTGGTCAGCGAGAATGATGGGATCAATCCTATCATCCGAAATGATCTGGTGGGCAAACATAATGTGGGTACGGGATCTTCTCCACAAGCTGTCATAACTGCATTGGTCACTATGCCTCTTGACAAAGGGAATATGAAAATAACAGACGTGGATAAATATTCCGTTGAGATGCAAAATCCTGATGTTACTAAACCTGCAGGAGCTGGAGATGTTCCTCAATCAAACTACAAAATGATAGGAGCACTTGCTGTCAAGAGAGGTGAGATGGACAAAAGTGATCTGATGAATTTTGTCAAGAAGCATGGTATGCAAGGCTGGGCTCCTACCCAGGGACATATACCATCAGGCGTTCCCTATGTCGGTTTCGCCAGAGAGGAACTTGTAGCGGGGTACATCAAGCGTGCCATGATTGTCGGAAAAGGCAGCCTGTTCCTTGCTAGAATGACAAATCTATTTGATGGCGTCTCGGTAATCTTGGAGCAGAACAGTAAAAAGCAAGAGGAAGCAACAGTATCCAAGCAGGAAATAAAGAAATTGATAGCGGAAGCTATGAGAGAGTTTGGCTCCAAGCTGATAAATGAGTTGGAGGCTTAAGATGGATAAGTTGAAAGAAACTAAAAACATGATAGGTGAGATCTTTCTTGAAATTGGAGAAGCCATCGATTCCGGACAATTCGGCAGCCAATCAAGGATTGGAATCACAACACTCGGCAGTGAGCACGGTGTCGAGAATGTCATCAAGGGTGCTGAGAAGGCGCAAAAGGAAAACAAAGACTTAAAAGTTGTTCTTATTGGGCCCAAAGTGGATACTGCCTTGGAGATTGCTGAGTCCTATACGGAAGATGATATGCATAGAAAAATGGAAGAGCTACTTGAAACAGACGAGATTGACGCCTGTATCACCATGCATTACACTTTTCCAATTGGCGTTGCAACAGTTGGCAAAGCCATCACACCCGGATTGGGAAGAGATATCTATTTGGCAACCACAACCGGGACAGCCTCTACCAATCGAGTGGAAGCAATGATTAAAAATACACTGTATGGCATTATCACTGCCAAGGCAATGGGCATAGAGAACCCATCAGTGGGTATTCTCAATCTTGATGGCAGCAGACAGGTGGAGTCAGCCCTTAAAAAACTTAGTGCGAATGGCTATAAGATCAATTTTGGCGAATCAGCTAGAGCTGAAGGTGGCTGCGTCATGAGAGGAAACGATCTGCTGTCTGGGTCTTCTGATGTCATGGTGACCGATACGCTGACCGGCAATCTCATGATGAAGATGCTTTCGTCATTTACTACTGGTGGCAATTATGAATCATCAGGTGATGGCTACGGACCTGGTATCGGTGAAAACTACGACAAAATAATCCTGATCCTGTCAAGGGCTTCAGGTGTGCCAGTAGTTACCAATGCCATAAGATATGCGGCAAAACTGGTTAAAGGTGGATTAACAGTTAAGACTAAAGAAGAATTTAAAAAAGCAAGAGATGCAGGCTTGGAAAATATTATCAATGATCTCACCAAAGAGACTGTGAAATCAGAAAAACAGATTACAATGCCTGTTAAAGAAGTGGTTACCGGACAAATATCAGGAATTGATATTATGGATCTGGAATCCGCTGTTCAAGTGCTTTGGCAGAAAGCGGTATACGCTGAGAGTGGCATGGGATGCACCGGACCTATCATTCTAGTCAGTGAAAAAAATCTAGCCCATGCTATTGGTATATTAAAGAAAAACAATTTCGTTGCGACAGAAGCAGAAGATTGTTGATCCAATATTTAAGATTAATCAAATGAAAATCCTTTCCATTGATGTTATAATGAATGTATCCGATGACTAACAGTGCTAAGACTCCCACTTCTATAAGTGGGAGATAAGCACTGTAGAGTCCCTGGATAATTCTTTTTGATAAGGACAGCGAGGAAAAAATCAGAAACTATTGGAAACTGTTATATGATCATGGCGGTGGTGACTTTATGCACCTGAAGGGTGGACGGCCCCACATATCTTTAGCGGTTTATTATTCTGAAATGGAAGATATCAAAAAATTGAAAGATGTTGTTCACTCAATCTTCAGTGGCGTCAAAAAATTTGAACTGATATTCAACAGTATTGGCGTATTTCCCGGTGAAGAGAGAGTTACTTTTCTGTGTCCCAAGCCGTCAGTGAGATTATTGAGCATTCAGAGCACTCTTTATAGTGAAATAAAAAAACAAGGAATTCGAAAGTTTTATTGGGGTCATTACAAACCCAAAATATGGGTACCTCACTGTACTATGATTCTAAACAATGAGATTGATATGCATATCAAAGGAATGGAAATACTAAGCAGAGATTTTGAAACAATGGAGGTAACGGTTGAAAGGGTTGCCCTTGTGGAGTTCTATCCTTTCAATACAATCTTGGAAATGGGGCTGCTTTAACCGTTGAATCAACAGACAAGATGAAGGATTTTAATGAAGAAGACATTAAGTGTTTTATTAACAGTTGTGGGACTCTATTTTATGTGGTTAGGGCTTTACGCTTTGGTAGGTCTGATTTTATTGCCATTTTCTTTTGCTGAACCATACCTGCAACTTGTTTTCCTACCACAGCTTCAACAGCCTGTTCATGGGATAGGGAATTGATGTTTGAAATAGGTCAGGCTTTGGGAGAGGAATGTCTACAAGAAGGAGTTTCTGTTTTGCTTGTTCCTGGAGCAAATATCAAGAGATTACCTCTTTGTGGCAGAAATTTACCTGTATATCAACCTCAATACACAAAACCTTATTCATTAAACTCATCTTTGGAGGATATTCAAGAAACTGTGATTGAGAAGCTAATAGGATTTTTGCTTCAAAGAGGTCTAAAAAAGCATATTGGTATCAAAGATGAGTCTGATCCATCCTATAGAATGATGTGGCATTTCGTATATGAGTCACCTCTAAAAACAATTGCCATGATGGGTGGACATATTGTATCATTGGGAATGATTGAAGGCATTTTGAAAATTAGAAATGGTAAAGTTTTTTCCGGTGTATTTGAAATTTTAAGGTCTTTAAAAAAACCCTTGTTGGTAACTGAGATTACAAACCATATTTTATTATCTGTTATAATTAGGATGCTAAATAGATTTATTAGAGGGGTTGAAGTAAAAATGAATGCTTATCTGATGTATGGTCTTAGTTTAGGACTTTTAGGGGTTTCTTTTTTTAAAGACAGGAAAAAAACAAAAATGGCAATCAAGAAAGGATGGAAATCATTTTTAAATATTTTGCCACAAATGCTGGGTATCGTTACAATGGTAGGGCTCATATTTGCTTTTTTCAACGCAGAAACTATTTCCAGATTAGTAGGCAATGAATCAGGTTGGTTTGGCGTGCTGATATCTGCAATGGTAGGTGCTGTAACATTGATTCCAGGATTTGTTGCTTTTCCAACTGCTGCATTAGTGCTTCAGAACGGTGGTGGATATATGCAGATTGGTGCATTTGTTTCAGCGCTGATGATGGTGGGCATCATGACAGTACCTATAGAGATTAAATACTTCGGTAAAAAAATGACTATTATTAGAAATACGCTTGCGTTTTTGTTTTCGTTAGTTGTAGCGCTAGTGATTGGAACGGTGATGAGTTGATGTTTAAACAGTTGATAAAACAATACAGATTATTCATATTGGTAGCTATTGTTACATTCATTTTGTATCTAATCAACAAAGAAGTTGGATTAAGAGCAATCGGAATGACATCTTATAGCTTCAACGAGATGTTCGCAATTTTGCCTCCGGTATTTCTGCTTTTAGGCCTTCTAGATGTATGGGTACCCAGAGAAATGATGATCCAATTTATGGGTGAAAAAGCTGGTCTTAAAGGGATTCTGTTAGCCTTCTTTTTAGGATCAGCAGCAGCTGGACCCTTGTATGGTGCATTCCCAGTCGCAGCCGTCTTGATGAAAAAAGGTGCTAGATTCAGCAATGTAATGATATTCATCGGTGCCTGGTCAACGACAAAAATCCCAATGTTATTGTTTGAGATGGCATCCCTTGGAAAAACTTTCGCATTCACAAGACTTCTAGTGGATATTCCCGGAATCATCATCATCGCGGTACTGATTGAAAAACTGATGAAAAAAGAAGAGATCGAAAAAATATACTTAAATGCTGCAAAAATGTGAAGAGGGAGGCTTAACCGCCTCCCACAACTGGAACAATAATAATATGGTCATTATCCTTTACGCAATAGGATAATGGTTCTTTTTTTTGATTGACCAATATCATACCTATTTCACTTTCCGGTAACCTGAGTAAAATAATCAAATCTTTTAGGTTGCCCTCAAAGGTTTCTATTGGAATGGTCTTTTTCTTATCCACACACCATATTAGTTGGCCCTTTAATTCTATGGTAATCAAAATAACACCTCATCTCATATAGTTGTAAGGTCCAGAAAATCGAGTCTTTCAGGAGTAGGTATCCCTTCATTGTCCCAGCCACGAATATTGTAATACTCGGTCAGAAGCTTGGTCATGTTGGGTAGTATGCCTGCTGCAGCGCCGGTTCTTCTATCATGATATTGTAGCCTTGGGGGCAAATGATCATCTTTTCTACTGATACCCATGGAATTGTTGTATAAGCGTTTGATATTGTGCAACCGTTCACCGGTGACCATTAGATCTTCGCCGGTCATATCCCAACCTGTAACGGCATTGATCCATGTAGCTATGGTTTCAGGATTGGTTTTTCCCCTGATTAGAAACTTGCACAAGCCCAATGCATTATAGACATTCATAAGATTTTGCATGATTACAGATAACTCCGCTTTATTCTCATCACTATGTTTAGACAAAGGTTTATTGAATCCAAATATTCCAGGAGGAAATGCACCGGATTCGCAGAAATAAGATAGATTTTCAAGATGGCAACCACCTCTGTTTGATGTGGCATAACCGACAGCCATGCTTGTGAAGGCACGTGGGTCATGGAAAGCGACTGACAACCCCTTGACATGGATAGCAAATTCCTTTGCCAGACCACCGAGTTTGTCTCCTGCATCCTTAACACCATCTCCAAAGATAGCACCTATTCCTTCTTTTTTTGCTAGCTTTAGCAAAAAATCCAATATGGAAGGTCCATTACCCCAGGTCAGATCAATGCCTTCGGTATCGACCTTGTCAATTACACCACGTTCAAAGCACTCCATTGCCATAGCAGTGGCGTTTCCGGCACAGATGACATCAAGTCCCATTCGGTTGCAGATATCGTTGGCAGCCACAAGATATTCAATATTATCATTCAGTATATTCGCACCAAAGGCGGCACAAGTCTCATATTCAGGACCGTGACCAATAGCCCCCTTATAGGGACCGATGTCAACACGTGCATCCTTTCCACATCTGATTGAGCAGGCATAGCAGGCATGATGGGATACGGTTATTCCAAGGTAATCCATATTCTGACCACAGGTTTTCTCAGCACCCTCAGCCCAGTCTCCAAGAGTCCAGTTTTTAATCGGCAAATCGCCGTTTGCTTCCACACCTTGTACGCCTCCTGCAGTACCAAAATCGTGAAGGCTTTTGGCATTGGCATTCAATATCGGTAGAAAATCCTTCAATAAATCCCTTAGAGATTCACGACTGTAAACATTTGCTGACTTTGTTCCCTTAGCAACGATTGCTTTGATATTTTTTGAGCCCATAACAGCACCTAGACCACCGCGTCCAGCAGCTCTGGTCTCATTGCCGCCAATCATGATACCGGCTATTTTGCTCAGATTTTCTCCTGCAGGTCCTATACAGGCTACAACCGCTTTTGCATCAGTCATAGCTTTAACTTTGTCTGAGGTTTCAAATACATCCAAACCCATTAATGCACTAGCATCTCTTATTTCAACACAATCATCATTGATCCATATATAAACGGGAGTTTCGGATTTTCCTGTCATAATCATACCATCAAGACCACATTTTTTCACCTGGGCACCCCAATGTCCACCAACTGTGGATTCGTTCCAAATCCCGGTTAAAGGACTTTTGGCGACGAAAGAGCTTTTTGCACCCGTTGGCACTGGCAGACCTGTCAACAACCCGTTCATGAATATCAGTGGGTTTTCAGGGGACAGGGGGTCAACGCCCAAATCGAATTCATCCATTAGGATTTTTGCCGCAACACCACTGCCACCGAGATATTTTTTGAATACTGTTATGTCAGATGTTCTATATCCTATGGCTTTGGAAGTCAAATCCACCTCTAATATTTTTCCCATGATTCCGTAAGTCATCGTTTGCCTCCCTTAATATGATTTTTCTTATAGTATTCATTATAAAGCAATTTCCGGTTTTGTAAACGCTTAGAAAATCAATTACATCAAAAACACAATAATTTAAGTTTTTTAACCATCTTATGGTATAATATGACTATATTTGTTTACAGGAGGTTTAGCGTGAGTCAGAATAAAAAATCAGGATCCTTACTTGGAACCATCATTATCATCTATATATTGTTTTTAGTGCTGTCTTCATTCTTAGGATATAGCGGTGCTCCGAGGAAATTTTCCAGTATTATCGCTATCGTTGTGGTGATCGCTGTTGCCTCTAGAGTATTAACTCTATTCAAGAACAAACAGCCCATTCAGTATCGAAAAGCTGTTAATCAATCAGGAAATCAGTTGGGAGAAAAAGGTTTCAACAAGGATTTTGGATTGAACGAGATTAAAAACATAAGGATACCTGCCGATAAAGAATTTATCAAAATAGACCCTAAAGACCACTATCATCAGCAATATAAAGAGCTATACGATGCTGGTATCATCACCAAAGAAGAGTTAAGAGACAGAATCACAAAAAAAATGCGTTATTAGACAAAAAATAGGGTCTAGTGATTTACATTTTATTTATTTTGGTTATAATAATAATGGGTAGAGATTTAATCAATGGGGAGGTGAGAATGAGTGTCATATAAGATAAATGCAGATGAATGCATTGGTTGTGGAGCATGTGAGGATGTGTGTTCGGTATCGTGCATATCAGAGGTTGATGATGCAAAAAGATTGATTGACGAAAATGCTTGTATTGAATGTGGAGCATGTGTTGACGCATGCCCGGTTGATTGTATTTCAAACTAGCAATAAAATTAAGGAGGAAAGAATAATGGAAAAATGGGAATGCATACCTTGTGGTTATATTTATGACCCGGAAGTAGGGGATGAGGATGGTGGAATTGATCCGGGTATAAGCTTTGAAGATTTACCGGAGGATTGGGTTTGCCCTCTTTGTGGAGCTGGAAAAGAAGATTTCCAAAAGGTTTAATCGTTATAGAAAAAAATCTGTCTGGGAAACCAGGCAGATTTTGTTTTTTTGAAATCAGATTTTTTCTCTCTTTATATAGTGTGTATGCAGCAAATCATGTGCCTTATCACCATAAGGCACGCCAAGGAATTCCTCATACAAAGCGATAACCTCTGTGTTTTCGTGGGATTTTCTTCTTGGCTTTCCGAGATCCTCCCGATAGATGGCATCTTGACGCTTTTGAATAATTTCCACATTGCCGTGATGATACGGTTGTCCACCGCCACCAATGCAACCACCAGGGCATGCCATGATTTCTATAGCATGATAGGCTGATTTGCCTGATTGGATATCTTCAAGCATTTTTCTCGCATTGCCCAAACCATGAGCGATACCAATTTTCAGATCCATTTCTCCAACCCTTATCGTGGCTTCTCTTATCCCTTCAAGGCCTCTCAATTGTTTGAAGTCAACATTTTCCAGCTTTTCACCGGTAAGCCACTCATAGGCGGTTCTTGCGGCGGCTTCGATTACACC
>LDZT01010948.1_pt1 | contig 44431 bp, 43 predicted proteins | sample 615521 | NCBI WGS metagenome assembly LDZT01 (sample SAMN03408292, study PRJNA278302) | terrestrial metagenome | isolation source: oil reservoir sample SB1 | place: USA: Alaska, North Slope, Schrader Bluff formation | collected 2011-09 | reverse complement strand
GGCAATCCATTCACCTGTTGATAAAACAATTTGCATTAAACCCCTGGCACCTGCTCTGGATTCAGAATACCTATTAAAATGACTTTCCTCTTTAATAGTTGCCAGTACTAAAAAAGGGTCAAGGCTATAATCAGAGGCCCGGCTAGTAATAGTTGAAAAATAATTATCCGGAAAAACGTATTGCCAGATTTTAAATGGCATTTCTTCTATTCTGTCATCATTCAAAAAATAATCAAGCAAAGTCTGTGCCCAGCCGATTGAGCGATAGTATTCCCGGTCTTGATGATAAAGCTCGGTCAGTAAATATATTAAATAGACATTACCTGATTCATGATTAAGAGCATTTATTATCTCAACAGCTGATTCCTGGTAAATGCCGATAGTTTTTAATAATTCAGCCTTATAGATTGCCAGTTGAGCATCCTTATCTACAGGGATGTAATTATTTTTGAATTCTGTAAGTGATATTTTTTTGCTATCTGAAATTATTTCGTTAATATTTCTTGTTTCCAATTTTATTTCTGCAGGTAAACGAAAAATATAATAACTATCCGGATATTTATCCAGAAGCATTTTATAAGCCTGCCAGCCTTTTTGTCTGTCCAGAGAAGCCTGTAATTTGCCAAACCAATAAAGAGCATCATCCCCCTGGCTGCTCTCAGAAAAATTATCACAAATTACCTTGTAATATTGTAAAGCACTATTATTGTCATCCCGATTGGTATAATAACGGGCCAATTTCCAGCTAGCCTCACTGGCTTGAGAAGATTTGGGATAATCAGCAATTAACCGATCCAGTATTTCAACCCCTTCCTTTTTGCGTTCTTGTAAAAATTCAATTTCGGATAATCGCAAATAAGATGATGGAGCAAAATAGCTTTTTGGGTATCTTTCTATAATTTCTCTGTATTTTTCCAGCGCCAGAATACGATTTCCGGAAGATAGTAAACCTCCTGCATATAGGTACATGGTTTTAATAATAATATCTTCCGGCTCTTGGAAATTTTCTAAAATATAAATACACTGCTCTATCGCTCTTTCATATTCTCCCTGGTAGTGAATAGCTCTGGCCTTGTTATAGTAGACCTGAGCCAAATCCACCTGATCCGGATAAAGTTTAATTACCTCATCATATAATGTTTCCGCAACCTCATATTGCCGATAATTAAAATATATCCCTGCACAAAATAGAAGTAAATCAGGAGGCATTTCAATATTTTCGTTCTTTCTGGCTAGCTGGTACCGTTGTACAAATAAATTTTCAAAACCAGCTGCACGTTCAGGGTCATAGCGATTTTCGATTAAATCCTTAAGATAGGTTAAAGAATTTATGAATTGTCCATTTTCCCACAATACATCAATCATCCTGGTAAGAACTATAGCCTTGAATTTTGTTTCAAGGGCAGTATCTATTGCCATGTTACATTCTTCTAAGAAATAATCCAGATATCCTTCTTCCAGATAAATTAGGGCATTCTGATATCTTACTCGGAGCTTCTTATAAGCTTGACCTTTTAATAATTGACTTCGTAAATAGAGAGGGATGTATAAATTGCTGTATTCTATCTTTTCTAATTCATTGATAGCCATACCATAATGCTCATTTTTATAGTAAGCCAGGGCATTTTTAAAATAAGAATTTTGCCGGGGAAATTCATTTTCTGCTTCCAGTAGATGGGATAGTTGAAAAATTTTTAATTGTTTTTCCTGATCTATATCTGCACCCTGTGCAAGTATGCTGGCAAATAATAAAGAAAAGAAGAATATAATCAAGAAAAAGAATATAATTATTTTTTTGTTAGACTGGTAATTGATAAATGTGGTCAGAATAATCCCTCCAAAGTCTCTTATTGTTATTATGCATAGTAAATATTGCACCTGCAAAACGGGTGGCTTTCTGGTTTTTTATGCTTAAATAGAATACGAAAGAATACTGAATCGAGTAAATTGACTTAACTGTTTACTATACTATCTAATTATAAACTATAAATGCAAAAAGCCAAAAAAAAAGTAAAAATAATATAAACTAACCATTACCATACTACAACCTGAATTATCTCTTAAGTAAATAAGTAAAATAATATTTCAGTCTGAGGTATATAACATCTGATAAAAAGACAAACTGAAAATTTGTAGTTGCAGTTTAATGATTTTGATATTTATTTAAAAGATGAAGAGTGTATTCCATTTCTGGCTGATTGCCGACAGTGAAGCGAATATAATGACTTTCTAAACCTGAAAATTCATCTCCCCAGGCAGCAAAGGTATAAACCCCTTCCTCCCGGAGATATTGCCATACCAGTTCCGTATTTTCCTTTGTAATAAAATCAACCAGCACAAAATTTGCCCTGGAGGGGAAAGCCTTAATATTATTCTGCTGAAGGCCCTTAATAAACAGTTCTCTTACTCTGGCTATTTCCTGCCATAAATTCTTATAATAATCCAGATATTTCAAAACTCTGATACCGGCTATCTCGGCTAATTTATTGACTCGAAAATTCTGGTAATATCTGTCAATTTTTTTTATATTATTTGGATTAGCAATGGTAAATCCAAGCCTGAGACCTGCCAGACCAAAATTTTTGGAGAAACTTCGAGAAATTACCAGATTAGGATATTTATCAATCAAATCGACCACTGTTTCCCCCAGGTATTCATAATTACATTCATCAACAACAATAATACCAGTAGCTCTTTCGAGAATTTCAATTATTGTTTCCCTGGGAATAGAATCTCCAGTAGGGTTATTAGGATTACATATCCAGACCAGGCTGGCTTTTTTCAGGTCATGCTTATCATAACTCAATCTATAATCATAATCATTCAAGCAATTTACCAGTTTTTTGCTAAATCCATTACGAATTGCACTTACTTCATACTGGGAAAAAGTAGGAACAGGAATCAGAATCAATTTACCGCCAAAGGCCCTGGTAACTGCTTCTATAACTTCATCAGAACCATTGGCTGGCAAAATATTATCAATATTAACACCGGCATACTCAGCAAATTTTGCACTTAATTCCGGGTAATTTCCCCCACTTGGATAATGATTGATATTGTTTAATTCCTGTGATAATTCAGACAATAATTCTTCAGGTAGAGGGTATTTTAAGCTGGAATGTTCCAAAGAAATCGGTTTATTGATTTTTATTTTTCTATCCATTATCCTTTATTCTCCCATCCCGGGAAGGAAAGTCTTTCTTCTAAGGTGTTTAATGCCTTTGTTGCCAGGGAGACCACAGTTAGGTAAATCGCTCCAACTACCAAAAATACTTCTGTATAGGTAAAATAGCGTGAAGCCACTATTTTCCCTGCTCCAGTTAACTCAATACATGTTACCATATATGCCAGAGAAGAATACTTAATAAGATAAATAATCTCGTTAGAACATCCCGGAATAGCCCGGCGCAAGGCTTGTGGCAAGACAATATTGAAAACTGCACTCAATTTGCTCATTCCCAGGGCCTGGGCTGCAAGCAATTGTCCACTCTTTACCGATTGAATAGCCCCGCGAATATATTCAGCATGGTAGGCACTGCTGCATAATACAAATCCTATAACTGCTGCAGAAAAAGGGGATAGATAAATACCGATTGAAGGAAAGCCATAATATAATATGAAAAGCAAAATCAGCAATGGTGTTCCCCGGAAAGATACGATATAGGCCTTGCTGAAAAAAGATACCAAAACATTTCCGTAGACCCGGCCAACAGCTACGATAATACCAACTATTAACCCAATCGGAATTGACCAGCAAATTAATTCAATAGTCATTATAAGGCCTTCTAATAGAGAAGGAAATAATATTTCCAGAAAAAAGTCTATGTTAATCATTGTTTTTTCCCATTTAAATCACCATATAATTCAGTTAATTTGAACAAAAATCTTCGGGTTCGCTCATATTTTGGTTTATAAAATAACATTTCCGGTGGTCCGCTTTCCATTACCTTGCCTTTTTCTAAAAAAATTATTTCATCTGCAACTGAACGAGCAAAGCCCATCTCATGAGTAACTACAACCATGGTCATGCCTTCACGTGCCAGTTTTTGCATAACGCCTAACACCTCGCCGATCAGTTCCGGATCAAGCGCAGAGGTAGGTTCATCGAATAGCATAACCTCCGGATCCATTGCCAGTGCGCGCGCTATGGAAACACGCTGTTTCTGTCCCCCGGATAGCTGTGCAGGGTATAACAAAGCTTTTCTTTCAAGCCCTACTCTCTTCAACTCAAACATAGCTTTTCTCCGTGCTTCCTCTTTTTTCATTCCTTTGACCTTAATCAGGGCAATTTCTACATTTCTGACAGCATTAAGGTGATCAAAAAGATTAAAATCCTGAAAGACCATACCTATTTTTTGACGAAAACGGTTAATCTCCTTCAAATTGTGATGGGTTACTTCCTGGTCTCTTAACCAGATTGTACCCTGGTCTGGGAAAGTAAGCTGGTTAATGCATCTTAAAAGGGTACTTTTTCCCATTCCCGAGGGACCGATGATTACCTTGGTTTCTCCTTTAAAAACATCAAAAGATATTCCCCTTAAAACTTCTTTCCCTCCAAATGATTTGTGAATATCCTTTACCTGTAAAATTAAATCTTTTTCACGTTTCATTTCTCCAGTCCTCTCATTCCTCAAACCCGGGAATCCTGACTTTTTCTTCCAAGATATGCAAAAGCTTCATACCAGAATAGGATAAAATTAGGAAAATTATGGCACAGGTCAAATAAATAGGCATAGGCTTATAGGTCCTGGAGGCAATAAAATTACCCCGGGTCAATACCTCCATTACGCCTATGGCATAAGTAACGGCAGATTCAGTTAACATGGCTGGATATTCATTAGACCAACCGGGAATTGCCATTCTCAAAGCCTGGGGCAAGATAATATTCCAGATAGCCTTTTCTTTACTCATACCAAGAGATTGAGCTGCCAACAATTGCCCCTGTCCCAATGACTGAATACTTCCTCTAAAAATCTGTGCTTGATAGGCAGAACTACGCAAGCCCAAGACCAACACCGCTGCTACAAATGCTGATAAATTTAAACCTATCATATTGAATAAACCATAATAAAAAAGAAACAACAAAACCAATATTGGTAAACCCCTGAAAAACCAAACATATATGCCAATAAATTTTTTTGTCCAGGGAGAGCCAAAAACCTGTCCCACTGATAAAGGTACACCAATTACAAACCCTAATGCTAATGCACTTAATACCAGGCCTAATGTGGTTATTATTCCCTGTAACAAAAAAGGTAATGCCTGGTAGATAACTATTAAGTTTTCCATAACTTATCCCTTGTCCCTGTTGGTTAGCTGTGTAACAATTTTTAAACTAGCTACATATTTACATGAAACGGGGGATATAAACTTTTTAGTCTATATCCCCGTCATTAATTTATTCAAAAGATTATTTTTATAAATTTCTATTTTATGCTTACTGAGCCTGGAAATATTTAGCCTCTAACTCATCCCATCTTTGTGAACGCATAAAACGTCTAATCCCTTCATTTATTAATTCTAATAACTCTGTATCTTCTTTTCTAACTGCTACTCCATATTCTTCGCCTGTTTTTATAGTTCCTACAACTTTAATATCCATACCTTTACGAATTGCATCTTCAACCATTACATCATCCATCATGGCAGCACCAATCCTACCATTTAAAAGATCCTGTACTGCTAAAGAAAATCCTTCATAAAGTTTAAGATTATCTTTAGGAAACAAGTCTTTATTGATTAAATTATCTTCGATCCACATAGCAGCAGTACAACCACGCTGAGTCCCTACCATATAATCACCCATGAATATTTCTATTGCATTTAAATCAGAATCAGTTCTAACGCAGATTGCCTGATCGATTGACCAATAAGGAATCGAAAAATTAACTTTTTCTTTTCTTTCTTCAGTAATACTCATTCCAGAAAATACCATGTCTATCTTATTAGCCAGTAAACTGGAAACAATACCATCCCAGGCGGTAGGTTGGTGAATAACCTCAAATCCCATTTCCTCAGCAATCCAGTTTAAAGCCTCTACATCAAAACCCGCCGGGTTGCCTTTTTCATCTACATAGGCATGTGGGGGGTAATCAGCATCAATTCCATTAATATATACTTCTTTTTCAGCAGATAATCCAGATAATCCTAACAACATAAAGACTAGCACAGAGCAAACTAAAACTGTAAAAATTCTTCCTGTTCTATTCATCAAAAACATTCCTCCATTTTTTTATTTCTTATTTTTTTGTTTTAACTTTTTTAAAATTATTTGGTATCCATCAGCACCGTAATTCAAACACTTTTTTACCCGACTGATTGTTGCAGAGCTTGCACCGGTTTTTTGCACAATATCCTCATAGATAAAGCCTTCATCAAGCATCCTGGCAACTTCCAGTCGCTGACTTAATTCTTTTATCTCATTGATAGTCGCTACATCATCAAAAAACCGATAGCATTCATCTATATTTTCTAAAGTTAGCATCGCCTGGAATAATTGGTCGGTCATTTCATTTCTCCAGCGTGGATAAAAATCCATAATTTTTCCTCCAATCGCATAATATTTTGGAGACATATGCTAGCACTTTCAATACTACATCTGCTTATTTAATTTACTTTATTTATCTTTAATTAATTAAATAATTAATAGTTTAATGTTCTAAGAAATTATATCATCACTTAAAAAAATTGTCAACTAAAATTTATTTAAATATTTTTATTCAAACAATTCCAGATATTGACCATATCCTTCCATCTCTAGTTCTTCTTTAGGAATAAACCGTAATGGCGCTGAATTAATACAATAACGTAATCCGGTTGGCTGGGGTCCATCGTCAAAAAGATGACCAAGGTGAGAATCGGCATATTTGCTTCTTACTTCTGTCCTGACCATCATATGACTTCTATCCTCTTTTTCAACAATATTCTCTGCCTCTAATGGTTTACTAAAACTGGGCCAGCCTGTTCCTGAATCAAACTTATCGGTTGAACTAAATAGCGGCTCTCCTGAAACAATATCTACATAAATTCCTTCTTTTTTATTGTCCCAGTACTCATTCTGAAAAGGTCTTTCTGTTCCATTTTCCTGCGTAACCTGGTATTGCAATGGCGTTAAAATCTCTTTTAATTCTTCTTTTGGTGGTTTTTGATAATTTTCATCCCATTTTTTCTCCATAGTTTCTTCTCCCCATTTTGATTCAATATAGTCAGCCCGTCCCGAACCAGTATGGTACCACTTGTATTGTAGTGAATTTTTTTCATAATAATCCTGATGATATTCTTCTGCCCGATAAAACTCTGATGCAGGTAGTTGGTTTTAAGAAGGTTTTAGTGAGTGTTTAGTTGTTATTAGGAATTTTTATCTCTGAGCCAATCTTTGATACAAGTTAAGCATCTGATCTGAGATATTATCAATGCTGTAGCGTTGAGCCGTATAGAAAGCTCCCTTGGCCAATCTTTCTCTCAAATCTTTATTCTTGATTAGCAACTCCAGGCGAGCTGAAAACTCAGACACATCATCCTCCACCAACATCCCGTCAAATCCATCACTTATAATATCAACTGCACCTGGGGCTCTCACCGCCAGGACAGGCAGACCTGATGCCATAGCTTCGATTATTACCATTCCGAATGTTTCAGAAGTAGAAGCAAAGGTAAATATGTCTGATATTTGATAATAACTTTTCACGGTTTCGCTATCTACTGCCCCTACAAATTTAACATGTTGCTGTAAACCTGCAGATTTGACAATGTTATTGAGTTTATTCAAGGCAGCCCCTTCTCCTACCAGAACAAGTTTCACTTTATCAATGTTTTTGTCTTTAAGCAGAGCTAAGGATTTAATTATTTTATCAATATTCTTCTCAAATGAAAGCCTTCCTACATAAAGCAAAACAACATCCTCTTGTGTCAATTCTAATTGTTCTCTTATTTTTTTACACACTTGCTCATCTTTTTCCTGAAATATGTGCAAATCAATCGCATTGGGAATAACTACAATCTCTTTTTTTATCTTGTAGCGATTAATGAGTTTTTTCATAGATTCTGAGGGTGTTGTTACAACATCTACTTTGGTAGCAAAATTGGCAACAATCATTTTAATAGCCTCATTGGTTATGACCTGGGGAACAGGTGAAACGTAATAAGCATAACGCTCATACTGAGTGTGAATAGTCAATATTTTTGGTATACCTAATTTTTCAGCATACATAATTGCAGGCATACTGAGCACAAAGGGGTGATGAATATGAATGATTTCGGGTCTAAATTCTTTAATAACCCTATTTGCCCTCAAAGAAAGTGGAATGGCAATAGGGTATTTTACTTTTTTTGTCAGGCTAACGGAATGATATCTGAATACATTGTCTTCCTGATCAGTGTATCCTTCAACTTTTGGTGCAAAAATATAAGTATTATGGCCTTTTTTCTTATAGGCATTTTTTAGTGAAACGATACTGCTGACCACACCATTTATTAAAGGTTTATAGCAATTGGTAAAAAAGGCTATTCTCATATATTAACCTATTCTTCTATAAAAATAGACACTTATTTACCGCCACTTTGTTTTGCTTTCATAATTTTCTCCCAGCTATCTCGTAAGCCAACAATACGATTAAAAATTAACTTACCCGGTTTTGATTCAAGATCGACACAAAAGTATCCCTTACGCATAAACTGATATTTATCCCCATTTTTAGCATTGTTCAAGCTAGGTTCAACCAGGCAATCTGTTATAATTTCCAATGAATTTGGATTAACTCGATCTATAAAATTATCTTTTTCTTCCTCTGATTTATTTTTTGGTTCTTCTAACAATAGATAATCATACAAACGGGCTTGCGCCTGTAAGGCATATTTTGCAGAAACCCAATGTAGTGTTCCTTTCACTTTCCTTTTTGCACCAGGACGACCACTCTTAGTATCAGGATCATAAGTACAGTGTACCTCAACAATATCACCGGTCTTATCATCCTTTACAAAACTCTGACATTTAATAATATAGGCATTCTTTAGTCTTACTTCCCGCCCGGGAGCTAATCTGAAGTATTTCTTAGGCGGGTCTTCGTGAAAGTCTTCTCTTTCAATGTATAAGATCCTGGAAAAAGGCAGTTTCCGAGAACCTGCAGAAGGGTCCTCTGGGTTATTCTCACTTTTAAGTTCTTCAGTAAAATCCTCCGGATAATTATCAATTATAAGTTTTAGGGGATGCAATACAGCCATTACCCTCTGCGCATTCTTATTTAAGTCTTCCCTGATGCAATGTTCTAGAAAACGAATATCCACTACGCTATTAGTTTTTGCTACTCCAATACGATCACAAAAATTTCTAATCGCCCCTGGTGTATAACCCCTGCGTCGTAAACCTGAAATAGTAGGTAAGCGAGGATCATCCCAGCCGGTAACATAACCCTCTTCCACCAGAATACGCAATTTTCTCTTGCTCATGATAGTATTGGTAAGGTCCAGTCTGGCAAACTCAATCTGCTGGGGTAACTCAGAAGTATACAGGCTAGAGAGTAACCAATCATAAAAAGGACGATGATCTTCAAATTCCAGAGTACAGACAGAATGAGTAATCCCTTCATAGTAATCTTCCAATGGATGTGCATAATCATACATAGGGTAGATACACCACTTGTCACCGGTGCGGTGATGTGATTTCTTTACAATTCTGTATAGAACAGGGTCACGCATATTCAGATTAGGGGAATTTATATCAATTTTGGCCCTTAAGACCCGTGATCCATCATCGAATTTTCCATCTCTCATTTGCTGAAATAATTCTAAATTTTCTTCAACAGAACGATTTCGATAAGGGCTTTTTTTTCCTGGCTTTGTAAAGGTTCCTCGGTAATCCCTAATCTCCTCCGGACTTAAATCACATACGAAAGCTTTACCTTTTTTAATCAAAGAAACGGCATCTTCATACATTCTCTCAAAATAATCAGAAGCATAATAAAGCCGATCTTCCCAATCAAAACCCAACCATCTAACATCACGAATAATTGAATCTATATATTCAATATCTTCCTTTGACGGATTTGTGTCATCAAAACGAAGGTTACACAATCCATTATTCTTTTCTGCCAAACCAAAATTAAGGCAAATGGATTTGGCATGACCTATATGTAAATATCCATTTGGCTCTGGTGGAAAACGGAGATGAACACGCCCACCATATTTATTAGTTTCCTTATCATGGTCTATAATAGCCTGAATAAAATTGACTGATTCTTTATAATGATTAGAATTATTGTTCTCCTGAGAATGCATTAAAATTAGAGCCCCCTTGCAATATATTTATTAGGATGACTTTTTTATATTACAACATTTACAACAAAAAATCTATGCCTAACTTAGCCTGATTGGATAATTTTAGATTATTCTACAAAAATGGTGTTAGATAAAACCAATTTTACTTGAATGAGATTTGTAGGTACCAATAATCTTAATAAAAGTTGTACAATTTTTCAATGATTCCAATGCCTCCTGGACAATGCTTTCCTGTAAGCCTTTTTCAAAATCCAGGTAAAAAATATATTCCCATGGCTTCATTCGGCTGGGCCTTGATTCTAATCTGGTTAAATTAATATTGCGAATGGCAAATTCCTTTAAACATTCATAGATGGCCCCGGGAACGCTTACTACTGCAAAGATAATAGAGGTCTTGTTGTTGGTTTCGTCTTTCAGAATTTTCGGAAAGAATACCAGAAAGCGGGTAAAATTGTAAGGATTATCTTCAATGCCTTTTTCAATAATATTCATCTGATAATAAGAAGCAGCTCGTTGACTGGCAATTCCTGCTGCTGTTAATTCTTTCGATTTTTTAATTTTCTTGATACTACCTGCTGTATCATACACTGGAATTATTTGACAATCGGGAAAATTTTTCATTAAATATCTTTCACACTGAGCCAATGCCTGGGGGTGAGAATAAATTTTCTCAATTGTTTCCGGTCGGGTATTGTGATGAGAAATCAAACAATGTTCAATCTTTAATATGACTTCACCGATTGCAAATAAATCCTCATTTAACAATAAATCATGTACATTGTTAATTCCACCTGTTTGGGAATTTTCAATGGGCAAGATTGCAAAATCGGCCTTCCTATTCTTTACCATAGCGGCAACCTGGTCAAAACTGCTGCAGGATAATATCTCAGCAGATGAACCAAAATATTGTAATGCCGCCATCTCACTAAATGAACCAATTTCACCTTGCAGGGCTACTATATTTTTCTTTTTATAGTGGTAATCATCCTTTTCTTCCATAATATTTAACCTCGCTTATAGTAATTAATAATTTCCAAATATTTAGTAAAAAAACTTAATCTCATCTTAATCATCCAATCTGAGACAAAGAATAACATTTTTTTACATTTTTTCTTTATAAGAACCAGCCTTTTTAAAATCTTCTTCCAAATCATAGGGATTTGTGGAAATCTTTTTCTTGGTCATTTCTAACACTTCTTCTAAATTATCAATAAAATTGATAATCCATCTTTCATTAGTTTGAAAAATGTCTCCCCACATGGAAAAGGGGCTGCTAGCAACTCTGGTTAACTCATTAAATGCATTTCCTCCTATTTTAAAACACTTCTCGTTATAACCTTCCTGCACCAATCGCCCAAACATGTTAGTCATAATGACAGATATCAACTGGGGAACATGGCTAACAAGGGCAATAATCTTATCATGTTCAACAGCATTTAATCTAATTTCAAAGGCACCTAGCTTTTCAAGAAAATAAGTCATTTTCCGGGAGGCCTCTTGAGTATTTTGTTCCCGGGGTACAGTTATATATGGTTTTCCGGAAAAGAGATTAGCCTTCGCATGCTCTATACCACCTTTTTCCAATCCTGCCATGGGATGACCGCCTATAAAATCATATTTATCTGAAAATACATCATTTATCTTTTTTATAATTTCTACCTTTGTACTTCCGGTATCTGTTACCAAACATCTATTTGATAAAAAAGGCTTTATGTTACCTATGAGCTGTATTATTTCTCTAACAGGGGTAGCCAGGATAACCATACCTGCATTCTCTAAACCTTCTTCAATATTTTCACTTCCCCTATCAATAGCAGTACAATTAATAGCCTTTTCGATTACCTCTTTCCTGTCAATGCCAAATATTTGACCGGGAAACTGATTTTGTTTTAATGCCAGGCCAATAGAACCTCCAATTAATCCGCAGCCAATTATAGTAATTTTGTTGAATTTAAAATCACTTTCCTCTACCATTTTATCTCCTTTTTCTAAAGAACCTAGTTATAAATATTAGTAATTAATCATTCATTTTTTTATGTAAATTATTATCATTTTATTTAATTTTTTCTGACTTATTCATAATTAGATCCTGGAGAGCATATATAGCAAGAATGTAACTTTTATAGCCAAATCCAGCTATTTGTTCTGTACAAACGGTAGCAGTAACAGATTTTTTACGAAAACCTTCTCTTGAATATATATCAGAAAGATGTACTTCAATCTTAGGTATCGTACAATCTCTAAGAGCATCTGCAATTGCATAACTATAATGAGTATACGCTGCTGGATTAATTATTAATCCATCTGCATGCAAAGAAAAATATTGAATTGCATCAATTATATCTCCCTCAGAATTTGACTGCTTTATAGCAAGTTCAATATTTTCTTCTTCAGCAAAATTTTTAATTCTATTATTCATTTCTTCTAAGGTTAGTTTTCCGTAAACATTTGGGTCTCTCACCCCAAGCATATTTAAATTCGGTCCATTAATTATTCCTATCTTTATCATAATTTCATCTCCTTTTCTCTTTTAATTTTTTCTAAAGATTTTATTACCTCTCTTTTTGTAATATTATTAAATAATCCAACTTTTCCTACTTTTTCAGGTAAAACAAAGCGGATATTACCATTTTGGTTCTTTTTATCTAAGAGAACCGCATCCCAGCATTGCGTCGGTTTAATGTTTGTCAAATCTATCCCTTTCAAAATACCTAATTTTTCAAAAATAGCTTCAATTTTTTGCATGTCTTCCGGTGCACATAACCCCTTATAAGCAGCAATTCGTGTTTCCAAGATAGTACCTATGGCAACTGCTTCACCATGGGTAATCCAGTCATAGTCTCCGGTTACTTCCAGGGCATGCCCTATGCTGTGTCCCAGGTTCAAAAAATGTCTCTGATGTCTTTCCCAGGGATCATCCAAGATAATATTAACCTTTAATTGTGCTGCCTGACTAACCAAAAATACCAATGAATTATTATCCTTGGACAATATATTATTCATATTCTCATCAATCCACGAAAAAAATGAAGAAGAGCTGATAATTGCAATTTTAATGGCCTCAGTAATTCCATTTTTTAAATGCGATTTTGGCAGGCTGTTCAATACTTCGGTATCAACAATATTGGCAATAGGTTGATAGAAGCTTCCAATAATGTTTTTTGCCTTTAGATGGTCAATTGCTGTTTTTCCTCCAATACTACTATCGATTTGGGATAAAAGAGTTGTTGGGATATGAATTAAAGGAATACCGCGCATAAAGGTAGCAGCTACAAAACCACCTAAATCACCAATAACTCCACCTCCCAGGGTAATCAGGGCAGTGGAACGGTCTGCTTTAAATTGTAATAACTGGTCATATACCTTCTCAGCTATCGATAATGATTTGCTTTTTTCACCATCAGGGACCTCTATAATATTAGTGAAAATACCTTTTTTAGAAATTGAATCAACTATTTTATTACCATAAAGTTCTCTCACCAACGGATTGGTAATTATTACTGCTTTCTTCCCTGCTAACATAGGCACAAGACAGGAATCAATATCTGCTAATAAACCTTTACCGATAAACATATTACAGTTACATCTTTTTTCAAATTTCAGTGGTATTATTCGCATTATTCCCTCTCTGGCAAATTTGGATTACTTTATCCACAACCTGGTTAACAGAAAGATTAGAAGTATCAATACAATATTTGAAACGTTTGTATCTATCTTTTCTCTTATTCATCAAATCAATAATTCTGCCCAACTTGTTTTCTCCTGCCAATAATGGCCGTGAGTTCTCTTGCTGTAGTCGTTTTAGTATAATGTTTGGCCTTGCCTGCAGTACAATAACAATGCCATTGTCAAGTGCAAACTGGTAGCTTTCTTCATCAAGTAAAGTTCCCCCTCCAGTTGCAACCACCACATTTTTTCCATTAACAATTTCTGTTAAAATTTGTCTTTCTATCCTGCGAAAATACAGTTCACCTTTAGTCTTAAATATTTCTGCTATGGATTTACCTTCCTTTGTTTCAATTAGTTTATCAGTATCTATTAAAGTTTTACCTGTTCTCCGGGCCAGGGCATCGGCTACTGTAGTCTTGCCTGTTCCCATAAACCCTGTGATAAAGATATTATCTTTCAGCAATTTCTTATCCTTTCTAGATAACCCTTATAATTAGCCTCTATCTCCTTTAGAGAATCACCGGCAAATTTTTCCAGAAAGGCACAGGTAATTTCCCAATCTATAACTGCTTTGCCAACAACACTTGCTGCAGGAACTACACAGGTATCAGACCTCTGGTAGTCTGCATTTGTCTCTTTCTTGGCTTTTAAATCAACAGAAGCAAGTGGTTTAAGTAAGGTGGGAATAGGCTTTACATAAGCTCGCACTACTATCTCTTCACCATTGGTGATTCCTCCTTCGATACCTCCTGCCCAATTTTTTCTATGGTAATAGCGTGTCTGGTTAACTTGACTGTTTTCTTCTTTTCGAAGATAAATGGGATCTTGAACCTGTGAACCTTGCTTTTCTGAACTTTTTATCCCTTCACCAATTTCCACTGCCTTAACACTGGGAATACTCATTAAAGCTCCAGCAATATGTGCATCAATTTTTTTATCCCAGAAAACATGGCTGCCAAGTCCTGGCGGAATATTTCTAACTACAATTTCAAATTGACCTCCCAGTGTATCACCTTCTTTTTTTGCCTGGTCAATCTCACTGCACATTTGCCGGGATATTTCCGAGTCCAGGCAATATACTGGTGAACAATCAATTATCTCTTTGATTTTTGCAGTATTTTCTTTCTCCTTAATCCTATCAAGTCTCTGCTTTTGAACCTTTATACTTCCAATTCCAAGAACATGGCTATAAGATATTATAGAAAAATGTTCCAACAGTTGTTTTCCAATGGATCCTATAGCAACCCGCATGGCAGTTTTCCGGGCACTGGCTCGCTCCAGAATTGGTCTATAATCATTCAAACCATACTTGAATACCCCCGCCAAGTCAGCATGCCCGGGTCGAGGCACCATTAATACACTCTTATTATCAGGATTTTGATTATCCCAATCTTTATTTTTTATCATTAAACCTATCGGTGTCCCTATTGTTTTTCCTGAGATCAAACCAGATAGTATAGCAATACGGTCCTGTTCAATTTGCATCCGGTCTCCTCTCCCATAACCACCCTGTCTTCTCTTTAATTCTTTGTTTATATCTTCTTCGCTCAGGGAAAATCCGTATGGAAATCCTTCAATAATACCCAAAAGACATTTACCATGCGATTCACCTGCATCTAAAAAACGTAAAACCATAACCCTGCCTCTTTCTAAAATCAGAATTTTTCTTCTTGATTTATCTGTCTTAATGTTTGGAATATTATTTCCTGGTCAGGATAAATACCAGTCCACAAATAAAAACTTTCTGCTGCCTGATAGATTAGCATTGGCAAACCATTGAGTATTCTATTCCCGTTCATTTCTGCCTGATGTAATAATGGTGTTTTGTCAGGATGATAAATCAGGTCATAGACAATAATTCCCGAGGGGAGTTTGATATCGTTCGGCAATGGTTTTTGTCCAGGATAATACCAGCTTCCTAAAGGTGTGGCATTTATGAGCAAGTCGGCTTTACTGATTTCTTCCTGTAGGTTATTCGCTTGAAAAGAAAAATTTCTTATTTCACAATCTGGGTAAATACTCCTGTATTTCGTTTTAATTCTGGAAGCACGTTCCTGGGTTCTGTTAAAGATCGAAATCACAGAACATCCTTCACCTGCCAGGGCAAAAATAACTGCCCTTGCCGCTCCTCCTGCTCCTAAAATAACTGCCTTTTCCCCATTTATTTTTACATTCATCGCCTTTTTCAGGGGAATTTTAAAACCATTCCAGTCTGTATTATAGCCATACAACTGTTCATTTTTAGAGACAATAGTATTAATGGCTCCTATTTCTCTGGCAGCCGGGTCAACATCATCCATAAGCTCCATCGCTTTTTCTTTAAAAGGAATTGTAACATTCAGCCCTTGAATTCCCAAAACTTTTGCCCCTATTATTGCCTTTTTCAGGTTATTATTTTTTACCTGGAAAGGAATATATGTATAATTTAGTGAATAATGACGAATAAAATTCATATGTATGAAAGGAGAAAGACTTTTCTCAATATGCTCTCCCACTAAACCAAGTGCCATTATAGTACTCATTTTTTTTCTCCTTGAATGTTGTATTTGATATCTAATTTAATATTTTATTAAATGCAGGCATGAAAGCCGGATAAGAAATATCCATACATTGTCCATCTTTAATTATGGTTTTACCACTTGCATAAGATGCTGCAACAGCCATTGACATAGCAATGCGATGGTCATGAAAACTGTTTACCTCATTTCCGAACAAATCTGTTGGTCCTGATATTTCAAACCCATCATCTCTCTCAATAATATTTGCCCCCATTCTGGACAAACCCTCTACGATAGCTTTGATTCTATCACTTTCTTTAACCCTCAGCTCCCGGGCATCCTTTACTATGGTATTTCCACGGGCAAGTGTCGCCAATACTGCCACCAGGGGTAATTCATCAATAATATTGGCAATTATCCTTTTATCGATCTGAATTCCATGTAAGGTGTTGCCCTTGATGCAGATATCTGCCCTGGGCTCATTGGAGATTACCCTTTGATTAATTATTTTTATATCGGCATTCATATCTCTCAAAACATCTAAAAACTCCATGCGAGTAGGATTGGTCCCCACATTTTTTATCGTTATTTCTGAACCTTCTCTTGTGCATACTGCTGCTAGGAAATAAGCAGCTGATGAAATATCTCCAGGGATATCAATATCTACTGACTTTAATTCTTTACCTGGTATCAATTTTATCGCATGACCTGGATAAGCCTGAACATTGGCTTGCATTAATTTTAACATCCGTTCAGTATGATCTCTGGTTACCTGTTTTTCCCTGATTATTGTTTCTCCTTTAGCATATAACCCTGCCAGAAGAACAGCAGATTTGACCTGTGCACTGGCAACCGGTAGGGTATAATCAATGCCTTGCATTAATTGATTGCCGATTATATTCAATGGGGCAAAATTTTCATCAAACAATCCTTTTATTCGGCCATTCATCTGAGAAAGTGGCTGAATAACCCTCTGCATTGGCCTTTTTCTGATGGAATCATCTCCATCTAATATACTGTCAAATCTCTGTCCGCATAGCAGTCCTGATAACAACCTCATTGTTGTGCCGGAATTGCCTACATCAAGAGTTCTCCTGGATGATCTTAAACCATTAATCCCTCTTCCTTTAATTTTTAATAAAGAAGAATCTCTTTTTTCAATATCAACGCCTAATGCTTGCATGCATAGTAAGGTATTTCTGCAATCCAAACCATCCAGATAATTTTTTATTGTTGATTCTCCCCGGGCAATAGCACTTAAAATAATTGCACGATGGGTAATCGATTTATCTCCAGGAACTTTGATAGTACCTCTAATCTGTTTTTTATTTATCCCTTCTAAAAAAACATTCAAGATAATAATCCTTTCTAAATTGAAAAAGTTTATTTCAGATTTACCATTCTATTAACTGCTAAAGCAACTTGAGCAACTTCTGACATTAATTTATTAAAATTCCCAAAATCTAATGTCTGGGCACCATCACTAATTGATTCTTTAGGTTTTGGATGCACTTCAATAATCAGTCCATCAGCTCCAGCAGCAATGGCTGCCTTGGACATTGGACCAACTAACTCTTTTCTTCCGGTAGCATGACTTGGATCAACAATGATCGGTAAATGGCTTAATTCTTTAATTGCTGGAATAGCACTCAGATCGAGAGTGTTTCTGGTATAGTTTTCGAATGTTCTGATTCCTCTTTCACATAATATTACTTGATGATTGCCTTCAGAGAGAATATACTCGGCTGCTAACAGTAACTCCTCTATTGTAGCTGCCATACCTCTTTTTAGTAATACAGGTTTATCTAGTTTCCCTAATTCTTTCAATAATACAAAATTTTGCATATTGCGAGCTCCTACTTGAAATATATCGGTATATTGACCTACTAACTCTATTTGATTCACTGACATAACCTCTGTAACTACTAACAACCCCGTATTTTCTGCAGCTTTAGCAAGTAATTTTAAACCTTCCTCCTCTAATCCCTGGAAACTATATGGAGAAGTTCTAGGCTTAAAGGCTCCTCCTCTTAATATCTTTGCTCCAGATGATTTTACCTGTCGGGCAGTTTCAAATATTTGTTTTTTATTTTCTACTGCACATGGTCCAGCTATTACTATGACCTCTTTCCCGCCAATCACTACATCTTTTATTTTAATGTTAGTAGTAAAACTTTTATATTCCTTACTAGCTAATTTATAAGGCTTTTCAATCTGTATAACTTCTTCAACACCTTCATAAGCAGACAAAGGAACAGAACTTAAATCTTTTGCATCCCCAATAACTCCTAAGACAATCCTCCTTTCTCCCCGGGAGATATTCACTTTATGCCCCATTTTTTGCAACCTCTGCACAACTTTCTCTACATGGGAATCACTGGCTTTACCATTGATTACAATAATCATGAAAGTCTATTCTCCTTTACACTTAAATTCTTATTAACTAGATCTTTTCTTAATACTTCTGCTTCTCTTAAATAACAATGCACTATTTCTGTTTGACTTTTTCCACAATTTATATGGATTAAAACTCGAATACATTTTGGCAAACTATGTATAACATCTGCTTCTTGCGTACCAAAAAGAGGCACTTCATTCCAGCCCAGTTGCCTTGTTGCTTCTGCCGGAAAAGCAGCATTTAGGTCTGAGGTCATACTAAAAAAAATACTGACAATATCTTCAGTTTTAAAACTATTGGCATTCCGTAGGGTAAGTAATAATTCCCGTGTCCCTGCCAATATTGACTCTCGATTGTTTTCGTTCACTGTTGTTGCTCCTCTAATACCTCTTACTGACAATCTGTACCTCCTTTATATCTATATTTTTTCTATTTAAAGTTTTACTACATTCTTTTTTCCAGGATTCCCAGGATTCCCAGGATTCTGAAATAAAAACAAATAATAAAAAAGGACTACAGGTAATAAAAAACCTATAGCCCTTTATATGCTTATTGCTACATATAAAGATACCATAGGCATCTTCGATGTTCATGCCTATGGTATCTGTTTTATACTATTTGTTTATGTTAGGATACTAAGGCATAAACATCACCAATAAAATAGAAATAATAAAAGTTAAAATAAAAGTCGAATATTTTTTGGTTCTGTTCCCTTAGCATCTAATTAATCCTCTTTGGAATTTATGTATTATTTATTAAATATTAAATTAGCACAAAAATTAACCCATGTCAATAAAAAGATAGATTTTTAGGGTAAAAAAATGTACAACCTATTAAAATAGCAGCTGGAATAATATTTTCTTTACTTATCATGTCTAATGTGATAATATTTTCCTGCTTTTTAATTACAATTTTTTGACACAGAATTTTCATAATAAAGGTTTTATAATATATGAAATACAATGATTTAAGAAATATTGCCCTGATTGCCCATGTTGACCATGGCAAAACAACCCTGGTTGACGCTATGCTAAAGCAGAGCGGGACATTCCGGGAAAATCAGAAAGTAAAAGAAAGAATTATGGATTCCAATGACATGGAACAGGAAAGAGGTATTACTATCTTTTCTAAAAATGCCTCAGTATATTGGAACAATGTAAAAATTAACATTGTTGATACTCCAGGTCATGCAGACTTTGGAGGGGAAGTAGAAAGAATACTCAGGATGGTCAATGGTGTCCTGTTGATTGTTGATGCCTTTGAAGGACCAATGCCCCAAACAAGATTTGTTCTACGAAAATCTATGGAGCTAAACCTGATTCCTGTTGTGGTTATTAATAAAGTAGATCGCGCCAATGCCCGACCAGAAGAAGTCTTAAATGAAATTTATGATTTGTTTATAGAATTGGGTGCTAATGATGAACAAATCGATTTTCCGATCATTTACACATCAGCTCAGGAAGGTTCTGCCGGTTTTTCACCAGATTGTTTGGAAAACAATTTGGAAATGCTGTTTTCAACTATTGTAAAAAATGTACCTTCTCCGGTTATAGATAATAAGAAAAATCTTCAGATACTTATAACCAACCTGGACTATGATGATTATGTAGGTAAAATTGCCGTGGGTTTAATCGTTGCCGGCACAATAGAACAGGGACAAAACGTAACCCTCATTAAACGTGATAATAGGCATATTAAGAGCAAGGTAGTCAAGCTTTACATCTTTGAGGGTCTTGACAAGGTTGAATCAAAAGAGGCTTTTTCAGGAGAAATTATAGCTCTGGCAGGAATAGGTGAGGCAAATATAGGTGAAACAATTGCAGCACAGGAAAATCCAGAAGCACTATCCAGTATTGTTATTGATGAACCAACCCTTACTATAGATTTCAAGGTCAATGACAGTCCGTTTTCCGGGCGAGAAGGCAACTTTGTCACTTCCAGGCATCTACGAGAACGGCTCTTTAAAGAGATTGATACTAATGTCAGCCTGAAAGTTGAAGAAACAGAGGCAATGGATACATTGCGGGTATCAGGAAGAGGAGAATTGCATCTTTCTATTCTTATTGAAAAAATGCGCAGAGAAGGTTATGAATTTCAGGTTTCTAAACCAAGGGTTATTTTTCGCTATATTGATAATAAAAAGTATGAACCAATAGAATTTATGACCTGTGACATACCAAAAGAGTATTTAAGTACAGTAATGCGTGTTTGTGGCATCCGTAAAGCAGAAATGGTAAATATGCAGGATTTCTCGTCAGACCAGCTTCGTCTGGAATTTCAAATTCCAGCAAGAGGTTTAATCGGGTTTCGCAGTGAATTATTAACCCTAACAAAAGGCAAGGGAATCATGAATCACATTTTTCTCGAATATCAACCCTATAAAGGATATATTCCTTCCCGCTCCAAGGGTGTATTAATAGCCTTTGAGGATGGTATTTCCAGTACCTATGGTCTTTACAATGCCCAGGCTAGAGGCAATTTATTTATCGGGCCGGCAACCAAAGTATACCAGGGAATGATTGTTGGAGAAAACAAAAGGGATAATGACCTGGAAGTAAATGTTAATAAGAAAAAACATGTTACCAATATGCGGGCAAGTGGTTCTGATGAAGCATTGCGTCTGGAAAAGCCTCAGGATTTTACTCTTGAACAAGCCCTGGAATTTATACAGGATGATGAATTGATAGAAATAACTCCGAAGAGCATCCGGCTAAGAAAAAAAATACTGGATCATAATTCACGTTATCAATACCGGAAAAACCTGGCCTAAAATTAACCATACTTTTGTTTTATTCTTTACTGCCAATAAGCATTGTGATATAATTTTTTTCGGATGTTTGTAACAAATGAGTTTTTACCCTCTTACCTGTTATAAGACAATAATCCGACAATCTGACAAAAAAGTAGACTAATTATTAATTATGAGCATTAAAAACCTTATAGACTTCAAGAATAACCTGGTAAAACATGCTCTGGAAAACGCCTCCATAGCATCTATGAATATGGCTTATCAGGAGAAAGCAAATACTATTACACATGGCATTGGAACCCTATTAAGCTTCCTGGGTCTTATAATTCTTCTCTTTCTTGCTATCACAAAAGGAAATTTCTGGCAAATAGTAAGTTTTAGTATCTATGGAACAACCCTGATAACTTTATACCTTAGTTCCACTATCTACCATGGGCTACCCAAGACTAAAATTAAAAAAATATTCCAGGTATTTGATCATTCAGCCATATATCTTTTAATAGCTGGCTCTTACACGCCAATAACATTAATTTCTTTAAGGGGTTCATGGGGATGGACTCTTTTTGCACTAGTTTGGGGCATCGCCTTGATGGGCATATTAATGAAGATTTTTCTATTCCAAAAGACCCAGGTTATTTCTACGGTGCTGTATATTGTCATGGGATTACTTATAATCTCTGCAACTAAGCCACTACTTGAAGCTGTCCCGGTAAATATGCTTTTACTGATTATTGCGGGGGGATTATTCTATTTAGTTGGAGTCTTTTTCTTCCTTGCACCCAAAATACGCTATCATCATACCATCTGGCATCTGTTCGTACTTGGGGGAAGCATATCTCACTTTTTTGCCATTTTATTTTATCTTGCCTGATAAAATAAGATTCTTTGCTTTTTATATTTTATTAATATATTCTACATGTAGTTTTTATTTTTATTTTAAAAATAACTAAAACTCCTTAAAAACTCTTGCCAATGACCATCCCGGTGCCTTTAAATCGAGGTCTAAAAAATAACCAAATGGTGTTTGAGATACTTCATAACCGGAATCTTTCAGCCTTTCTTCAGCATTATCAAATATTTTTTTGGTACTCTCCGGATTGGCCTTACTTAAAGAAAGATGGGCAAAGGAGTGTAATAATATACTGTTAGTGTTATTTTTCTTTGCAGCCCATTTCAAATTTTTAATGAGTTTGGTCTCGACTTTATCCATTTTTTCTTCATCTTCTTTTTCTACTTGTATAAATCCGGCCAGGACATTTTTTATCTGTTTATCTTCCGGGTATTGCTCAACTGTTTCCAATGTCTTAGTATTCGTTTGATAGCCAAACTGTTCTGCATAAATCATCAATAATTTCATATATGTATCCTCAATTAATATTTATTATATTTAACAAAATCATCATATCTAAAACTATATCGAAATAACTTTAAATATTCAAAAAATTTCTATATAAATATTTCCTATTTATTTCTGTTGCCAATTAAAAAGAAAAAACTTTCTATTTATTTTATTCATATCTATGGTAATATATACAAATGCAACTACCAGACAATATTAGCCTGTATTTTTTAAGATTCAATTAAAAGGTATGCTATGTTTTTACGCATTAACAAGATAATCTTATTACTATTTGTATCAGTGCTTTGCATCGGTTGTGACCAAAGCAGCAAGTTTGCCGCTAAAAATTTAATAGAACCTGATACGGTAATCAGTTTATTGGGAGATACAATCAGATTACAGCTAGTAAAAAACGAAGGGGCTTTTTTAAGCATGGGCTCATCATTACCAGATGAATGGCGGTTTTGGATTTTTACTATATCTGTTGCCTTAGCACTGCTTATATTAGTTACCTATTACCTGTTTTCAGAATCTCTATCCAGGTTGTCTTACCTGGGACTTTCACTTATAATAAGTGGGGGGTTGGGCAATCTTATTGACCGTATTGTCTACAAAGGCATAGTTATAGATTTCCTTAATTTTGGAATAGGAAATTTACGGACTGGAATTCTAAATATTGCTGATATGGCAATTACCTTCGGAATAATACTGCTTCTTTATGCATTTTTGATACAGAAAAGAGGTAGGAATAATTTAATTAAAATCCCAAAATAAAATCTATACCTACCCCTTTTAAAACTGAAAAAGTAACCAGGCTATATTTGATGTTAACCTTTGTATTTAAATGAAATATTCAACTTTACCCGGAAAATCTTGCTTCCATCTTCATTTATTTTTATATCAAGTTTTGTTACTTCTGCTATCCTGATATCTTGAATTGATTTAGAGGCTGTTTCCAGGGCAATTGTTGTTGCATCCTCCCATGATTTTTCGCTGGTACCAACTACTTCAATAATTTTATATACACTTTCCATTTTTTGACTTCCTCCTTTTTTATATTTTTTACGAATTGTAAAAATGAATTATCTAAATAGTTATCTAATTGGACAAACACCATTAGCACATGACTCATCACCAGGATCAATCATCACCTCATCTTTTTCATATTTTGGAATTAGAGAGGGAATAAAATGTATCATTTCCTTTACTCTCTTTTCATATTCCTTTTTGCTAATCGCTTCATAAGGCATTTGGGCATAGAAACTATCATCCAGAGATACAAAACTAACAGCAACTACGTCATCCCAGTTATTCCATAACCATTCTTCAACCTCTTCCCATTCACCATTCTTTACGTGCACAGTAATAGAAGTATTGTGGTCAGTGTATTCTTTTTGAAATGCCCGGTAAGTTTCCAATTGTTCAATAGCTGAAACATCGTGCTTTGTCTTCCCTCCTGGAGCACTACAGGGAAAAGAAATGACCTTCGTCCGGCAATTCTCTTCAGTTTGTCCATTCTCTGGTCTTATATCATAGCCTAATTCCTCACAAACCTTTAGTAATGGGTCTGAAGAATTTATCCTCACCCTTCTGATAAAATAAGGAGAATGGGAATAATGTACACCACTGGACACAGTGGGCAATTGGGAAAGAGTGCCTTCTGGTTTTACAGTGGTAACTAACAATGGTGGATTAACCCCTAACTTTTTTGCATAATATTCGGCTTCCTTGTGAGCTACATCTTTTAATTTTTTTCTTAACTTTGATCGTTCTTCAGGGGATAGATTAGTAGCATTAACCATATCCTGCCATCCTGTGAGACTGCATCCAACCAGCCTGTCTCTTTTTTGTTTAATGTCCCATTGATCTAGCTCTAAATCCAAAAAAGTCATTCTAAATCCTGCTCGTACCGAAAGGCGTTGGGCTTCAAATAATTCTTTTTCATTTAACTTACCATTTTCAACATAGCCCATAACATTTACAGTAGTCAAATTACACATCTGTTCTCTATCAAGTAAAACCTCCATACAGGGGTTGGCACCTTCTAAATTAGGTCTCCTTTTAGCTGCTGCTTCCGCATTCATAAAACCTGGTTCGCCACTATATCTCATCTGTTTGACATGCCAGGAAAGTTGCTCCCGGGAAGGTTTAGAGGTATAATAAATGCTGTTATTGCTCATTTCCCGAAAATCAATATCCTCATTTTTCACCCATTTACCATCTACCTGTTCATAGAGATTGTTCTTTGCATTTAAGATATCCTGGTCATCCGGGTCAAATAATATTACTTCACTAGTCCGCCGTACTCCTCCGACTACCACATTTTGTCCAATAATATTAGAGATATCCATACAATCTACGGGTTTTAATTTTTTATATTTCCCAAAACAATCATTTTTAATAACCTTATCAATCTTGGTAAACATCTTCTCCAGACTTTCATAACCAGAGGCAGTGCCTCCAAAAGTCTTTAACTTTTCTCCCTTGGGTCGGACATTATCATAGTTAAAAATAATTGTATTAATATCCCGGTATTCTTTTTTAGATATTATATCCATATAGTAATCAAGTGATTGTACCCACCCTTCTTTGCTATCTCCTACCACGATGTGGGCAGTATCTTTTTGAAAGGTAATACCAGTTAAATCTTCTCTTTTTTCTCTAGGAACAGGAGAATATGCTTCATGAATAATTTTTACATTTGTTCTAACTTTGGGTAATTTTTGTACATCAGATTTTAAAACCCTGACACCTACTCCAGAACCAATCATTAATAAATAAAAAAGTTCTTTAAAGATGCTGAATTTATCCAAAACAGTAAAACTGCAGTTAAAATTAGCCATGGGATATTTTAAGCTAACACCTGTCCCTCCAGTCCACAGTGTTCTGCCTGCCAGGAATTGTCTCAGATGAAAAACATTGTCATAAAGATCTTCTGCTTCCCGCTGACTTGTCAGTACCAAGTTACAGTTAAATTCCACTGCTCTTCTCACTGTTTCCCACCAATATTCTCTTCTTTTTTCCAAAGGAAGCCACCTGGAGTAAGTTCGGTAATAGACAAACTGCCCAAGCTGGGTAGGAAATGGGTTGGGGAGATGCTTGTATTTACTGATAAAGTCATCGGTTAGCAATTTATGGTTTTTGGAAGCAATGTCTCTTAATTTATCACGTTGTTCCCGATAGAGAATATAAGTTTTCGCAACTTCTTTCCTTTCACTGTTCATCAACTCATTTTCAACTCGTTCCTGTATATCAGCCACAGTGATGCTCTCTTGAGACTTCTTTAAATCTTCCTCAATCTTTTGAGCAATAGAGGAGGCTAACTCCTGGTCTACCCCCTTAATCGTTTCTCGCATCGCCTGAGTAATAGCATTAATAATCTTATTTTGGTCAAAATACTGGACAGTGTTATTTCGCTTAATGACTTTTATCATTGTTATCCTTTCCTCTTGATTTCAATATCTAATTGTAGAATATTTCTTGAGAGATTTTCATCTAATTTATTTTACTATATCTAAATTTACTAATAAAGACTTTTAAGAAAATATCTTTTATTTATATCAAATTTAAACAACTAGTTATTTTTTATATTTGATGAGCCATAAATAGAATCATTACAATAAACAAGAAAGTAGCTATTCTCTGCCCTGCGCCCACAAAATATGTTAAGGAAGCATCTCGTAATACAGTAGCGACCATCTTGATTTCTTCTTTATCAGCAATCTCCAGCTTTTTCAAGGTTTGTAAGGCCCTTTTACTGGCATTCAATTCTACCGGTAAAGATATTAAGGCAAAGATAGCCATTCCAAATAACAAGATTATACCCAGGTAAATAAAAATGGCATTTCTGAAAAATATTCCCCACATAAAAATCAAGGGGCTGAATTGACCCATAATTGCTAATGATTTCGCCATTCTGTTCCGCATAACCATATATTTACAACCTTGCTTATCCTGAAGGGCATGTTCTACTTCGTGAGCAACAATGCTTATCGAAGTAATAGAATCATGTTCAGCAATTTTTTCAGATAGGTGTAATGTCTTACCCTGGGGATTATAGTAATTTAACATTGGCCTTTTTGTTAACAATATAGGAATATTCAACTTATGATGTGAAAATAAAGCTTTGGCAACTTCGCTTCCCTTTATTCCTTTTTTATTAGACACTTTCATATATTTTTGATAACTCTGCCTAACCCGCCACTGGGCAAACCATCCTAAAAATACGGGAATAATAAGCAATAGATAAATTGGATTAATTACCAGCATTAGTAAACCTCTTTCTTATAACCTTAATAACTATATTGTATAAAATCCATGGAATTCTAATTATCGTTTTTTATATATGACAGTATAAATACAGAAAAACACGAAATAGAAAATAGTTATCATTAAATTAATCAATCTTACAATATTCTATACTTATTAAAAACACAAGCAAATATCACACTCATTAAGCAGGCGGTTTTAAGAAAGATTCTTAATTTATTAATAGTTCTCGTAGATATAGCTTATAACATTATCTTCAAATGTTTTTGGATTATTCTGTTCACCGGAAAAATTATTTTCCATTATACAAAAAACTACATACCTATTCTTTTTGGTCTTGAAAATACCGGCTAACCCGGAGGCAGATGGCAAACTTCCGGTCTTCCCCCAAAGCTGAAAGGGAAATCTTTCTTTAAGAGTACCTCTTTCACTGGTATTGGCGAAGTATTGCAATATCTCTGTACCATATTGGTCATAGAGATAGGTAATTGCCCTAACAACCTGGGCAGGGGTAACTAGATTATATTCTGACAGTCCACAGCCATCTACTATAACATAGTCCTCTCCCCACTGCATTAATAGTCTTTCCTGGATGATCTCTGATATGGAAGTAATAGAATTATCAATTGTAGAAACTTCAACAACATCATCGGTCAGTGCCAATGTCCGGAAAACAGCCTCAGCACTTTGATTATCACTCATTTTCATCATATGAGCTAATATCTCATCCAATGTCTCAGAGTAATAGATAGCTTTAACGAAAAGATTTTCTTCCAATTTACCAATCCTCAATTCTCCATCAAATCTTACCCCCTGCCTGACTAATTCCTGACAAAAAATCCCGCCCCAGCTCATACCCATCTTTTTATAATAAGATATCATGGGCTCTGCTACGCTTTCACCTTTGATAGCAAATGAACCAATAAGCGGATTTTGGTCATCCCACATCCATCCCTTGCCTAAAAATTCCTCAGGAGAGAAAGCAGTATCATCCAAAACAATATCACCGGATATTTGCTGAATATTATATTTTTCTATTAAATCATGGGCAATTTCTCTTATGGTCTCCGGAGAATGAGTCGGATCACCATATCCTTTAATAAAGAGGTCACCATTAATATACCCTGGCATAGAACTGGAAAAGTAAAAAACTGTGGGATAACGATATTCCTGACCGAGTTTTTCCAGACCTGCCAAAAGCGTAAATATTTTCACCAGAGAAGCTGGTGTAAAAAGTGTATCCTGGTTATAGGAAATCAAAATATCCTCTGATATTAAATCCTGAACAAGCATCCCGGAAAATCCTTTAAATTGATATATTTCCTGCTGAATTTCTACACTGCCGATAGATAGGCTGGTAATCATGGAAAGACACACAATAATAGTTAACAAATAAATAAAAAATATTTTTTTTATTGACATTTACCACTATCTCCTTTAACTGCACTTTCTCCGGCAAGATAGCCAGTACTCCAGCATTCCTGTAAGTTATAACCTCCAGAAGGACCGTCTAAATCGAGGATTTCACCGGCAAAAAATAGATTTGGAAACTTTTTTGAAGCCATGGTATCCGGATTAACATCTCTTAAGTCTATTCCCCCACATGTTACAACAGACCATTGATAGCCCAGCAACCGGGTGGGGGTAAGATCTAATTCTTTCAAAAGATGTACCAATCGATTTCTCTCATCTTTAGAAATATAGTCAACCTTTTTCTCCGGGTCTATTCCCGAGAGTATCACCATTACTCCTATCATAGAACTGGGTAATAATTTTTTTAAAGAGTTCTTAAACATTCTCCCCTTAAATTCCAGGAAATCCCTCCTTATCCTTTCATCTAATTTCTGAAAATCCAAGGCTGGCTTTAAATCCAACCATAATTTAACATCACCTTTTTTTAATAACTGGCCAATATGTTTGCTCATATCCATAACAATAGGACCGCTGATTCCAAAATGAGTAAATAACATTTCTCCAAATCTTTCATCACTCTTTTTTCCACCTTGATATAACTGAAGGGAAACATTTTTCAAAGTAAGTCCCTGTAATTCCTGCACCCAGCTTTCAGAAGTTTTGACAGGGGTTAGAGCCGGCATAGGCTTGTTAATGGTGTGTCCGAACTTTTTTGCCCAAATATAACCATCTCCAGTTGAGCCTGTTTGTGGATATGATTTACCGCCAGTACAGATAATTATTTTATCAGATGCTATTTCCTGTCCATCTAGAATTATTTTAAATTTTTGCATACGGTCATCAGATTGTCTAATTCTGATATCGATAACTTTTTTATCACAGAGTATCTTCACCTTTCCCTTGCTTAGATAACCTGTCAGAATGCTTAACAATGTACTGGCATCACCTTGTGCAGGAAAAACACGATTACCCCGCTCTACTGACCATTCAAGTCCCCGGGATTGAAAAAAATCAAGAACCGCAGAAACACCAAACCGATCAAGGGCTCCATACAAAAAACGCCCCTTTCTCCCAAAATTCTCAGCAATTTTATTTCGGTCAAACTCATAATTTGTAAAATTACAGCGTCCTTTACCGGTAATTAATAATTTTTTCCCTAACTTGTTATTTTTTTCAATTAGTACAACCCTGGAACCTAACTCAGCAGCTCGACCTGCTGCCATCATGCCCGAAGGGCCACCTCCAATAACTGCTATATCATAATTGTCCTTATCAGTGACTAACTTCATAATCTATTAAAACCCCGTGTCAGAATTTAATCTGAAAATTTTGTATTTAACTTCGAAAAAGCACATTTTCCCTGGTAAACAAATAAGCTGCTATAAGCAAGGCAATTATGGCTATAGCTGTATTGCTTAGCAAGGTAGACAGGATATGCCCCCAATCAATAGTACCCATTAATAATTCCTTAAAAGTAAAACTATTATTTAAAATTGGAATAAAAAACATAGGATCTGCCAGCTCCATCCCCTGACTTAGGGAAATCATTCCCAGGAAGATCGCTCCCATATAAATAGGAGTTACATAGGTAGATGCCTCCTTATTATTGCGGGCAAAAATTCCTATTAATAATAAAATTGCACTGGCTAATCCTACCAGGGGTGCCAGAACTAAAAAGAATAATAAAAAAGTGGAAAAGGAAAAATGGATTTTTATTACTGATAACTCACCAAATGCATAAGCCGGTGTGAGAAATGCAATACTGAGTCCCAATAATCCCAGTAACATACTGGTAGCAGAAATAGTAATAACCGTGAAGTATTTTCCAATTACAATTTCCAGGCGGCTAAGCTGGCTAACAAGCAAGGTCGCCAGCGTTCCCCTCTCTTTCTCTCCGGCAGTGATATCTATAGCGGAATGCATGGCCCCGACAAAAATAAGTATAACAATTATATAGGGTAAAATCATACCCAGAATGGAACCCGTTTTCCTCTCTGCAGGTGAAATATCCTGCCATTGCTCGCTAATAGGCTGTACATAATCCAGGTTAACTCCTATTCTCTCCAATCTTTCTTGAATAATTTGTTGACGGTAGATTCCCATTAAACCTTCTATTCTTTTTCGGGCAACCTGGGAATTATTAAGGGTAGAGTCATATTGAAAAAGAATAGTTTCGTTTCCTTCTACTATGCTTCCATTTATGTTATAATCTTCCGGAATAATTATTAATATACTGGCATTATCTGCATTCAATTCTATCTGTTGGTCTTTTTCCAGGTAAACCAGATTGATTTTATCGTCTTTCTCAAGTCTTTCAATTAATCCAGGGGCATTTTCACCCCCCCTTATGGCAACGACTGAAGGTATTGACTCTGACTTCTGCTGTCCCATCATTGTAAAATAACCTATCCCAAGAAAAAGCAATGGATAGAATATAAGTGGTATTAAAATCATACTTATCAATGTTCGGCGATCACGGATAGCACCAGAAATCTCCTTACAATAAATTAAACGCACATTATTCCATTTCATACATTACTCTCTATTTCTATTAATTTAAAAAATATTTCTTCCAGGTCTGCCACCAGAATCTTTTTTCTTAACTCTTCCAGTGTACCCATTGCAAGAATCCTGCCTAAATGAATAATTGCAATTTCATCACACAATTTTTCAGCTTCATGCATCTGATGTGTCGAAAAAATAATGCATTTGCCCTGGCTTTTAAATTCCCGAATATAGTCAATGACTACCCTGGCTGTAATAACATCCAAACCTACAGTGGGCTCATCAAAAATCAGGACAGGAGGGTCATGAATAAGAGTCCTGGCAATCGACAATTTTTGCTTCATACCGGTTGAAAGTTTGTCAACCCTGACATCCTGAAAATTATTCATCCCCAATATATGGAATATTTCAGTTCTTCTTTTTTCTATCTCCCTGTTACTCATACTGTTGATTCTCCCAAAAAAGTGGATGGTCTCCCGTGGAGTAAACCTATCATACAACCCCGTTTCCCCGGAAAGAAATCCAATGCTTTGCCGCACTTTATGGGCTTCCCTGACAACATTATAGCCATTGACCAACACCTCTCCAGCTGCGGGAGACATCATGGTCGCCAGAATCCTTAAAGTAGTAGTCTTCCCTGCTCCATTTGGTCCCAACAAACCAAATATCTGTCCTTTTTTGCAGTGGAAATCAATATTATTAACGGCAATTATCTTGCCTCTTTTCTTATCAGGAAAAACTTTGGTGAGTCCTTTTACCTTAATCACAATATTAGATAACCTTTCTCAGAAAACATCGCACCCGCAAAGCGGATGGCCTTAAGAACCTCTAAAAGAGGTTTGGATTTTACTAGTTTTCTTTTCTATACTATATTTAATTTCAATTTTGTTTAAACATGAATTTTTTAAATGATTCAAATTTCTACTTTAAATTTCAGGTGAAAGTTTGTCATCTATCCTGTCTAAATCTTTTTATGGTAAAACCATTTTATTTAACCATTACCACCTTCTTAGAAGGTGGTTTTTTATGGTTAAATAACAATCAGAAAAATTTATAAAAATATAATCTGCAATTCTATCAAATAGTCCAGATTAAAGCTTATAATTAATTGTTCTTAAAAACTTTCTTCTCTTTTCTATATCTTCCTCTTTTTCTATCCCCTTGGGCATAAAACCGTCAACAACTCCAATTATGCCACGACCCTGCTCTGTTTCAGCTACCAGTACCTCAACAGAATTAGCGGTAGCGCAAAATATACGGCAAACTTCTGGACATTGTTTAATTGCATTTAAGACATTAATCGGGAAAGCATTCTGCATAATTACCAGAAAGGCATGCCCTGCCCCAATTTCTTTTATATTGGAAATAGCTAATGATTTTAATTTAAGATCATTTCCTTCAGCCCTTACCAAACATGGACCAGATGCTTCATTAAAAGCTACACCGAATTTCATCCCGGGCACATTGGAAACCATTATTTCATAAATATCTTCAGCAGTTTTTATGAAATGAGTCTGTCCTAAAATAATATTTGCATCTTCCGGAAATTCCAGCTTGACCGTTTTAATTTCCATACCTGTTCTCCTTTTCCTACTTTATTTAACTGTTTTTCATTAATATTCTACACATAATTGTAAACAAGTTCTACCCTAATTTATGAAAATTAACGTTTAGCCGGATCTTTCCAGAAAAAACAAATAACTCAAATTGAAAAAAATCGGGATCAAAACATGCAAGTATCTATGAATTCTGCACATATCTGTTATAATTTATTATGAAGACAGAGATTAATTCTATGGTTTTTCTATGGTTAAACAAACTATCAAAAGGAGTTTAGAAGAATATTTTATGAATAAAATAAATTCTCTCAAGGCAGTATTTTTTGATTTCGGAGGTACTTTGATGGATTCTGAAAGTGATAAAATTGCCCATATTCACATGATGCAAGACATAAAAGAACAATATCAACTGCCTGTATCGGGAAAAAAATTAGTTAGCTTGTATGAGTCTCAACTATTTAATCATGATATGACTATAAAAAATCGTTCTCAAAATAATAGACAGTTTACACGACTTCATTTCTATTCTGAAAATGCCTTTAAATCCTTGCTTCAGGAATTTAACATAGAAACAAGCTCTTCAGATATTGATTGGTTCAATAAAATCTACCTTGCTAATCATCTCAAATTTGTAAAATTGGTAGAAGGTACGACAAAGGTTATTTCTCTGGTAAAAGAAAGAGGATACCATTGTGGGATTATCAGTGATATTGATAATGATTATCAGCTTAAACAATTTCAGGCATTAAATTTAGACAATGTCTTTGATTCAATAACCACCTCTGAAGGAGTAAAAGCCTACAAACCGGATGAACTCATTTATAAAATTGCTTTGGATAAAGCCAACTGTCAGGGAAATGAGGCTTTGATGGTAGGTGATTCCTATATCAAAGATATTGCCGGGGCGAAAAAGATAAACATGACAACCATCTGGATTAACCGCTACCAGGATACCAAGGAAGAAAACTGTCTGGCAGACTATATTATTAAAGAATTCAAAGAGATTCTATCAATATTCAACGAAATACTGTAAGATATTAACGTTGTTTGTATTGATAGAAGATGTAGAGGTCTAGTAGAGGTATAAATGTCAAATGTAAATATTCTTGATAAAAACCAAAAAAATTATAAAAAGATAACAATGATCTTTTCTTTAATTTTATTCATATTCTACATAGGTAGTTTTCTGTTAGGTTGTGGAACAAATTCAGTATATGCCACTTCCTTCAGGATAGAAGAAACTATTGTACCGATATTGACATATCATAAATTCTGCACAGGTGAAAGTCCTGATGCTTATACCATCAATATTAAAGACTTCGAGGAGCAAATGGCCTATCTTAAAGATAATGATTACCGAGTCATATCTGTAACACAGCTGTTAGACTGCATTGAAAATAATTTCTTTCCGGAAAAACCTGTGGTCATTACTATCGATGATGGATTTAAATCTGTATATCACCTTGCCTTCCCTGTACTGAAAAAATATCAATTTCCAGCTACCCTATATTTATATACTGATTTCATTGCTAATGGACCTCATCAGTTATCCTGGGAAGAAATTAGAGAGATGATAGACAGTGGAATGGAAATAGGTTCTCACAGTCTAAGTCATTGCAATTTAATCAATATGAAACAAAATGAATCCCCTATGGGATATTTGAGAAGAATAGAAAAAGAGGTTAATCTTTCTAAAGCAATATTAGAAAGAAACACCGGATGCACCGTTCAATCTTTTGCTTATCCATACGGGGTCTACAGTAATCAGATTGTAATGCTGGCTAAGCAAGCCGGCTACCAAGCACTCTTAAATGTTAACAGCATGAATAATTCTATTCCGATTAATCCATATTCTCTGAACCGTCAAATTATTCCTGCCGGATTCTCCATTAAGCAGTTTGAAACTTTGCTCAGAGAAAAAGTTCTGAAGGTTAATAATATTTTTCCTGCAGATGGTACTGTTACCAATAATCAGGCAACAAAAGTAGGAGTCATTTTGAGCAATCCCAATATTGAACCGGAGTCCTTGTATTTCAGGTTAAGTGGTTCCAGGTTATTTCATTATGATTATTCCAGTGAATTGCAAGAAATTTCATTTTCCCCGGTAGCTCCCAAATTACTTCAAAAGCGTACCTGGATTGCACAAATCTCTGCTAGAGATAAGCAAACAGGAGAAAAAAGAAAGGTTTCCTGGCTCTTTACAGTTAGGTAGGGTAGATTCCCCATCAATAGGGACTCTACCCTAACAAGCAGTTGTTTGTCTAACATATTCAGTGCTGTATGTTTATTTTATACACAATATTCATAGTAATTACTAATTATTCAAATTTGGTATCTTTTAATTTTTCTACCATCTTGATAAAGTCATCCACCCATTCGGCATTAAAATTGATTCCCTTTTTAGTTTGGATGTACTCATCTTTATCCTTAAGCTTGACAAAGGTTCTCAGGTCAACCCTCTGTGCGCCTCTGAATTCTCCCACAGATAAAACAAGCCGTTTGCTGTCAGTTATATCCAATTGATCTATTTGCCTCATATATTGCTTCCTCCCTTCACTGTTATTTTAAGCTCCGTCAAGCATCCCGTCTCTACCGGCAAGTTGATAGGGATCAACTATGACTATTTCAGAATCTTTATATTTTTTTTCAATCTTTTCTTTTTCTTCTTTAAAATTTTTCGAAACAATTATTTCAAGCAGTTGAATATGTTCAGCATATTTTAAAACATTCTCGTGAGGCTGGGAAGCAGTAATTAGAAAACATTTTTTTGGTTTATTTTTTTCTAAATATTTTTCAGTTCCCTGTAAGTGAATAATACCAATTTTATCTATATTGGAAATCATTACTTTCCCCTTTGATTTTTGTGAGCCAACCATATAAACAACCTCCTTTCTCTAATTATTTCAAATAACGCGTTCTATTATTTTTAATCAATTAAATAAGAAGCAGTTTTAATAAAATAACCTCTTGGAAAATGTCTTAATAACATTCCAGCCTCTTCCTGCCTGCCTAATTCAAACTCCAGACCAACAATTTCCATATTTGTTACATCACAGGAAGTAGTAAAATATTTTTGTACATACTCACCCAGGTAAGGGCTTATCAGGTTAGATAGCAATAAAGCAATAACAATATTCAAGATACTGAACATTCCTGTGGTGAAAAGTAAGATCAAAAATATCAAAGCACTTACAAAATTAGCGATTGACATATCAGTTCCACAACGTTTATGAATTGCCAAATGGCAATTGCCCTGCTGTAATAATCTTAAACCTTTAATTGCCGCATCTTCTACCATTTCTGGATTCTGGATTCCTGAAATATAAAAACCATTTTCTCTTGATAATCCGGAAATATTTAAGTTGTGCCCTGCTAATTGCTCTAACACATTAATGGTAGCATGTTCTATTGCATGATTCCTTCTTATGTTTTTACTGTTGGCTATTTTCCATATCTGTTTGGGAACAGTTATCAATGTTATAAGTGAATATGCTGTAAAACCATAAGGCAAGAAAAACAAGGCAATAATGAAAAAGAAAAATAACGGCATCAAGAAAAGATATAGTAAAAAAAATAGAAACAATATTAAATACCCTTCTTTCTCTATTTTTTATTAAAATATTTTACTAAAACCATACCAATATTAATAGTTTAGTAAAAAACTGTCAACCTATACATCTATATAAATATTTGCTATTTACATGAATTAAATATTAATCCATGGGTTCAAAAGGAAAATTATATTGGTCTAATTTTAGTTCTTTTTGCATCATTAAAATTGCCTTCTGCACCTCCCGGTTAATGGGAATTCCTTTTTCTTTTCTTTCCATCCATGCCTGGAACTCTTTTTCTCCGGCAGTATAAATTCTCTCCTCCCCCGGTGCCTTTTTGGAGAATCGGAGTTCTCTTAAGATATCTCCTACATTTTTTTTGAATGATTCAATTTCAATGAAAGATGATATATTCACAGCCATAAAGAAATGTCCTATTTCTCCATCCTGGGGATTTCCATTATTATTAATCTCTAATTGAGAAAGATAAGCACCACCGGATAGTGCTGAACATAATATCTCTACTACCGTAGCCAAACCATATCCCTTATAACCAGCAGTTTCTTCACCCTGACCTCCCAGGGGTAGCAGGGCTGCTCTTTTGCCATAAACTTGCCTGGTAACACCTCTGGAATCAGTGATGAGCTCTCCCTTATCATTAGTTATCCAGCCAGCTGGAAGATTTTTACCACATGATTCCAGATAAGTCACTTTACCCATTGCTTTTACGGAGGTAGCCATATCTAATAAAAACGGGAACTCCTCATCAGATGGCATACCAATAGCAATAGGGTTAGTGCCAATCATTCTTTTTACGCCAAATGTTGGAGCAACCAGGGGTACAGCATTAGTACTAGAAACCCCTATCATATTATTTTTTACAGCTATTAATGGATAGTATCCGGCAAAGCCAAAATGACCTGAATTTTTTACTACCACCATTGCTATATCCACCTTTTTGGCTTTCTCTATAGCCAATAACATGGCCTTTTTGCCAGCAACATGTCCCATACCGCCCCGGGCATCTATTATGGCAATGTTCGGCCTGTCTTTAATTATATCGATATTGGTTTCGGTTGAGCGAACACCAGATCTTATTTGATCATAATATTTTGCCTTAAAACGATTAATTCCATGTGATTCAATCCCATATTTATCTGCAGAGATAAGCACATCTGCACATATCTGTGCATCTTCTTTTTTTACACCAAGACTCGCTAGAACATCTCCCATAAAATTTCCTAAAACATCTGCTGAAACATGACTATATTGGTTATTCATCGTAAAATAGTATTCTCCTCTTTCTTTTTATTGAACTAATACTTATTCCTTATATTTTTATTACTATTATTATTCCTGTTTATTCACTTATACCGGTAACTAAAATGGGAAATCGTATTTTTCCAGATTCAATTCCTTTTTAATTTCCAGCAATTGTAGCTGTAAATTCTTATTGATAGGTGCACCTTTGTCCTTTCTTTCTAACCAGGTCAAATATTCTTTTTCTCCAGCAGTATATATTCTCTCTGCTCCCGGTGCCTTTTTGGCTGAACGAAGACTACGTAAGATATCGCCTGTAGTCTTTTTAAAAGATTCCAAATCAATAAAAGAAGAAATATTTATTGCTATAAAGAAATGCCCTAAATTTATGGGAACTTTTTCCCCATGTTCCATACCTGAAAGCATCTTCAGGAATTTACCTCCCTGCAGGGCAGCTGATAATATCTCCACTACTGTGGCATATCCATATCCTTTATAACCGGCGGTTTCTTCTCCTATTCCTCCTAGCGGAACTAATGCCGCCTTTCCTTTCTGGAATGCTTCCAGTATCTGAGGGGGATCTGTTATTGCTTTTCCATCATGTCCGATAACCCAACCTTCGGGTATTTTCTTTTCTGCCCTATCATAAAGTTCAATCTTTCCTCTTTGAACCATAGAGGTAGCACAATCCAGAAAGAAAGGAAATTCTTCATCTGAAGGCATAGTAAAAGTTAACGGGTTGGTTCCAAACATATTTTCTACTCCAAAGGTAGGGGCAACAGAAGGACGAGCATTGGTTCCGGTGATACCAATCATACCAGCATCTGCCGCCATTAAAGTATAATATCCCGCAATTCCATAATGTGTTGAATTTCTGGCAACAACCATACCCATACCATAGGTCTTCGCCTTTTCAATGGCTAAATCCATGGCTTTTTTTGCAATAATCTGGCCCATTCCATTATGCCCATCCACTACTGCTGTAGCCAGGGAATCCTTTAAAATTTCAAACTGTGTCACCGGTGATTGGATACCACTTTTTATTCTGTCATAATAAATTGTTTTGAGGCGTCCAATTCCATGGGTATCAATTCCACGTTTATCTGCTGCAATTAAGACATCAGCACATATTCTGGCATCCTCTTCCGGGACACCGACTCCAACAAACACATCAACCATGAAATTTTCCAGTGTATTAAAATCTACCCAGACTGAATTTTTATCCATAGTTTGTTCCTCCCTTATTTTTGGCATATACATAAAATCTAAAATCACTATAGCAAAACGAGAAGAAGTTTGCAATGCAAACTGTATCGAGTATCGCGTATCGAGTATCAAGTTAAAATACCTCAAAGACAGTCTGCCGGTCACCCGGTCTGCCTGTCTACCGGTCAAAATAGTGAATAGTATCCAGTATCAGGTATCGAGTATTAAATACAAAATTATTTAATCAAGACATAATAACACTTTTGATTATGGGGGAATTCTGCTCCCTTGTCATTGCGAGCGAACAAAGTGAGCGAAGCAATCTCGTACATTTTTGTCAACAATATTTTATTCTTTCTGTTAATATTTTATTCTTTTCCATCCTTGCAACATTTATCCCCTATTCGTTGGTAGTAGTGAGGTTTGCATTTGTTCCTCCAGTCCTACTTGCCCGGCAAATGTTTCCTTTGCAGGCTACGTATTCTGTCAGCCCCTTCCTCTATTTGTAAAGAGTGTAGAGTCGGAAGAGGTCGGCTATTGCCTTCCTCTGTCCGCTCAGTCAATCGGTACATACGGTTTTCCCGTATACCGCTTTCCGATATGGTATCATTTAGATACAGTTTTAAGACGCAAATCTGGTATAAGAGATAATAAATTCACCAACTTAAATTCACCATATAGTCTACTCTCATTATAGTATTTCCATCCATAGTTACTCCATCTTTTGTAGCGATGGTTCCATATTCTTCTGACTATCCATCTTTGTAATTTGTTGAAAAGTTTACGAATATGAGCTCTTCGATAGTAGATGCCCCATCCACGAATGACTGGGTTAATCCGGTCAATAATCTCCTTCGTAGTTAATGGTATCTTTCGTTTCGTTCTTTCTTTGATCGTGTCCTTAAATCTCTTTATTGATTCTTCCTTAGGAAAAGCATAGATATTACTGGAATGCATCTTCTTTTTAATTTTATTCTTAGCAAGTTTAAGTCCTTTCCCTCGTTTTAACTTATAGCCCAGAAATTCAAAGCCTTCATTAATGTGAGTAATCCTGGTCTTATCCGGATGTATAGCTAAACCGAGAGATTCAAGGATTTTTCTTGCCTCTTCTAATGCTTTAGTGGCCTCCCCTCTGGTTCTACACAATACCACCCAATCGTCGGCAAAACGGGTTAGCTTATACCCTCTTGATTCCATTTCATGGTCAAACTGGTTTAAATAGATATTGCTGAGTAGTGGGCTTATCACTGAACCTTGGGGGGTTCCTTCTTGCGTAAGGTGTTTTATTCCCTGTTCCATATATCCCGCTTTTAACATCTTTCGAATGAGTTTCAGTATTCTTCCGTCACTAACCTTTTCTGCAATTAGGTCTATTAGCCTCTCATGCTGCACATTTCCAAAGAAATCTTGCAAGTCTGCATCCACTATCCATTCGTATCCTCTAAGTAATTCTCGATAGATCTTCCGCATGGCCTGATGAGGTGAACGTCCCGGTCTATACCCAAAACTACAATTATTGAATCCCGGCTCGAATATGGGTTCCAGCCTGTTCTTTAGTGCCTGCTGGCATACTCTGTCTCGTATAGCAGGAATCCCTAAAGGTCTTTTCTTATTTGCTTTTCCTCTTTTTGGGATATATACCCTTCTTACCGGCATAGGTTCATAGGTAGTTTCTTTTAATTGCTGGTGGAGTTTCTGTAATTCTTCTTCTGCTACATTGGTAAAATCCTCGATACTAGTTTTATCGATTCCTCCACTTCCTCTGTTTGATTTTACTTTCTGCCAGGCCAGTTTTAGATTTGTTGGGTTATATACTTTGTCAACCAAAGAATGCATCTTTTTAACTGTACTTTCTGCCTGCATAGTTTTCGTATCCTCCGTATACAAATTCCGGGTCTTTCGCATAGGGAACTTTCCTTCCTTTGTAACCTACTTGCGAATTCTATTTCAAGCTTTAAAGTTCCATAAAGTGAGCCGCCTTCCCCATTAACTATCCTTTTGGGATAATGTAATGCTACCTTAAAATAGATAGTCTGGATGTTTTTGTTGTTCATCCATTAAAAGTACTATTCGGCTCTCCGACTTCTCGCAATGCTTCTGTACACACTTCGGGGTTACCTTATAGTGTAACATTACTGGATGTTGTGTGTTTCTTAACAGAATGATTCCCACAACACTATCATTCCGACTTTATTTACCCACCCGTCCTTACAGGTGCTACCTCCAGACATTACGAGACCTCCGCAGGTCACCTGCCTATCTTCCATACCATGCCGCCCGCACACACCTTGGTACGATGAGTGGACTAGTAACGCCTTCGCCTCCATATTACAGGCTCGACCTTTGCTCATCTTTGGCTGACCGGTTCACAATTTTCTGTTACGGCCTGGTATTTCTCCGCAAGCCCTTCAGACTTCACCTCACGGTGAACGCCCTGCCCTTCGGTTAAGTTAACCGACCCCTGAGGCATTACCCCCAGGTATTGGATACAAACCCCCTAGTCAGGGGTTCGGTAGGACTTTAACCTACCTGATAAGCACGCTGCTGCGCGCACAATATGAGCTGATCCGACTCCCTGTAAGCCATCAGTCTCCCTTTCTTTCTATTGGGTAGACTTACCTTTTGATAAGGAGCTTATAGGGTCTCCCAAGTTCTCCATATTTCTCTACAGACATGCCATGTGCCAAGACCCCGACAGACCCTCTTAGAATCTCGCCATATGCGATTCTTTTGTGTAGGCTTCCGTAACTTGCACAACGTCGCCATCTGCATTAATCTTTATTTTCGAGGCTGTAACATTCAGGAAGTACGGTCTTCCTTATGGCCTATCTGATTCCCTGTGTACGCTTCATTTAATTGTTACCAATTTCAATGCAACACTCGGTATGGGTGGTTGGCTAGACCTTACCCAACAGGGACTTTCACCCTGTAAGAAATATAGAGCTTCTTGGCGCTCACAAGTTTCAAGCTGCAAGGAAAAATTAGTATCTAGTAGTCAGTAGTTAGTTTAATACAAAAAATATGGGTACGGCTTCAAGACATGAGTAACAAAAAACCAAGACATAGGTAACAGTGTTGATTCAGGACAATTGCGTATCGAGTGAAAATGATTTAAGCAACACAATGGTAGCAATTCCGATTGCTCTGCTCCCTCGCAGTGGGAATTTAGTTGTTAGTCGTTGGTATTTGGTTTAAAAAACTGTTTTTAGTTATTAGTTTACGGTTTTTTGTTTTTGGTCTATCCTCCTAAATCCTCTAAAATATTTTTTATTGTTAACCTAAGAGGTGGAATATTATCCCTTGCTACCTTCCAGAGAATCTCAAGGTCAATTCCAAAATATTCATGTATTAGCTTATCTCTCATGCCAGATATCTTTTTCCAGGGGATAGTAGGATATTTATTTCTTATACTTTTAGGGATTTTCTTTGCTGCTTCTCCAATAACCTCAACACTCCTTGTTACTGCATTGATGGTTTTCTTGTCCTTTACAAATTCTTCAAATTTCATCCCTTCTATGAAATTTTCAATTTCGTCAATTGAATCGAGGATATCCTGAATATAATCTCGGTAATCTCGGGACTTACTGCTCATATATAGACAACCTCTTTTAAGATATATTGTCCGATTCTTGGTTTCAAAGCTTTTTTAGATACCAGATCTACTTTTACTCCAAGTAACTTTTCAAGATGTTCCTCTAAATCCATAAATTCGAATAAGCCAACTGGTTCTTTAAATTCAACCAGGATGTCAATATCACTTCTTTTTTTCTCTTCTCTTCTAACATAAGAGCCAAATACACCAATCTCCTTGACCCTGTATTTTTCTTCTAATTCTATTTTGTTTTGTTTAATAATCTCTTTTATTTCTTTTAACTGGTTCATATTTTCACCAATTTTTTAACATAATAATCTATTAATATATACATATCTTTTCAGGTAAAATATGCATTAATAATCCTGTTCAAATATATAAAATTCCTAATTTTTAAATTTTCTCTATATGGTTCTTTCTTGATTATAATAAATACATATCATAAAATCAATTTTTCGTACCTCACGGTAGATTGGGGTCAGGTCTCAACATTTGACATTTAATCTTTTTTCAGAGCATCGATTATCTTTTCTTTCATCTGCTCAACTTTTTTGTTCTCTTTACATTTCTGCTCAAATCTTTTAACTGCTTGAGATACAGCCGAATAATCCATATCAAAAATTTGCCCAATTTGAGAAAGTCTTAGAGAAGTTAACTTCTTGATAAGATACAAACCTAATGAGCGATAGATATTGCCCCTTCCCCTGTTAAATATTTTTGCTTGGTCTATTTGCAGAACTTTACACATTTTATTGAAAATTTCTTCGGTACGATAGAAAGACAACGAATGAGTTATCGGAATTTCTCTTGTGAGTCCCCTGTCTTCTATTTTTAATTTAATTTTCTCAATAAATTGATCTCTTCCTAAAGCAATATGGCGGTAGGACTGAGTTAAGAGGTCTTCCAATTCTTGATTCTGCCAAATGTATTCCTGATATTGTCTAATTGATGAAGTATAGTCAAGAGAAAAAAAATGTAAAACCAGGGATGAGTCAAAGTTATTAATCAGGGGTTTTCTAAATTGCAAGTAGTCCAGATAACTACTCCAGGGATAATCTTCCAATTGATTAACTATCCCTGCACGCAAAGGATTTAGGTGAATATAGGCAGAAAGGACGAGTGCATAATTATCGGCATCTACCAAGATAGATTTATAACGTCCCTGAAAAACGGATCCGGTAAGTTGATAACGGGTACGGAACCAGTTAGCATATGAAGAATTAAGGTAATGTAAGGCTTGGGAAATATTTGGTTTAGCGGTTTTAATAAATAAATGATAGTGATTATCCATCAAACAATAGGTATAACAGGTAATAGCATACTTGGTAAGGGTCTCATCCAATTTTTGAGTGAATACTTTTTTATCTTTTTCATCTAAAAAAATATTCTCTTTGCGATGACCTCGGGAAGTAATATGATAAAAGGCATTTTCATATGCTATGCGTAATGGTCTAGACATAATAAAATCTTATCATTAACGTTGAGTTATGTCAAATGTTGAGACCTGACCCCATTCTTCGACCCTATATGATAAAAATAACCCCACTGGTATCACTACCAGTGGGGTATTGTTAGTTAGATTTTGTCATCAAATCAAACAGAGAACTGTTCCCTGTTTTATTCTATTTCCTCTATTCTCCACCCTGAAACTGTCCATTAATAAGTTCTCCAGAGTCAATTACTATCCAATCAATACATCCTTCAGGTTTAACTTGTAATTCATATTTAGCAGCAGAATTAAGGGTCCCACTGCTATAATAATGTTGATCCCAGTTATTGCCAGTTCCCCTACCAAAAATATCATTAAAAGGATTGTCTTCAGGAATTGAAAAATCTTTACTCTCTGTTTCTGCGCGATTATTCCCGCCATTATTCATTATTATTATCCGTACCTCAGTAGAAATATTTTCATCCGATAATAAGCATTCTGAGTTATAATAAATACTCCCAACTACCTGTATTTGGGGATAACTACTACCAGAGGTATCTTCTTTCCAATACTTATAAACATCAACAACAGCTGACCAGTTATCAGGATTACAGGGATCACATACACACTTGGCATACAGGTCAAGGTCGCCAGTGACGGTATCATTAGCAAAATCCCATTCAGTAACAAATGTAGGTTCTGTATACCAGCCATCAAGGCTA
>LDZT01005507.1_pt1 | contig 44972 bp, 39 predicted proteins | sample 615521 | NCBI WGS metagenome assembly LDZT01 (sample SAMN03408292, study PRJNA278302) | terrestrial metagenome | isolation source: oil reservoir sample SB1 | place: USA: Alaska, North Slope, Schrader Bluff formation | collected 2011-09 | reverse complement strand
CTTGCATTCGGGTCTGCTTCTCGATCTTCAGGGCGACATCCTTTGGTGCCCAGATCTCGTAGCCATCGAGAGGTCCGTAAACGGTATCGAAGCTGCACTCCTCCACCTTGAACCGGCTTTCCAGCCCCTCTATCATCTCCCAGTGAGCGTGGGGATCTTCAAGGTACAGGTAGAAAGAGGGTGAGTACCTGAAGGTGAAGGGCTTGGGAGGTCCTCTCGATCGATCCCAGAGCTCCACAGCGCCTCGGTGATAGGAGTCAAAGATCCACATCGTCCTTCTCGACCGCTTTCCGATCGGTCTCCTTCAACAGCTCTATCAGAACAGAGAATATCGCAGCTTCAAGGGGGTCATCGAGAGCGTAGAATGCCTCGCTGGAATGCATCTTGACCATCTCGGCAAGCCTCTGGCCGTATATCTGGTCATCTTTATTCAGCGCCCGAGATGCTTTGAGCCATCTTTGGGCAACCTCCTGAGATCCCATTCGGACACTTTTGAAGGTTCGACCCATGTCAGAACGCCTCCAGAGTTCTCTGGCCCCTCGGACCTGGCGTGGTCTTCTTCGAAGCACGCTTGTAGACATACTTGTGCACCTCATTGAAGACGAATACCCGATCGGCGAACTTGGATACTTCCTCAAGGTGGCGATCGGTCCAAGGTGAGTACAGGAGCACGGATGAGCCGTTCGACACCTCCTTCAGGGCTTGACCAACGTACTCTGCCATCTCGGTTGCATCTTCGAAGAGGGTGGGGTCGTACTCGAATATGATCTGGGTCTGGTATGCCTCTTTTAAGATGGTCATTAGTTGGTAGGCGGTGAAGGCTCTCCGGACGTCCAGCTCTGTGAAACGGCGGTCGAGCTTGTCGAGGATTCGCGAATAGTTTCCGGAGATGTAGAGGACCTGGAGGCGCTGAAGCTTCTTCAGGCTGCAGTTGAGCGAATCTATTAGCATCTCCTCAGGACCTATGAGGACGATGAAGGCGTTCGGGACGAGGGTGAAAGGGGATTGAAGTTCGAGTTCCATGACCAGTTATTATTGCCCCAAGGGAGGTAAGGCTAAAGGATGGGCGGAGCGAAAGTAATCAAACAGCCTTCGCGCAAAAATTACACCGGCAAATGCGTGCTGAATCCCTCCCTCGCACCAATTTACCTTTTCTTAACTTTATATCGAATCCACTGTGCCCAACCCAAAAAGGTGTTCACTACAGGCCTTCAGTGCAGTATCGCTTTTTATCGCCATAAGCAGTATCCTTGCTCGAGTTAAGCTTCTCGAGAGAGTATGGATCTTAAGCCCCGCTCACCTCTCCCAGGCCTCCATCACCATCCCGCCGTAGTATTCGATTCTCTGAGGAACGAACTTGACCACCACGTAATCCGGGTTCTCGGGAGTCTGAAAGTACTGCTCCAGATTGGGATTCCAAAAGAGCTTTTTCATATTCATATCCTCGTACACTTCGGTCATGCTCTCCATCACGACGTAGGGGTCCGAGTAGTTCTTACCGGACCATATCGATATGGCCACGACGGGTTTCTCTCTTATCTGTTGCACCTTCCGGGAGCTTTTCATCGTCGCCCCCGTCAGGCTCAGGTCGTCATTTCCTACCAGGGCCATAAATCTCACCTTCGGCTCGCCTTCAGAGACGGTGGCCACTGCAGCCACGTGCTCTCCACCGATGACCTCAAGGATTTTATCTTTCAGTTCCAAGAGTTTTCCCCTCCTCATCCGCGCAATTTGTATGCAGATAATTTAATATAATGTCATTAAATTATGTACAATAAATGTAGAATAGATCATTTGACATAGTAAAAATAAGATAAATTATATTTACATTAAATCAGATTTCTAATTCAGATCATATGTTTTAATTTTGGGCCAATAACCTAGGTTGAAATCTGTAAAGTCGCTTGCCCCTTTGAAGATTGTCAGACTCAAACATATTCTTATATGATATGTGTTTAGACATGAGTGCAGCAAAATTAACTCTATTTTGGGAGTTCACATATTCCAAACACTATGTGAATTTACTCCCCTCGTCGCGTACCATGGTGATTATTGGGCCGAAATGTGTCCTTAAAGCTAAATTAAGAATATGGTAGGGTTTATTCCTATAACCAATAAGAATTGTGCATCTCAAATCTTAAAAGCCCGATATTTTTATAAAATAGTATTAGGCATTCAAACTCTATATTTACAGCTTGCAATTATAATTTATAAAATTGTAATTAATAAATTAATTTAATCATGTATCTATTATGATAAATAAACTAGAATATAAATTAATCTATAATTAAATTTTATTAATAAATATAGTATTTGTTTTTTCTAATTTAAATTATATATCTGTCTGGATAGATATGTTAAAACATAAAATAAATCATGAGCATGTATAAAGATTATATAATAATAAAACTAATAAAAATCTAACATTATATATTATATGTTAACTATTTAACAATAAAATTTGGAATATATAGAAGAGAATACTTCTCAAAGGTCGACCAAAAAGTGAGACTTCGGCCAGTATAGACGATAACCTGAATTGCCTTCGGGACTCGGTGTGCAATCTCCGCGATAACATACATGGAGAGGCGAAGAAGCTCAAAAGGAAGGTTCTCATCCGACGACGCCGTGCCAATTAACCCCTTTAGGCCCTTTTTCTTGAAGGTCCTGGCTAGCGGCCTACACCGTCAGCTCTGGCGGAAGTAGCGGCGGCTTTTTTTTCGCCCACCCTCTACTTACTAAGATCCATGTTTTGAATCGATCTTCGGAATTCTGGCCATCAGGCCGGTTCAAAGAGGTTGACAGGATACGAACGTGAGATAGAACCGCTGAGTTAAGGGTTTATATTGAGATGAACATCCATAAGCTGTCTTGGATCGGGATCGAAAAGTCGAGGAAGGCTTCATTGAGAGATTCTCTAAAACGTATAACTGGGCCTACATCGACTTTCTGGCGATACTCATCGGCGTGGCGGGAGGAGCTGGCGCTATAGCATTTCGAAATGTCATCGAGCTCATCCATGACATATTCTTCTCCGGGATATACCATCAAGGCGGTATACCGACCTATTCCGTAGTCCTCTTCCCGATCATCGGCGGTCTGATCGTAGGGCCGATCGTATGCATCCTGGCCCCCGAGGCGAAGGGCCACGGCGTCCCCCAGATAATCGAGAGCCTGCAGGTAAGCGGTGGCCAGATCAGAAAAAGGGTGGGCTTTCTTCTCATCCTCTCCTCTGCCGTGATCATAGGCAGTGGCGGAAGCGCTGGAAGGGAAGGTCCCATCGCCCAGATAGGAGCCTCCTTCGGCTCTCTGATAGGCCAGATCTTCAAGCTCGGATCTCGCGATCTTAAGCTTCTGACGGTCTGTGGCGTCGCCGCCGGCATCGCCGGGACCTTCAACGCCCCCATGGGAGGGGCCATATTCAGCATGGAGGTGGTGGCCAGGAGATTCTCTCCCTTTGATTCGGTTCCGATCCTGATGTCAGCGGTCGTCGGCGCGGCAGTGGCGGCCGCCCTCACTGCCCCAGCTCCGGCATTCTTCAATCCCGAGTTCGTCTTTAGCAACACAGACCTCGCCCTCTGCTTTATACTGGGCCCGATCTTCGGAGCCATCGCCTTCTCCTGGGTGAGGGTCTTCTACCTCATCGAGGACTCCTTTGAGGCCCTCCGAATCCCTAAGATGGCGAAGCCCGCCCTGGGAGGGACCGTGGCTGGGATAAGCGGTTACTACCTCTTCGGTTATGGGATCATGGGCGTCGGCTACGACGGCATCACCCGGATCTTCGAGATGCCGTTCGATACGTCGAGCTTTCCTAGTTCATTCGATGTTATGATATTTCTCATCGCTCTGGGCCTAGTCAAGATCCTGGCCACCGCCTTCACTGTGGGATCCGGCGGAAGCGGCGGAATATTCGCCCCCTCCCTATATATCGGGTTCATGTTCGGGGTGGCCTTTGGCCTATTCGTAGCAACAGTCCTCCCAGAACTGGATATTGCAAACCCAACGGTCTATGGCCTTCTGGGGATGGCGGCCCTCTTCGCCGGGGCTGCACGGGCTCCTCTCACCTGCATCGTGATGATCCCCGAGATGGCCAGCAGCTACAGCAGGCTTCCGCCCATCATCATCGCCTGCGTTCTCAGCTACGCAACGGCCCAGATCCTGATGAAGGGGATGTCCATCTACTCTCTCAAGCTGATGAGGAAGGGGATCTTCATCGACCAGCCCCAGCCGGTCTTGAGGGGGATCGCTGTCGGAGAGGCGATGCACAGGGACATAGCCACTGTTGCGCCTGACATGACCCTTCGCGAGCTTCGAGACTTGATGTTCCTGCGAAATCATACCGGATTTCCCGTGGTTGAAGATGGTCGTCTGGTGGGGATCATCACCTTCGACGACCTCCGAAAGGTGCCGATCGCAGAGCAGGATAAAACCCTGGTGGGCGATCTGGCCGTCAAAGAGGTGATCACCATCCGCCCTGACCAGTCCACAAAGTACGCCATGGACCTGATGTACCAGAACAAGATAGGTAGGCTTCCGGTGGTGAGCGGCGCCGATCCGAAGAAACTCCTCGGGATAATAACTCGAACCGACGTAATAGGGGCCTATGAGACGACCGAGCAGCGTTGAAAATTATCGAAGATTTAGCCTCCTTCAGGGGCTGGTGATCAAGGATCATTCACCGATCGCGACGTCGCTCCATTTTTATACCTTCATACCCAGATATGCTCGCGATGTACCGTATACTGGTTACCAACGACGATGGAGTCCACTCCGCAGGAATCAGGGCGGCAGTCAGAGGCGTTTTGGGCCTCGGCGAACTATTGGTCGCCGCCCCCTCAGGCCAGAGAAGCGGCGTCGGGAGGTCTATTTCTGTCTTCGAACCTCTCAGGTACAACAAGGTCGATCTTGACGGCGTCGAGGCCTACGAGGTCTCTGGGACCCCCACCGACTCGGTGATCATGGGGATATTTTGGCTTATGAAAGGGGAGCTTCCAGACCTCGCAGTATCGGGGATAAACATCGGTGAGAACATCAGCACCGATACGGTCACCACCAGCGGGACCATCGGCGCGGCCCTCGAGGCTGCAAGCTACGGCGTCCCGGCGATCACAGCTTCAGTCCAAGTCGTCGACCAGGGGGACAAGTTCGACAGCAAAAATGATCACGCCTACCAGTTCGGCGTCGCGGCTAACCTCGTCAGAAAGGTGGCGAAGAACGTCCTGGAGAAGGGACTCCCGACGGGGGTGGACATCCTGAACATCAACGTTCCCGTCGACGCCACCGAGGAAACAGAAGTGGTGGTCACAAAGCTCGCCCGGAAGATCTTCAAGACCGCTGTCCAGGAGCGATCGGACCCCCGAGGGAGGCCCTACTACTGGATCGACGGCGACCTGGTCTGCACCGAACGGGAGGGAACCGACGTCCGGGCCATCTACCAGGAGGGGAAGATCTCGGTCACCCCTCTTACCATCGACAACACCGCAAGGATCGACTTTTCGGAGATCTCCGAACTGGTACAGTGAACGCGGATCTGGTGATGATTTTGAACGAGATGCGAATTGAAAATTTCGAAAAGATGAGCCGAGAAGACCAAGTCCTCTACCTGACAGAGAACCTGAGAGATATAAAAGACGATCTGGTAGAGCCGGGGATAGAGATATTGATCGGCTCCGGCGAGACTGAGCTCGCCATCTCTCTGGCGAGAGACTCGGGCCGAATAGATAGAGCGGTAGAGATCGCCGTAGCCGATGGTGACTATCTCTGGGCTGCCCTCATCGCTAAGAAAGCCGGAAGGGAAGAGGAGTCTGTGAGGCTCTATCGAGAAGGGCTGGAGTACTACGTCTCAGAAGAGAAGTATGGCCGGGCCGTCAGCGCCGCTCAGGCTCTGGGCCTTCCCTATGACGAGATCGACCACCTCTTCGAGGCCGGTGTTAGGTATGAGAGGAGGATGATAGATATGGACCGGGTCGGCTACGCCTTGGAGAGCCTGGCTCACTCCCTCAATAACGCCCTCGTGGGGAGGGACGACGAGATGGCAGAGGGCCTGAGAAAGGCGATGGCTGAGGAGAGAGAGAGGATCGCCAGGCAGGCAGCTGAGGATCTGGACGAGTAAGGGAACGAGACCAGCCAAAATCTTCCGTCCGTCAGCGGGCTCTTAGCTTTACCTCGATCTTCATGAGGTCCTCTGCCACCAGAACCTCATGAAAGTGGCGACGAGCGTCGGCGAGGAGGGGGCCGACGTCGTCGGAGTAACGAGAGCTGATGTGGGTTAAAACCAGCCTTCGCGCCCCAGCCCGCTTGGCGAGCTCCGCCGCCTCGCCAGCGGTGCTGTGCATTGTCTCCACGGCCCAGGCGCCCATCTCGTCGCCCAGGGACCCGTCGTGGATGAGAAGGTCCGCGCCTCTGCTCGCCTCCTCGATCTCCAGGGTCGGCCTCGAGTCGCCGGTGTAGACCACCTTTCTTCCGGGCCTTGAAGGCCCCATCACATCCTCGGGCTGTACCACTCTTCCCTCCACCTCCACTGCATCGCCCCGCTGTAGTCTTCCAAAAAGGGGTCCAGGGGGGACGCCAAGCTCCATCGCCCTTTCGCGGTTGAACCGCCCTGGCCTCGGATCTTCCCGGAGACAATAACCGATGCTTGGGACGCTGTGGACGGTCCTGATCGCCTCCACCTCGCAACCATCCATCCTCACCGTGTCGCCAGCTTCCAGCTCAAGAGCCCGAACCGGAAACTTCCGGGAGTAGTAGCAGAGCCGGTCGAAGAGGTCCACCACCTCGGCGGTCCTGACGGGCCCCACTATGGTGAGGGGTTCCTTTCTCCCCTGGAAGGCCATAGTCTCGAGGAGCCCCGGAATTCCCAGGATGTGGTCGGCGTGATGATGGGTTATGAAGATGTAGTCGAGCCTCATCATCCCGGTCTTCGCCCGCATCATCTGCCGCTGCGTCCCCTCGCCGCAGTCGAAGAGGATCAGCTCGCCCTCACGGTTGATCAGGACCGCAGATGGGCTCCTCTCGGGCGTGGGAAGAGAGCCCGCAGTTCCTAGAAAGGTCACAGTGAGCATCTTCACATCATCTCCAGCTCCAGCTCAGGACCGATCCTCTTAGGAGGGTGACTATAAAAAGGTGTGTGGGCGAAGAGCCCAGCCCGTCAAAATATTTGAGATCGGAGGAGAAACAAATTTAGCGGGGGGTCAAGAGAAGAAGGGCGGGCGGTCGATATAGAAAAGATGGCCCGTCGTTTCAATCCTCTAAGATCCTATTATGGGGGTGGGTATCGTGATCTTAACCGTTATCGTCGAGGATTCGGCGTCGTTCCCCGTCGTTTCGAACTCTGGAGCTTTCGGATCGTCGTCGACGTTTGCCCCTCCGGAGATCCTGTAGCTCTCCACCCCTTCTTCGAGGTCGTCGTAGACGTTATTCTCCCAATGATTTGCGCCGGCGTCAACGGCGTTCTCGTTGGCGTTGTTCGAAAACTCGTTCTGGGTTATTCTATTGCCGTCGGACTCGGCATCAATCCAGATGCCGTACTTGTTTTTGCAGACGACGTTCCCGGATATGACGTTTTCGTCCGAGTCTGAAAGAGATATGCCGTACCACTTGTTCCCGGTGACGAGATTATTTCTGATTCGATTCTTGTTGGACTTAATCTCGATTCCGGCCTTCCCAAACCCGGCGTTTTTGACGACGAACCCCTCGAGAGTAATCTCGTCTGCAACGAGTGTTAAGGTGCTACCAACGCCTTTGCCGTCCAAAACGGGCTTTTCGGAACAAGAATCCTTCCCCCGCAGGACGACGCTTTTGTCCACCACCACATTCTCTCTATACGTTCCGCTCAGAACGTTGATCGTATCCCCCGGATTCGCATCCTCGACGGCCTCCTGGATGCTGACGTAGTCGCAGCCCTCCGGCCCGACAGTGATGATGGCTGCCTGAGCTGCGGCGATGGTTATCGCAGCCAAGATCAAAGCCGAAAGGAACTTCCACCTCATCCACCTCATCCCCATATCACTTCACACCCCAAAACCCAGATCCCATATCCTGGAACTCGAAATTCATATCCTCAAATGTCTCGAAGTTCAGGTCCATATCCTCTATGGAGAGATCAAACTCGAAATCCGCGCCTTCTACGGGTCCTTTTGCGCCGCCCTTCCAGATCGGTCCGTCCGGTATTTCTGAAGCGATGGTCTGGAAGGCACCGAGACCGTCCGTCCCGGATATGCTGGCAGGCGGTTCATTGGACTTGGTCAGCTCCGACAAGACCCGCCCCATTATCTCATCTCTATCCGAGGAGCTATTTATCGCCTCAAACCCGAAGGCAAAGTAGACCACCTTGTAAATCTCTGTGTCAACCCTAACCGCAGCACATCCGTCGTCTTTGTACTTGAAAATCTCTTTGGCGTAAGAGGTGATGGGACGAATCTCGCTCGGCCAGTACTGGTTGTCCGCCCCGTCACCCTCCGAGATCCCAAAGGTGATCCCATCGGATATGGGGTCACCGGGAACGCCCTCGAGAAGGCAAACGCCGGTGCTGTCCTTCACATACTCGACCTGCAGATAATCCTGATAAAAGTCGGTGTCCTGGATGTTGTAGCCGATATCCTGGCCGGACAGAAAGAGGCTCCCGCCAGCGTCGAGATAAGCGGCCAGGTTCGCCTGGTCCTCGGCGGTGAGGGTGGTGGTAAAATCCCTGCCTGTGACCCATACCACGCAGTCGAAGGATAACAGCTCGCTTCTGCTCGGGGAGCCATCGACCTTGACGTAATCGCATCCGCTGGCGGTCAGCGCCCGTTCGTAATAAGTCTCATAGTCTGCTTCCTCATCGTCGTCCACCAGAAGAATCATGCTCCGACTATCAAAGACCTCGATCCATCTCTCTTGGCGGTTGTCGTCGGTGATATCCTCGCCCTCGATCGGTAGTGCGCGCGCCTCCAAGGCGCGCCTTCCCTCTTCGGCATTAGACCAGTAGAGGCTCACCTCAACAGAATCTCCGCTGGGAAGGTCGAGGATAGACTCCGAGTCCTTGACGGCTCCCCCATCGAGAAGCTGGACGACCACGTTCTTCTCGTCCTTGAGCCCCTTGTTCTTGACGACCACCTTCACCTCCACAGACCTCCCGGGCTTTGAATAGCTTGGAAGCTCCATCTCGACTATCTCGACATCGTGATCTGCAGTAAAGGGAAGATGGAAACTGATCTCGGGATCGCCGAAGAGGTTGATCTCGTAGTAGCAGAACCTCATCACGTTGCCATCGCTGGTCCCGTCGATGGATCCCAAGTTATCCTCCTTGGCATCCTGGAGGGCCCGACCGATCTCTTTGATCCCCTCTCCGAATACGGCGTCCCAGAACTGTCGATGGTATCTCTGAGACGGGCCGTCGGTGGTAGACTTTCGGCCCCAGCCGTACCTTGAGTTTCCTATGAAGGCAAAGGCCCCATGGGGTTCGGTGATGAAGTTCTCAAGGACGCAGTCGTCGGGGAAATAGATGCTGTCAGGATCCCGATTGTCGAAGGAGCCGGCGTAGCAGCCCTGGCTGTATCCGAAGAAGTATCTGTCGTTTTTGAGGCTGCCGACGTCGTCGACCTTCATCTTCATGACATTCCCGACGTTGGCATGTCCCAGGTGGTTTATGGCATGGACGTTGCCATTGATAATCTCAGCGAGCTCCGTTTTGTCCCATTCCCGATCCCTATCGTAGAGACAGGACTTGGCGTAATCGTCGGGAAATCCGGCGGTGTTGTAGCCGCTGGCGCCAGAGCTGTCTTTGATCTCGTCGAGGGAGTTTCCGCCCCAGTCGCTGACGCCCCCGAAGCCCAGATACTCGCCCACCATCCAGACCTCCTTGAGGTATGGGTCGACGGTGGTAGACTCATAGGCGATGGTCTTTCTCACGAAATTGGATAGCTCAGCGTAAGAGTCGACGGGAGCCCTCCCGACGTAGACCTCGGCCATCAAATCAACCTCCCCGCCCCGGGGTCCATCCCCTGGCTCGCCGTAGATGCCGTTGCCATTGTAGTCGTAGTTTCCGTCGAGACAGGCGTAGTAGAGGTCCGAGGGAATATTCGGCGGGCTCGCCTCGTAGTCCCAGGCCCAAAGGCCTCTCGCGGGAACAATGTTGTTCCAGCCTTCGCCGCCGGATCTGCCGCCGTCAGCATCTCCTCCCAGGAGGACGTAGGTAAGTCCGTTGTTGAGATAGGCGTCCTTTATGAAGCTCCTGATCTTCTCCTGATCGTCAGCTCCAGGATATATGGCGAGGATATCCTCAACGGTGACTATGGTGGCGGCTAAGCCCTTTGACCTCTTCCAGTCCACGAGGGCTGTGAAGTTGTAGGGCCCTGGCGCGTTCTTAAGGGCGCGGTTCGTTATTATGAGGTAATCGTAATTCCCATCCAGGAGGGGGGATGATCCCGTCGGCGCGATATCCATCGAGTAGGCGGCTATCTCGCCGGGGTTGTCTACCATCCTTTCTATCTGCTCTCTGTCTTCAGCCAATCCCCTGAAGAGGCCCCGATCCAGAGTCTTTGTGGGGGCGGTCTTCACCTCCAGGTCGAAGGTGCCGAAGTAGTATGTGTCCTTCGTCTTGGGGATGTACATGATAGGATACAAATTTAAATATAATATTTTATAACCATTCTTATTCTGGACTCCCACCACAGAGTAGATGTCTTTGGGGTAAGGTTCCATCGATCCGTAGGTCGTCTCATTGAGGGGCGTTATGGTGTAGTTTCCAGAAAAGCTTATGGGCAGGGGGTCTTGGCCTGGCTCGATCAGAATTTTTCCGAGGTTCTTCTTCTCACCAGGAAGCACCTTTATATCCTCTATCTCTTCCCCGAAGGGGATCAATATCCTGGCGGTCCGAAAAGGAATTACCGGCTCCCCCGGAATGATCCTATTTTCCAGCCCCGGGATCCTGATCGACTTCGTGGCGTTCTGAGCGCCCATGGGAAGGATCTCGCCCCCGAAGCCGACCTGGATTATCGGCTCTTCTGGGCGGTATTGCCACCGTATGACGCTCCCTTGGCCGTAGCCCTGGGCGGATGAAAAGGATAAAACTAAGCTCAAGCTAAAGACCAGCAACAAGCAGGTCAAACAGAAGGCAGGATGACTCCTCATGGTATTACCTCAAATATGGCCGTACAAATCCCTCCCTTATCTTCGGCAAGATGTACCCCCCTCGCACAAGATCTGCGATATTCATCTTCGCCAGTATTTCGAGGTCAGTTATTCTTCTCTTCGTATGGTATTAAACGTTTTCCCAACTTTTTATTTGAGAATGATGGACTGAAATTCATGAACCGTTAAACAAAAGACGATCTCATCTGCGAGAGGTTAAAGGTAGTTCTCGATCCCCTTCAGGTCGTCCAGGTCCTTCCTATCCATGGAAGATTCCACAGCGACCCTCTCCTGGATGGTGATGGGCGCTCCAGAGCGGAGGGCGAGAGCCATGCCGTCGCTGGGCCTTGCATCTACCTCCCTCTCCACAGAGTCGATGGATACTGAGAGGCGAGCGTAGTATACTCCGCCATCCAGGTCGTCGATGAGCACCCCGGAGACCCGGGCCCCCAGGCTCTCCAAGGTGGATACGAAGAGGTCGTGGGTGGTGGGGCGGGGAGATACCTGCCCAGAGAGAGCCTGGTGTATGGAGATCGCCTCAGCAAGGCCGACGAAGACGGGGACGAGCCTCGAGGCCTCATCCTCCAGAAGAACCACGGGAGCGACCATGTCGCCACCGGCGTGGACGGCGTAGACGCCCTTCACCTCGACCTTCAGGGGAGGCGGAGAAACTTCCTCTTCCATGCTACCACCTCTGACACTCACCTTATATATTTATTGTCCGCGAGAGATGCCTATCGTCATCGACACATCCTCTACGGACCAGTCCTTTACGAGGGACCCTTCGAGATTCTCTAGCCAGCTAATGATATCCAGAGTTGGTCCCATATCGAGGTGCTTCGCCCTCACCTCGCTAGCGATGTGCTCTTTCATCGTCGCTACGAGCTTTAAGACCTTCTCGTCCTCCACTCTGATGGAGGCCTCGATCTTCTCCTCTACCCGGAGGTCCAGCTCCTTCCTCATGTCCTGGACCCTTCGGATGATCTCCCTCGCGTACCCTTCGGCTTTCAGCTCCTCGGTGAGGGTGACGTCAACGTAGACCCACCCGCTGGGGAACTCGGCTGCTACCAGGTTCTCGGGGATCTTCTCGAGGAACTCGACCATATCGGGGGAGATGGCATAACCTCCCACAACGCAATCGCCTGCACTGATCCCCGCTCTGACCATGGCGGAGTCTGCCTCTTTGAGGACTTCAATCACCTTCTGGGCCTCGCCCTTGAAGACGGGACCGATCTTCTTGGGGACGGGGTTTATGGCGATCTCCATGGGCGGTTTTTCACCGACGTTCATGACCGTCACCCTCTTGCAGTTGGTCTGGCTCTTGAGAACGCCCAGGAGGTCCTCGAGGTCAGGGATCTCCTTCGAGGGGGAGATGACAACATCTGAGACCGGCCACCTCAGCTTTCGTCCTCCCTTCTGGCGGGCGTTGGAGACCGCCTCCACCACCACCCTCACCAGGTCCATCTCCTTTTCGAGGGCCTCGTCGATGAAGTCGTCCCGCGGCCTGTGCCAGTCGCAGAGGTGGACCGATTCAGGAGCATTGGAATCGGTGCTCCTCACCAGGTTCTGGTAGATCGTCTCGGCGGTGAAGGGGGCAAAGGGCGCGAGAAGCTTTGCCAGGGTGACCATCACCTCGTATATGGTGGCGTAGGCGGCGAGCTTGTCGGGGTCGTCGGTCTCGATCCAGGTCCGGGGCCGGACGAGCTGGATATACCACCTAGAGAGGTCCTCCAGGACGAAGTCGGCGAGGGCCCTGGTCGCCCTGTGGAGCTGGTAGGAATCCATGCCTGCCTGGATTTCAGCTGCCAGGGTGTTGGCCCGCGAGAGGATCCACCGGTCCTCGGGCCTGAGGTTCTCAAGACACTTCTCCATGGTCGTCCTCGTCGGATCGAACCTGTCCAGGATCATGTAGGGCAACGGGAATCGGTAGGCGTTCCAGAGGATGTTCAGCATCCGATTGGTGTTTGCCATCTCCTCCCAGCTGAAGTGGATGTCCTCCCAGGGGGCGTTGGAGGATAGGACGTAGAACCGCAGGGTATCGGCTCCGAACTTGCTGACGACCTCCTCGGGGGAGACGACGTTTCCTATGCTCTTGCTCATCTTCTTCCCCTTGTCGTCCAGGGTGAAGCCGTGCATCAGGACGCTCTTATAGGGGGCGACGCCGAAAGAGACCATGCTGGCGCCGAGCTGGGAGTAAAACCACCCCCTGGTCTGGTCGTGCCCCTCAGTGATGAAGTCGGCGGGCCACCATTCTTTGATCTGTTCCTGATCTCTTGGGTAGTTGAGGGTCGCCCATGAGGCGACGGCGCTGTCAAACCAGACGTCGAAGACGTCGGGAACCCTCCGCATCTCGCCTCCGCATGGGCACTTGAGGGTCACGAGATCGACCGCGGGCCGATGGAGCTCTTCGACGACCGTGCCGCTTCTGGCGTTCAGCTCCTCCATCGAGCCGATCACCTCCATCTCGCCGCATTTCCCACAGATCCAGATGGGAAGCGGTATCCCCCAGTACCTCTGGCGGGAGATGCACCAGTCCCGGGCGCCGCTGATCCAGTCCCTGAACCTTGCAGAGCCCGCCCAGTCTGGATACCACTTGACCCGCGCGATCTCCTCAAGCATATCGTTCCGAAGGTCTGAGATCTTGAGGAACCATTGGGGGGTGGCGATGTAGATTATGGGGGTCTTGCACCGCCAGCAGTGGCCGTACCTGTGGACGAGATCCCCCTCAGCCAAAAGAAGCCCCCGTTCGGCCAGGTCCGAGTTTACCTCCTCGTTGGCGGACCTGACGTATTTACCGACATATTTCTCCCCGGCCTCGGCGGTGTAGCGGCCGTCCTCGCCGACGGGGCAGAATATGGGCATATCCTCGGCGACCCCCAGCTCGAAGTCCTCTAAACCGTGGCCTGGAGCGATGTGGACTGATCCCGTGTTCTCGGCGGTGACGAAGTCTGCCAAGTATATCTTGTGGGCGATATCCCTCTGGGCGGGGATCAGGTCGACGAGGGGGTGCTCGTAACGGAGCCCCTCAAGCTCCGTTCCTCCAAACCGGTCCAGGATCTCGTAGTCCCTGTACCTCCCCTCCCGCAGGACGCTCTCGACGAGGGGCGTTGCGATGATCAGGATCTCGGCCTTCTCGGGGTCGTCCTTCCATGCCCGGACCCGCGAGTACTCGAACTGTGGGTGGACCGCGACGCCGACGTTGGCGGGTATCGTCCACGGCGTCGTCGTCCAGATCATCATGAAGGTATTCTCCTGCCCCACCACCGGGAACTTGACGTATATCGAGGGGTCCGTCTCCTCCCAGTACTCCACCTCAGCGTCGGCGATGGCGGTCTCGCAGCGGGGACACCAGTTGACGACCCGGAATCCCCGCTCCAGGAGGTTCCTCTCGTTCGCCCTCTTGAGGGTCCACCAGGCGGCCTCCAGGTACTCGTCCTTGAGGGTCATGTAGGGGTCCTCCCAGTTGAGCCAGGCCCCCAGGGTCCTGAACTGCTCTGTCATCTGGTCCTTCTGGCTGAGGGCGAACTCCTTGCATTTGTCGATGAACCGGTCCACGCCGTAGGTCTCGATATCCTTCTTGCTCTTGAAGCCCAAGTGCTCCTCCACCTTCACCTCGATGGGGAGGCCGTGCATGTCCCAGCCCGCCCGGTCCTTGATGACGAAGTCGTTCATCGACTTGAAGCGGAGGATGGAGTCTTTGATGATCTTGTTCCAGGCGGTCCCGAGATGGATCCTCCCCGTGGTGTAGGGCGGCCCGTCGACGAAGAAGAACTTTCTGCCGCCGGATCTCATTGTCCTGGTCTTGATGTAGATTCCGTTATCGTCCCAGAACTTCCTGACCTTTCCCTCTACCTCTTTCGCGTTGTATTGTCCTGCCACCTCAGAGATCATCCTAGTCCTCCAACAACGGGAAAGGCATAAACAACGTCCTATTTAGGCTTTGTCGGTTCGATAAGCTGGGAACCTGAGAGCTATTTAGGCCGACCTCTAGTTGCATCGATTAACCCGGCAAAGTAACTCCAGCAGAGGGTCAAAGAGGCCATCCGGGCCTCTCCGCTCATCTCCCAGGCCCGGTTACCCAAACGCCACATCCAGGACCATCATCACCGCGAAGCCGATCATCGCCCCTGCCGTGGCCAAGCTCGCATTCCCGCCCCGCTGGCACTCGGGGATCAACTCCTCGACCACGACGAAGATCATCGCCCCCGCGGCGAAGCCCAAAGCGTAGGGGAGGAGGGGCTCTGCGAGGATGACAGCTCCCGCCCCGATGACGGCGGCGATCGGTTCGACGATTGCTGATAATTGGCCGTACCAGAAGCACCTCGGCCGGGACATCCCCTCGCGCCGGAGGGGCATGGAGACGGCGACCCCCTCGGGGAAGTTCTGAATCCCGATGCCGATGGCGAGAGTGGTGGCTCCCATCAAGGTGGCATAAGGATATCCGGCGGCCAGAGCCCCGAAGGCGACCCCCACGGCCAAACCCTCAGGGATGTTGTGCAGAGTGATGGCAAGGATGAGAAGGGTGACCCGATGCCAGCCGGTCTTGATCTCACCGGCTTTTTCTGAACCTGAAAAACCCGAGATGCAGCAGTGGATGCGCGGGAGCATATTGTCGACCGCCCTCAGGAAGAGGCCACCGAGGAGGAATCCCGTCGCCGCCGGAAACCAGGCGGGAAGATCGCTCGCCTCCGCCATCTCGATCGCCGGGGCGAGGAGCGACCAGAAGCTGGCGGCGATCATCACCCCAGCGGCAAATCCCAGCATCCCGTCGAGGACTCTGCCGCTCACCTCTTTGAAGGTGAATACGCTGGCGGCGCCGAGAGCGGTCACTCCCCAGGTAAAACAGGTCGCAAGAAACGCCTGCATCACAGGGTGAAGTCCTGCTAAAAACTCGATCATGGCTCATAGTCCCGGCCGACAGTAGTCCCGACCGACAGGATCGACAAGTCATTCGGATTCAGTAGCCTGCTCTAAATTTGTGGCCTTTTATGACCAACTCTTCTATTTTCTATCGCAGCTCTCGCATATGCCACTCAAATTCAGACACGATCCGATTATGGTGAAATTTTCTTCATCGGAGACCTTAGATATCAGGCTCGGTATGATCGGATCCTTCCAATCGCTGATCTTTCCACATCTCAGACAGAGCAGATGAGCATGAGGCTCAGTGTTCGGATCAAATCTCGTTTCGCCTTGATGCAGGTTCAATTCTAGAATTAGGCCTGTTTCTTTTAAAATTTTTATTGTGTTGTAGATCGTTGCCAGGCTAACTGTTGGATGCGTCTTCTTGACTTCGAGATAGGCTTCCTGGGCTGTGGGATGTTCATGATTGCTGAGGATATATTTGCTGATGGCTATCCTCTGCGGAGTAGCTCTATACCCGCTGTTGCGGAACGTCTTGATGATTGTTGACTCCAGATCCTCTAAATTTAACATATCAATTACTAAGTAATAATTAATCTTAAATAAACCTTTGCCCAAAGAAGATCGACGGCTTTAAAACCGGATCATGGCTGTGAAGAAGTGTACATGTCCAAAAAGTATAAATTGGAATCCACAGATATGAAAAAAGAGGTGATTCTTAAATGACACATCATACAGAAGAAGAAGCAAGACAGGGAATTCCCCTCCTGGGGGATAAGGTTCCAGAAATGGAGGTTCAGACCACCCACGGCAGGATGAGGATCCCAAGCGATCTCTCAGGAAAGTGGTTCGTCCTCTTTAGCCATCCCGGAGACTTCACGCCGGTCTGCACCACCGAGTTTATAGCCTTCCAGAAGATGAAGAAAGATTTCGACAGCCTTAACTGCGCCCTCGTCGGATTGTCGGTGGACCAGGTCCACTCCCACATGAAGTGGACCGAGTGGATCAAAGAAAAGATGGATGTGGAGATCACCTTTCCGATCATCGCCGACACCGGCGCCGTCGCCACAAAGCTCGGGATGGTCCATCCCGGAAAGGGAACGAACACCGTCAGGGCCGTATTCGTGGTGGACCCCAACGGCGTCATGAGGCTGATGCTCTACTACCCCCAGGAGATCGGCAGGAACATGGACGAGGTTCTGAGAGCCGTCAAAGCCCTCCAAATCTCGGACGAGAATAAGGTGGCACTGCCCGCCAACTGGCCGAATAACGAACTCTTCGGCGACGAGGTCATAATACCACCACCCTCCGACGAGAAGACCGCGGCCACCAGAAAGACTGGCGGCGGCGTGGTCTGTGAAGACTGGTGGTTCTGCCACAAGAAGCTCTGAATCCCATCTCCGGGCGATCGAACCCCCATAGCCGACAACGACAAATCGTTGATGTCGGAAACGGGGTTCTCTCCCTCCTGGAGCATCCCGAGGATCATAGCGATGATGATATTCGATCCACACTATGAATGGAGAGAACGTTATTTATGAACGAGGATAGAAAGCAGCCGGCGATGGGCGGGGCTCACCAGCGCATGACCGGGAGAGGCACGTCGAACCGGGACTGGTGGCCGAACCAGTTGAACCTCAGGATTCTACACCAGCACTCTGCCAAGAGCAACCCGATGGGCGAGGCGTTCAACTACGCTGAGGAATTCGAGAAGCTCGACCTGGCGGCCCTGAAGAAGGACCTCTATGCGCTGATGACCGACTCGCAGGACTGGTGGCCGGCCGACTACGGTCACTACGGGCCCCTATTCATCCGGATGGCGTGGCACAGCGCAGGCACCTACCGCATGGGCGACGGCCGCGGGGGGGCGGGGTCTGGCTCTCAGCGCCTGGCACCCCTCAACAGCTGGCCCGACAACGTGAACCTCGATAAGGCTCGCCGTCTGCTCTGGCCCATCAAGCAGAAATACGGCTGCAAGATCTCCTGGGCCGACCTGATGATCCTCGCCGGCAACTGCGCCCTGGAATCGATGGGATTCAAGACCTTCGGCTTCGCAGGCGGCCGCGAGGACGTCTGGGAGCCGGAAGAGGACATCTACTGGGGTTCCGAAGAGGAATGGCTGGCTACGAGCGACAAGCCCAAGAGCCGTTACACCGGCGACCGGGATCTGGAAAACCCCCTGGCGGCCGTGCAGATGGGCCTGATCTACGTGAACCCTGAAGGCCCGGACGGCAACCCGGATTCCGTCGCCTCCGGCCTTGACGTTCGAGAAACCTTCGCGCGCATGGCGATGAACGACGAAGAGACCGTCGCCCTCGTCGCCGGCGGCCACACCTTCGGCAAATGCCATGGCGCCGGACCTGCGACCCATGTGGGGCCTGAGCCCGAGGCCGCCCCCATCGAAGAGCAGGGTCTCGGCTGGAAGAGCAGCTTCGGGAACGGCAAAGGAGGCGACGCGATCGGAAGCGGCCTGGAAGGTGCCTGGAAGCCGAACCCGACCAAATGGGACATGGGCTATCTGAAGGTGCTCTTCAAATACGAGTGGGAGCTGGTCAAGAGCCCGGCCGGCGCAAATCAGTGGCTGGCAAAGGACGTGGCCGAAGAGGATATGGTGGTCGACGCCCACGACCCCTCGAAAAAGCACCGGCCGATGATGACCACAGCAGATCTCTCCCTCCGCCACGACCCGATATACGAGCCTATCGCGCGACATTACCTGCAGAACCCCGAAAAATTCGCGGACGCCTTCGCCCGGGCGTGGTTCAAGCTGACCCACCGCGACATGGGACCTCGCTCTCGGTATCTAGGTCCGGAGGTCCCGACAGAGGAGCTGATCTGGCAGGACCCGGTGCCTGAAGTTGATCACGAGCTGATCGACAAGCAGGACATCGCAGACCTCAAGGGCAAGATTCTCGCGTCGGGCCTATCGATTTCGGAATTGGTCTCGACCGCCTGGGCGTCTGCATCTACGTTCCGTGGATCCGACAAACGCGGCGGTGCGAATGGGGCGAGGATCCGTCTTGCACCGCAAAAGGATTGGGAGGTCAACCAGCCGGCCCAACTGAAGATTGTGCTGCAGACCCTAGAAGCAATCCAAAAGGAGTTCAACAGTGCACAGTCAGGTGGGAAGATGGTTTCCCTCGCCGACGTGATAGTCCTGGGGGGTTGCGCCGCTGTCGAGAAAGGGGCGAAGAATGCCGGTTATGATGTGACCGTTCCCTTCACGCCGGGACGAACGGATGCATCGCAGGAGCAGACCGACGTGGAGTCATTCGCCGTCCTCGAACCGGCTGCAGACGGATTCAGAAACTACCTCAAAACCAAACATGCCATATCAGCAGAGGAACTGCTGGTGGATCGTGCGCAACTGCTGACGCTGACCGCTCCTGAAATGACGGTTCTCGTGGGCGGCATGCGCGTGTTGGGCGCCAACCTCGGAGGGTCCCAGCACGGCGTCTTCACCGAGCGGCCGGAGGCGCTCACCAATGACTTTTTCGTGAATCTGCTGGACATGAGGACGGCGTGGAAGCCAACCGCAGAAGACAATGGGGTCTTCGAGGGTCGTGATCGCGCTACGGGCGAGCTGAAGTGGACCGGCACCCGGGTCGACCTGATCTTCGGTTCGAACTCCCAACTCCGGGCTTTGGCGGAAGTCTACGCATGTGAGGACTCCTCGGATAAGTTCGTCCATGACTTTGTGGCGGTTTGGAACAAAATCATGAACCTCGACCGATTTGACCTCTCCTGATCGCGGCATAAACGTCTTCGCGGGCTTCTCGCGGTACGGCAAAAACGGTCAGCCGACAAACGGTTTTGCGGACGCGATACGCCGTCCGCAAAACCGCTATGTCCGCGCGATTATCCATCGCGCCAGTCGGGGGCGATAGAATAAATCCCGGGCGAGGCCTGGATCTTCGCCGGCCTTAACCGCCCATCATGATCGAAAATTGTTAAAACAAACCCAAGGTGATATTCCCATGGTTGAAAAGAGATTTTATTTCCTGCCGGACCTGCCCTACGACTACAAGGCCCTAGAGCCTCACATCTCCGAGGCTCAGCTTCGACTGCACTACGAAAAGCACCATGCGGCCTACGTGAACGGGGCCAACGCCATTCTGGAGCGGTTGGACGAGGCCCGCGATGTGGGAAAGGACGTAGACATGAAGGCCACGCTGAAGGAGCTCTCCTTCCAGGCGGGCGGACACCTGCTTCACAGCCTCTTCTGGTCAAACCTCTCTCATGCTGCCAAGACAAAAGGAGAGCCCAGCGGCGCCCTCGCGGAAGCCCTGAAGAAAGAGTTCGGATCCTTCGAACGGTTCAAAAAGGAGTTCACCGCAGCGGCCGCAAGCACAGAAGGCTCGGGCTGGGCGGCCCTCGCCTGGTGTGGCATGACGAAAAGGCCGGTCATCATGCAGATAGAGAAGCATAACGTCAATGTCTTCCCCATGTTTCGGATCCTCATGGTCCTGGACGTATGGGAGCACGCCTACTACCTCGACTATAAGAACGAAAGGGCCAGGTTTGTGGAGGCCTTCTGGAAGATCGTGAACTGGGATGAAGTGAGCCTGAGATTCGATGCGGTGATGAAATAAAAGCCACTATCGAATTCAAACTTGATGTTCCCATCATCGGCGAAAAACCAGTTTGCTCTCGAACCTCGTAGAGGAGGCCGACGTCCGGAGGTAGCTGGGAGGGGAGAGGCATTCCTCTTCGGCCTGACTAAAAATGGCGGAGAAATCTGGAATGGGGGCTAAGGCAGCCCTTAGCCCCACCCCTTCGTCTACTCGACAGTTTTGCAACCTCCCTGCCCGCAGTAAGCGCCTACTACGATCTCCGTCCCTATGGAAGTCTTGATCCGCCACTGGGGCTCCTCGACCTCAGGGGTCAGGGGCCAGCTGAGGGTCAATTCAACGAAGGTATCGCCACAGTCCATCATCTGCATGACGGCGATCGCATCGTCATAGTCCACTATGTACCTGTCGAAGGCCTGGACTCCCAGAGGACACTGGACCACCACGGGCTCGGTCATTCCCACTAGGGGGGCCTGGGCCACGTAGTAGGAATAGCATTTTTCGTCCTCGCCCCTATAAGTGACGTCCCATCCCAGAACGTCCGCAGCGGTTTTGCCTTCAGAGTTGTTGATCCTGGCCACCTTTGAGATCAGTCCCTCAAACTCGACGGGCGGCTTGCATCCATCGGCTAGGGTCCAGGAGCTGCAGTTGGAGGGCTCGCAGTCGCCGTCAAAGTACTCCTGCTCGTCGCATTCAGAGCAGTCGTCGAAGACGCAGACCGCATACTCTGCAGTCCAGTTTCCCATATCTTCTATCCTATTCTCGATCTTGTAGCCCTGCTGCTCGCAGAAAGAAAAGCTCTGACCACACTTGCCCCGGTAGAAGTCCCAGGCCGGGCAGGAGGTGCCGTCGGGGAAGATGCAGTTGCCGTCCTCACATTTGTATCCCAGATTCTCACAGTAGACGCAAGAAGGATCTGCAATGGCCGCGGTATCGCCTCCATCCTCCTCCGCCAACGCCGGCGCCGCGAGAATCGCCAACGCCAAAAAGACGATCTTTGAGATGTCCATAAAAGTCACCTTTGGTCATAGTGGATATGTAATACTATTTAAATCATTCTCAAAAGTCTTGGATATTTTCATATAAACTATAATTTATTTTTGATATCATCAATCGGGTATCTGGAAATCCTGCCCGTTACTTTTTGATACCATTATCAACATTCAAGAAGACAACAGTTCTTGCTAAATTTTTGTTAAATTTATTTAATATAGCTGATTATAATTTTAATTTATCCCTCTCTTAATCTCTTCTGGATGATCGCTCTTTCTCAGAATTCCCTGGCGATAAGGGAAATTTGATATAGAGATAAGGGGCAGATCGTTTGGAGGAGGGTCTAGGATAAAAGAGGAGATCTGGATCGAGAAGTACAGGCCGACGAGCCTAGAGGACGTGGTAGGCCAAGAGGAGATAGTGAGGCGGCTAAAGTCCTACGTCAGGAGCAGGAACGTCCCCCACCTTCTCTTCTCAGGGCCGCCGGGGGTGGGGAAGACCGCGGCGGCCATCAGCATGGTGAGGGAGCTCTTCGGCGAAGACTGGAGGGCTAACTTCATAGAGCTGAACGCCAGCGACGAGCGGGGGATCGACGTGGTGAGGCACAAGGTGAAGGACTTCGCCAGGACAGCGCCCCTCGGCGATGCCGAGTTCAAGGTGATCTTCCTCGACGAGGCCGACGCCCTCACCAACGACGCTCAGAGCGCCCTGCGGAGGACGATGGAGAGGTACAGCTCCATCTGCAGATTCATCCTCTCGTGCAACTACTCCTCCAAGATCATTGAGCCGATCCAGTCGAGGTGCGCAGTCTATCGTTTCCGGTCCCTCTCCGACGAAGCCGTCACCGAGAGGATGAAGAAGATCGCAAAAGACGAAAAAGTCAATGTGACAGATGAGGGGATGAGTGCGATAGTCTACGTCGCTCGAGGCGACATGAGAAAGGCGATCAACGCCCTCCAGGCTGCATCTCTGATGGAGGATTCGGTGACCGGGGAGACAATCTACCAGATAACCGCCACCGCCAGGCCAGAACAGATCAAGGAGCTGATCGATGCCGCCATCGGAGGCAAGTTCACCGCGGCACGGAGCCTCCTCGACGAGCTTCTCCTGGTCCAGGGGCTCTCAGGAGAGGACGTCGTACTCCAGATCCACCGGCATATGCTCAGCCTGATGGACTCCGACGACCTTCCCGCCTCCACCGTGGTGAGGCTGATGGATAGGATAGGAGAGATCGATTTTCGGATGACAGAAGGCGCCAACGAGCGGATACAGCTGGAGGCGCTCCTCGCCTACTTCGCCCTCGTCGGATCTGTCGGATAGTGATGTGAAGGAGGTCGATGGACCCGATCCCCATTTTTTGGGCAGCTGCGACCCTCGCGATAGTTACCTCTTGCGCAGCTCTGGCGACGAGATACGGGGTAGAGATCGCAGTCGGGGTCTTCACAGCCCTGACGGTTCTCGCAAATCTCATCGCAGCGAAGACGATCGCCTTGGGCCCGTTCATCGCGCCGGCGGCGGTTTTAGTCTACGCCTCCACCTTCCTCATGACCGACATCTTGAGCGAGCTCTTCGGAAAGGAGAAGGCGAGGCTGGCGGTATGGACCGGCTTTCTCGCAAACCTGGTGATGCTCGTATCAATTCTTATTGCAGTCCGGTGGTCGGCGTCACCGGTGATGGACCCGGAGCTTGCCGCCTCCTTCGATGCCATATTCGGCTTCGCCCCTCGAGTGATCGCGGCCTCGATGTTCGCATATCTCGTGAGCCAGCATCACGACGTCTGGGCCTACGGGTTCTGGAGGGATAAGACCGATGGAAGGCACCTTTGGCTTCGGAACAACGCCTCGACGATGGCCTCCCAGGCGATCGACACCGTCATCTTCATCAGCCTCGCCTTTTACGCCGTCCTCCCAAACTCCGTTCTGGTCCAGATGATGGTAGGCCAGTACGTCATCAAGCTTTTAATTGCGGCCCTGGACACGCCCTTTATGTACCTGGCTGTGGCTGCAGCCCGGAAGGCGAGATGAAGACGTCCCTCATACCGAGACCCAACAAATCAATTTTTGATAAGACCGAAACCCTTATCGCCGACGTGAACCTGATAGTGTAGAAGAGAATCTACGAGGTTCTTGGAGGAAGAAGTATATGCCCGAGTTTGCAAACCCCTTTGCAGGTCTTGCCAGCGACCGGAAGCTAACCCAAGAGGAGCTGATCCGAGCCATCAGATACATGATCGCCGCCGAGTACGAGGCGGTCCAGCTCTACATGCAGCTGGCAGAGTCGACCGACGACGAGCTGGCAAAAGAGGTCCTTGTGGACATCGCCGACGAGGAGAGGGTCCACGCCGGAGAGTTTCTGAGGCTTTTGAAGGAGCTGGCCCCCGACGAGGAGGAGTTCTACCAGGAGGGGTATGAAGAGGTCGAGGAGATGATCGAGGAGCTGAGAGGTTAGGTGAGATCGGTGGCGAATCCCTCGGATCTGCCGGGGGAGGCGTATCCCCCCCATATATCCCGAGGCAGCGCCTAATTCAGGGCTACGATGAAGACGGGCAGATCTGATCGACGGCAGAAGAAGAGCAGTTCAGTTAGCCGTATATGGAAGGCGGATGGATGAAAATCCCATCGGCGTTGAAGATATCATTTGTTCTGGCGGCCCTTTTGGCCGGGGCGGGATGTCTGGACGGAGGGCCTCTTGAAGAGATCATCCCCAAAAGAGACGGGCAGGAAGCCCCCACGACGGAGGTCTCGGGAGTGGTAACGAAGGTCGTCGACGGCGACACCTTCGACGTCGATGGGTTCGGGAGGGTGAGGTTAGCCGACGTCGACTGTCCCGAGATGGACACCCCCGGAGGGAAGGCCGCCAAATTCTTCGCCGAGACGATGCTCCTCGACGAGACGGTCCACCTCGACGTCGACGACCACCGAGGGAAGGATCGATACGGCCGGTGGGTCGCCGTCGCCTATATCGAAGATCCCGATACCAGCTCCTTGGTCAACTTCAACAGCATGCTGGCAGCATCGGGACATGCAGAGGTGAAGGACTTCAAGGATAACGAGTTTGATCCGGAAGAGTGGTTCTCGACCTCCGAAAGCCGGCGACCCCCTCACTTTGGACCATTTTTCGATAGTGAGTCCAGGTTCTCCTGGGCCCTCTGGGTGTAGTGGTGGCCGGGCCCCAGGAACTGCTCGAATATACGAAATGCCCGCTGGTAGCTTTCTTTCGCGCCCTCCATCTCGCCCATCTCCTGGAGGACCTCTCCCAGATTGTTGAGTCGGATCGCGGTCTTAAGATGATTGGGGCCGTAGGCGTCCCGATCGATGGCAAGAGCCCTCTCAAATGCGGCGAGGGCGCCCTCGAGATCGCCTAATGACCTCAAGACCGTGCCGAGGTTGTTCGCCCTGATGGCGATCTTCAGCCGGTCCGGGACCTCTTGCGCCTCCTCGATGGCGAGGGCCCTCTCAAAGCAACTCTTCGCACCAGAGAGGTCTCCGAGAACCCGGAGGACCGATCCCAGGTTGTTCAAGTCAGTTGCGACCTCCGGATGGCCTGGTCCATAGAACCTCTCGTCGAGGACTATCAGCCTCTCAAGAACGCCCCTAGCTCCGGCGATGTCGCCCCTCCGGTGGAGGTAGAGCCCCACCTGGTTTAAGAGGAGGGAGGCGGGCTCCGACCCCATCCCGAGGTCCTCGACCCTCTCAGATGAAGCGAGAGCGTGGGGAAGGAGGCGGGCGCATTCCGGCCAGGTGGAGAGATCCTCGAGGTAAGAGCTGAAGGCGCCCCCTATGGACCTCACCGTCTCGTCGGCCCAGATCTTTCTCCTCTCGTCGTCTATGCGGTCGAAGGCGAGGGCCTGGATTAGGGGGTGGACCGATAGGGCTTCTTCATCTCGCCTCACAAGCCCCCTCCGATCGAGGGCTAAAAGCCCCATCTCCACTGAATCGGGAAGGAGAGCCGAGGTTTTTACGAGAAGGTCGACGGGAAGGTCTTCGGAGGCGAGAAACGCCGAAAGGCTCAGAAGATCGATCCCCTCTTGAGAGACTGCCCCGATCTGCTCAGTCGAGATCTCCACGATGGCGGCCAGGGATTCGGAGCAGCCCGGAGGCGTTCGGCCCGATATTTCGCGGAGCCGTTTTTTGTAAGCGTCGAGGTAACGAGAGAGGGATATCCCCGTCCATCTGATGTAGGCTCCAGCCAACTCCAAGGCGAGGGGGTTTCCTTCTAGGAGTTCAGCCAGCTTCTCTGAGGATCCTCTGTCATCCTGACCGGTCCGGCTCTGAAGAAATGCCGCAACTTCAGCGGTTTCGAGGGGTTCGACCTCGATGGTGGTGAAAGTATCCTCCCAGCCCGGGCTCTTGGAGGTGATGATCACATCGCCCCCTCCGCCTTCAGCCCGTGGGAGATACTTCTCCAGGGCCTCGGCCGAGGGAGCGTCGTCGAAGACGAGAAGCCATCTGCCGTTCTCCTCAAGCCAGGTCCGGACAGACCCGGCGAGATCCCGAAGGTCCGAGTCCTCCTGGTGGGGGATTCCAATGGGTTCTGCTAGCCCAGCGTAGTCTGAGGCGAGGACGGTCCCGTCCCAGGCTCTGACCCAGAACCTGAAGTCGTAATCGGTGACGTGGATCCGGCCGTACTCTTCGGCGATGGCGCTCTTTCCCATGCCGTCGGGGCCGAGAAGGACGGCAGCGGCGCCATGGGCGATTGCGTCTTTTAGATCCCTCATGATCGAGCTTCGATCGATGAAGTGGGGTTTTCGCCGATGTGTGAGGAAGAAGTCTATCATCCCTTTCTATTATCGATCAACATCTATTAAACTCTGTCCCGTACCCTTGCCATCAACCTTTAAACGATCGATCTGCTCGAAGCTTCGGAGCTTCATGATTTCTGAACTCAAGAATTCGAGAAGGTGGTTTAATATCACCTGCCCTTATCGCCCCGGATCACAACGAAAGATCCTCGGCCATATCCCGGCTGCGGGGTCTCGACGGCCTTCATATCCTCCGGCTCGCAATATAGCGTCTGGACGAAGGCTAGGTCCCGGAATCCAGCCTCTTCGAGAAGGGCGACCATCTCCACCGGGGCGAGAAGACGTACTCCGGAATAAAAACCGCTTTTGTGTTTTTTCTCCGTCGCTTCCTCGCTTTCCCCCTCTCCCTCCCCCTGATACCTTCTGCCGATCGGGCTATCTCTGTCGATGAAGCCCACCACTATAGACCCGCCCGGCTTCAAGACTCTCCCTGCCTCCCGGAAGGCGGTGGCTCGGTCTTCGAGGAGGAAGACGACGGTCACCATCAGGACCAAATCGAACTTTTCGTCCCCGAAGGGGAGTCTTTCCGCAACGCCCCTGACCACAAGAACTCCCCTCTCCCTGGCGACCTTGATCATGGCCCCCGAGGGGTCCACGCCGACGGAGACGCCCAGAGGAGCGGAGAACCTTCCCGTCCCGACCCCCACCCCGAGGCCCCTCTGGAATCGGGGCATCAGAGACTCGACCGCCCGAAGCTCTGATAGGTAGGCGGCGCGGTTCCTCTCAAACCATCGGTCGTACCGTTCCACCTGGTGCTCGTAAGGGTCAGGTCTGGATCTGTGGTGGGTTCTGGCTCTGGATTCGGGTTCGGTTGCGGGTTGGGGAATGGTCGATCACCGACCTTGCACCCTGATGCACATCCAGCTTCGATCGTACTCGGCGTCGAGGGCCTCTTCGAGAGAGGAACGCCACTCTCCCCCTCCGTTGAGCCTGAACTCTTTATCACTGGCCCGGGGGCCAGAGCCGCTCTCTCTGACCTGGACCGATATCTCCACAACGCCGCCAGACGTCAGGTCCACCTCTGCCCTACGCTCTGAAATCTTCTCCACAGCCCCCGATGCAGCGAAAGCGGGCTCTTCGACGGGCTCGCATTCGGCCGCCCTCTCCGGCCCTGGCTTGGCGGGGGTCTCTGCTGCCGGTTCCTGTGCCGTCCCCCTTTCTAGCTCGGTCTTCTGCTCTGACTCGACCTTTGGTTCTGTCTTTGATTCAAGTCCCGATTCGGGTCTCGACTCAGGCGCCGTCATCGGTTCGGCCTCGTGCGGGCTATCGTCGATCCGGGAGATGCTGGGGTTGTTTCCCTTCAGCCGCTTCATCTCGCCCTCTCCGGTCTCAAACTCTATCATCTGCGCCATCGCCCTGGTGACGACGCAGTCGTGATCGCACCCCTCAGGAGACGTCCACCTCAGCCCATCCCCCACCTTCCAGCCGAACTTGTTCTCCTTCATCTTGCCTCACACTCCCTTTTCATTCCAATTCTGCGGATGCACCATAGGCTCTGATCAAGATCCCAAAATAGGTTTCGCATCGCAGCGGGCCAAACTGGCCTAAACCGATACTTCAAAACTATTTGAACTATGGTGAGAATTTAAAGATCTGATGAGACCATCCTCGGTCCTGGCTCTGGCTTTGCTGACTCCGCTTCTCTCAAGCCCTGCCCTAGGAAGGGCTGGATCTGCCCTGAAAGGCCCGTGGCCGGAAGTCCCGACCTCATTGAAACCCTAAATATAAGGCGGTAAACATCTTTACAGCAGCGAATTTCATATCGCCGCATCCACTATCGGATGAAAGCCGCGGGAACTTTGACGGGTTCGTGCCTCAGATGACCGACTTCGCCATGATCCTCACCGCCGGCCAGATAGTCAAGGCCATCCCCCTCATCCAGGAGATCGAGAGCAATACCCGAGAGACGGCCGAAAGCCTCTGAGAAGACAGGCTCCTCCGGATGGAGCAGGATATTCGGGCGATAAAAGCGATGCTGGGGATGACGTAGACCGACAGCTTTTGATGAGAATATACTAAATATAGTATATATAATAATCAAGAGGTTTTTATGGACCGTTTCGCAGAGCTTGAAGAGAAGATAGTGCCGCTGCTTCGTCCCTACGTGAAGAGGATCGCGATCTATGGCTCCTATGCGAGGGCGAAGAGACCGACGATAGCGACATCGATATCCTCGTGGATCTCCTCCCTCCCGACGAGAGGCCTCCCCTGGGCCTGAAGTGGTTCCGTCTCGAAGAGGAGCTGGAACGGATTCTGGGGCGCAAGGTGGAGCTGGTCAGCGAGAGGGCCGTGAGCCCCTTCGTCCGCCCTTACGCCGAGCGAGATATGGTGCTCCTCTATGAAGAAGGGCGGCTTGACGGTTAAAACTATAAATTGTTCCTAATATTAGTAATTATATCCTTTGCCCGAGCCAAGAACTTATCAGCATCGTTGAGAATGGCTGCCGCCTCCTCGTCGGATATCTGGCGGATAATGGAGTAGTCGGCCTCAGACCTCAGCTCTTCGGCTATCCTGAGAATCCGGCCGAAATGCGCTTCTATTAGCCCCGTCTCCACGAACTCCCGGCCGAATCTGGCCACCAGGCCTCGATGAGTCTTCACCCTGATGCCTCTCGCAAGAAACATGGCGGTGGCGGCAAAGTACATGCTGTAGTAAGCCCTGCTTACGGCGTCATCGTAAAATCCGGTCTCCTGCAACTGACGGGCTGCCTTCAGCCTCAACTCCGCCTGAACGAGCTGAAGATCGATCTCATCTTCAGGCAAGCTTCGCCCCCTCTGCAAGGACGTTCCTCAAAAATGAATGGGATTTATGAGCCTGGAAATCTCGGTAGGAAAGGACCTTCACCGAGAGGTCGCCGCCCGTCTCCAGCAGGATATCGAAGGAGAGGCCGACGAGCTTTCTCCTCAGCCGGAAATCTTCTTCGTCTATCACGACAAGGAGGTCGATGTCGGAGTCTTTGGCGGCGTTCCCTCTTGCTACAGATCCAAAAAGGGTGATGCTTCTTATCTGGTCCCCGTACTCCCGGGTGGCCCTCCTCACAAACTCCTCGATGGCCTTGTGCCTACTTTCGTCGGTCAGGGAGATCTCCGAGCCGGTGACGGTCATGATGCTTCTCCTGAGATGATGATCTATCTCAACGGGGATATATCTTTGCCTGAAATCGTTTGCCGGGGAGATCCTATGAGAGAAAGGTTTTCGATTGCAAAACAATTTTATCTAGTTTATAAAGTTAATGGTTCGATGAGGCTGCTCGGTTTTTTCAGCTATAGAGCCACGACTTTTCAGCCATGGATATAGCCTCCCGGAGCTAAAGAGCCTTTTTGTGGTCCAGCAGGGCATGTCCTCGTCGAGGCGGACTACTCTGCCATCGAGATGAGAATCCCCACCGCACTCTCTGGTGATGAGACTTGATTGATATATTCAAGAGGGGATTTGATCCGCATAACGAGACGGCCCAGACGATCTTCGAAAGGTCGAAGATCACCGATGAAGAGAGGCAGATCGCCAAGACCCTCAATTATGGGACCATTTACGGAGGCGGCGCCAATATGGTGATGAGCCAGCTTCCGAATCTGACGGAGAAAGACGCCCAGGAGTTCTTGAATAGGTTTTACAGGTCCTATCCGGGACTTAAAAGCTGGCAGCAGAAGGTCACTCACGGAGCACCAACCTTGACTGAGGGGGAGGGAGGAGCTACAAGGTCTCCCGATCGGCCCTCGGACGGTTGAGGTACATTGATCCGGATCACAGAAACGCCATGATCAACACCCCCGTCCAGGCTACAGGCGCAGACCTTCAGAAGATCGCCCTCGACAGCCTCTACAGGGAGCTGCCGAAGCAGGAGTACGACGACTTCAACCTGGTGAACGCGGTTCACGACAGCATACTTCTGGAGGTGCCAGATCGACGGACCGGCGTGGGTGTGAGGCTCATCCAGAGTGTGATGGAGGAGGCCGGAGACGAGATTCTGAAGTTGATACCCTGTCTCACTGATGCGAAGGTTTGGAAGAACTGGTCCTTTCCGAAGGAGAAACGGGGATTTGGAGCCCTTTTCAGGAGGGTTGCATCTCTTGCAATTCAGATCCCCTCCTCAAGCCCGATCCTGATGTGCTTCTCCTCCATGTACTCGTAAAGGGCAGCCCGTGAACGTTCGCGTCCGAGGCCGCTCTCCTTCCACCCGCCGAAGGGGGCCTGGGGGACGATGACGTTGTTGAGGTTTATCCCGACGGACCCGGCCTCCAGCCTCTCGGCGAACCAGAATGCAGTAGTCATGTCTTCTGTGAAGACGTAGGCCGCAAGGCCGTACCGCGAGTCGTTTGCAAGCCTCAAGGCCTCTTCGTTTGCGGAAAAACTCATCATCGGCGCCACAGGCCCGAAGGTCTCCTCCCTCATCATCCTCATGGAAGGGTCCATCCTGTCCAGGACCGTCGGGAGAAAGAAGAAGCCCCGGCAAAATTCATCCCCTTCGGGCCTCCTCCCGCCACATAGGACAGTTGCCCCTTTATCGAGAGCATCGGCTATGTGATCCTCCGTCTTTTTGCGCTGAGCCTCGCTGAACATGGGGCCCAAGTCGACCTCGGGATAGAGGCCGTCACCGATTTTGAGCCCTTTGGTCTTCTTCACGAGCGCATCGGCGAACTCCTCAGCGACACTATCGTGGACATAGATTCTGTTGACGCTGATGCAGATCTGCCCCATATTCGAGAAGGCCCTGTACATGCAAGACTCCACCTCCCCGCCAGTCCCGTGGACGAGGTTCATGACCCCCGGAGGGAGGCCCGCCTCGGTTACCGCCATGACAAACTCGGTGGCCGCGAGGGGCGCCTTGCTTGAGGGCTTGGCGACGACGGTGCAGCCCGCAGCTAGAGCCGGGGCCAGCTTCCAGGCGAGAAGGTCGACGGGATAGTTCCAGGGGGAGATGACGGCGGCTACGCCCAGAGGCTGCCTTATGACCATGCTTCTGCTCCTCGAACTCGACTGAGGGACGACCTCGCCGAAGTTCCTCTTCCCCTCCTCAGCGTAGAGGTCGAGGGCCTCCGCAGAGCCTACTACCTCTCTTCTCGCATATCTCAGGGGCTTTCCCTGCTCCATCGTCAGCAGAAGGGCTATCTCCTCGGACCTCTCCCGGACCAGGCCAGCGGCCCGATGAAGGAGGGCTCCCCTCTCCTCGGGATCGGTTTTGGCCCATCCGGAAAAAGCCCTCTTTGCGGCTCCGAGGGCCAGGGCCGCATCCTCTCGCCCCCCCAGGGAAACTGTGGCCACAGGCTCCTGGTTTGCAGGGTTTTTTATCACGGCCACCTTTCCGGCCTTCGATTCTATGGCAACCCCGTCAATCAGCATCTTGAAAAGCTTCATCAGATCCCTCCTCGACGACCTTAATTTTAATATCAATCTATTCGGACGTATCAATCTATTCGGAAGTTCCCGAAAATTCAATTGGCAGGATCACCAAATTTAAGTTGGCGCTTGTGAAAACCTTATTAAACCTTCTGCCTCCAAATAAAGGGCTTGGAGAGTCCTTTGCAGGTGGACTTTCGAAACCGCCTCTCGTCCGGAGGCTCGCCTCTCAGGAGATGAGAGGCTCTGCCCGGAAGTTAGCGCTTAAGGATCGAGCTGAGAGACCGAGCTGAACTATTGATTTGACGGGGATTTGATGAGAGAGGTATTGCTGGAGCTTAGGGAGGATAAGTCGCACTTGTATTTTCCCGATAAATGTATAGGGTGTGCGACCTGCGTTGCAGCCTGCCCCAAAGGAGAGCTTGTTATAGGCTCGGTGGGTGCCGTGGCAAGAGGGCTGATAGACAAGGATTTCATCGAGAAGCGGTGCCAAGCCTGCGTCTTCTGCGGGATGTGTGCCAAGGCCTGCCCCACGGGAGCCCTGGCCATTCGAAAGGTGGAGGAAAAAGAGGGGGCAAAGGAGGGTTCGGAAGAGGACGGCGAATCTTATCTTCACAGAGCGATTTCGCCCACCGTCGTCGACGATAAATGCGTCCACTGCGGCCTCTGCGCCGACGTCTGCCCCCAGGGCTGCATAACCGTCACCGACCGAGAGCTCGCCCAGGACGGTTCTCTCAGGGTCGAGGGGAAGACGGTCATCGACCAGGAACTTTGCGTCCACTGCGGCTGGTGCGAGGCCGTCTGCCCCGCGAATGCCATCACCGTGTCCAAACCCTTTTCAGGCACCTTCTTTCGGGACGAGAACGTTTGCCAAGCCTGCAGGACGTGCGTAGACACCTGCCCCTGCAACGCCCTTTTCAACCGAGACTGGGGTCCCGGCGAGATCGTGGAGAAGGTGACCCATAGCCTCACCTCGGTCTTGAAGACCGATAGGAAAGCCTGCCTAGGCTGCGGAAACTGCGTCATCGTCTGTCCCGTCAACGCCCTCTCCGACCCGTATCTCGCGGCAGGCCACCTCAACGAGCTGGACAATAAGCCCCTCCTGGAGGTGGAGAATGGAGCGATCGTGGTGGTGGACCAGGAGCTGTGCGGATCCTGTGCCACCTGCAGCCTGATCTGTCCCGCAGAGGCGATATGGCTTGAGAGAAGGGAGGTGGTCTGATGCCGACGATGGTCATAAAGAACGGGTCCGTCTTCGACCCCCTGAACGGGATCGACGGCGAGGTGATAGACGTCTTCATAAAGGACGGAAAGGTCGCAAAGGACCTCTCTAGCGCCGATCTCGCGAGGGCAGAGGTGATCGATGCCAGGGGAAAGACGGTGATGCCGGGGGGCGTCGACTCCCACGCCCACGTCGCCGGAGCGAAGGTGAACGCCGGCCGGCTGATGCGCCCCGAGGACCATATCGGCTCCGTGCGGCAGAGGACCGGGATTTCCCACTCCGGCTCCGGCTATACCGTTCCCAGCGTCTACAAGCAGGGGTACGACTACTCGACTATGGGCTACACCACCGTTTTCGAGGCGGCGATGCCCCCTCTGGAGGCCCGGCATACCCACGAGGAGATGAGGTCAACCCCTATGCTCGACATGGGGGCCTATCTCGTCCTCGGAAACAACTGGTTTTTGATGCGCTATCTCCATGAGGGCGAGATCGATAAGGCCGCGGCCTACGTCGCCTGGATGATGAAGACCCACAAGGCCTACGGGATCAAGTGTGTCAACCCCGCCGGGGTCGAGAACTGGGGCTGGGGCAAGAACGTCCACTCCCTGGACGAGCCGAACATCCACTTCGAGGTGACGGCAAGAGAGGTGATCCGCGGCCTCGCCGAGGTGAATGAGAGGCTGGGAATGCCGATCTCGCTCCACCTGCACGCAAACAACCTCGGCCACCCTGGAAACGCGGAGATCACAAAAGAGTCTTTGGCCGTGACGGCGGGGGTCAGCCCCTATCAGAAGATGGGGGTCGAGTGGGCCGAAACGAGGATGGACCCCCATCGAGCCCAGAGCGTTTACCTCGCCCACGCCCAGTTCAACGCCTTCGGCGGGACGAGCTGGAGGGATTTCGAGTCGGGGGCCGAGGTCCTCGCCAAGTATGTCAATCGGGCAGACCACGTGGTGATCGACAACGGTGCCGTACCCTTCGGCCCTGCCACCTGCATGACCGGAGACGGCCCTTCGATCCACGACCTCTACGTCCTCGCCGGGATCGGAGGCCAGAAATGGTCGAATACCGACGTCGAGCTGGAGTGCGGCTCAGGGGTGATACCCTTCACATACCTGAAGGGAAATCCCATCAGCGCAATCCAGTGGGCGATCGGCCTGGAAATGCTCCTTCTGGTGGACGACCCCTGGAAGACGATCATGACCACAGACCACCCCAACGGCGGGGTCTTTACCCAGTACCCCCAGGTTATAGCCTGGCTTATGTCGAGGCGGGCGAGGGACGCGACCGCCGCCGAGTGCCACAAGTGGGGGTACGATCGCTCCACCCTCGGCGGGGTCGAGAGGGAGATGAGCCTCTTTGAGATAGCGATTCTCACCAGGGCGAACACCTCCAGGACGATCGGGATGGCTCATCGGAAGGGCCACCTCGGGGCAGGAGCCGACGGCGACGTCGCCATCTACAACATCGATCCCGAGAGGTTCAATCCCGACGATTATGCCGAGATCGTCAGGGCCTTCGGAAAGGCCGATTTCACCATAAAGGACGGTATGATCGTCGCCCGGCAGGGCGAGGTGGTCGCCGTCCCCGATGGCAGGAGGTACTACTGCGAGCCGAAGGTCGACGAGGGGCTGGCGAGAGATATGATGGTCGACGTAAAGGAGTGGTTCAAGTACTACACCATCGGGTTTGCGAACTACCCCGTACCTGACAAATATCTCAGAAACCCAGTGCCCATCGTCGTTAATGGGCCCGCCGAGGCCCAGGAGGGGAGGTGATAGTCTTGATCAGAAAAATCAGGCTCACCCCCAAGGGGGAGATCGATATCATGGTTGAGGCGGAGATTATATCACCCGACTCATTCGCCGGAAAGTCGGAGGCGGAGCTCTGCGAACTATCGGTCTGGCAGGGGCCACGCCAGGTTCCCCTCGGCGAGTTCTTCGAGGTCGAAGCCTGGGATGAGGAGACGACAGGTGATGGAGATGGAACCGTCGATATCCTGATCGACGGCGACGCGTCCCGGATCAAGAGGATAGGCCAGAGGATGACCTCCGGCAGGATCGAGATCCTGGGCTCGGCTGGGATGCACCTCGGCTCTGAGATGGCCGGAGGCGAGATCCTGGTGAGGAGGGACGCAGGCCCCTGGGCGGGGATGAACATGAGCGGAGGCCTCCTTGAGGTATTTGGAGACGTCGGAGACCACGCTGGATCCGCCTACCGGGGGAGCTGGCGCGGGATGTCGGGCGGAAATATTCTGGTCCGTGGGAACGCGAGAAGCCAGGTTGGCGGAGGCATGAGCGGGGGCGAGATCCTGGTCCAGGGCTCCGTCGAGAACTTCTGCGGGATTCGGCAGAGCGGCGGCCTGATCGTGGTTGAAGGAGATGCCGTCCGGGGGGTCGGAGCCGAGATGATCGGGGGATCGATCGCCGTCTTGGGCGAAATCCACCAGTTCACTCCCGGCTTTGTCGCTGCTGGAACCGAGCGCGACCCCGCTCTCGGCGAGGGGAAGGTCGAGGGCGAGTTCGCCAAGTTCCTCGGAGATTACGCCATAAGCAAGAACCCGAAGGGGGTTCTCTTCGTCAAGGAGGCGGTGGTATGAGCCTTGTCGTCCAGTTGAACACCGGCAGCACCATAAACGAGGGGAGGCTCGCCAAGGGCGGAGACAAGCTCACTGAAGATTACAAGATGGAGTGCGCCGTCTGCACCATAAGCCCGGAGGACTTCGAGGCCCTGGGACGACCCGAAAAGGTGTGGGTGGCTACGAAGGACGGAAAGCGCCGGGTTTCGGTCCGCGCACGGGAGGATGATTCAGTCCCACCGGGGCAGGTCTTCATGCCGAGGGCGATCTGGGCGAACGTCGTCGTCGACCCCGAGACCTTCTCTACGGGCTCGCCCCTTTACAAGGGAAGCCCGGTCATCATCGAGCCCTCCGAGGATGAGGTGTTGAGCGCTGTAGAGATCACGAAGATGATGCAGAGGAGGGGGTGAAAGTGGTCAGTAAAAACATCATCTGTCCCGTCTGCGGCGCCTCCTGCGACGACATCCAGGTCGAGCTGGATGGCGAAAGGCTGACGGTTAAAAACGCCTGCAAGATGGGAAACGCCAAGTTCCAGGAGCTGGTGAGCGCCCACAGAATTCGTGAGCCGCTGATGACTGTGGAAGGCGAGCAGAGGGGCGTCCCCTGGAAGAAGGCGATCGATAGGGCGGCCGAGATCCTGGCCGAATCGAAGCGTCCCCTTCTATTCATGGGAAGCGAGACCAGCTGCGAGGTGATGGAGGTGGGCCTCCACCTGGGCGAATATTTGGGGGCCGCCGTCGACTCCAACTCTACAGTATGCCACGGCCCCACGGCCATGGGCATTCAGGAGGCGGGAAGGGTCGGGGCGACTGCAGGAAGTAGCAAGATCAGGGGCGACCTCGCCGTCTACTGGGGGTCAAACCCCCTGGAGTCGATGCCAAGGCACATGTCCCGGTATGCGATATACCCGAGGGGGCACTGGACCCGACGGGGGAGGTTCGATCGTACCGTGATCACCGTCGACCCCCGAAGGTCGCCGACGGCCAAAAACTCTGACCTTCACGTCCAGCTGAAGCCCAACTCCGACTACGAGCTTCTATCAGCCCTTCTCACCCTCCTTCACGGACGAAAGCCTCATCATTCCGTCGAGGAGGTGACGGGAGTTCCCATCCCCGTGATGGAGGAGATGCTCGATATGATGAAGAGCTGCAACTTCGGGACGATCTACGTCGGCCTGGGGATCGCCTCGTCTTATGGGAAGCAGAGGAACGCAGAGCTCGCCTTCAACCTGGTCAAGGAGCTGAACGGGCACACCAAGTTCGTTATCGGGGCTCTGCGAGGCCACTGCAACGTCGCCGGATTCAACCAGGTGGCGTCCTACCTCTACGGCTACCCCTTCGGCCTCGACTTCTCCCGGAGCTACCCCCGGTATAACCCCGGGGAGTACACGGCCGTCGACCTCCTGCGGGAGAGGGACATAGACGCTGCCCTCGTCGTCTCCGGAGACCTCGTCTCCCACATTCCGGCGCCTTGTGCTGAATATCTCGCCGAGATACCGACGGTCACCATCGACATCGCCCCGTGTCCCATGACCCTCGCATCGGAGGTGGTCCTTCCGGGGGTCATCGACGCCATGGAGTGCGACGGGACCTTCTATAGGCTTGACGACGTCCCCATCTACTTCAGGCCTTTTACATCCTCTCCCTTCTCCTTCACTGAGAGCAATGAGGATACCCTCCGACAGATATTCGAGCGGGTGAGAGAGCTGAGATGAGATAGCTGCAGTGAGAGAGGCGGTTATCGGATGACAGGAAGAATGGTGGCTTCAATCTGCCCATACTGCGCCGTAGGATGCGGGTATTACATCGAGGTAGAAGATGATCGGGCCGTTGGCATAAAGTACATGCCAAACCACCCAACGAACGAGGGAGCCCTCTGCCCCAAGGGGAACGCAATCCTGGACGTCTTGAAAAGCAAAGATCGGCTCCGCTATCCCATGAAGCGGGCCAAAGACGACTGGGAGAGGATATCTTGGGATGAGGCCCTGAACCTTGTGGCGGAGGGCCTTAAAAAGAGCCTGAAGGAACATGGTCCCGCTTCTCTCGGCTTTCTCGCCTCGTCGAGGTGCAACAACGAGGAGAACTACCTCTTCCAGAAGATGGCTCGGCTCCTGGGCTCCCCCAACATAGACAACTGCGCCCGCCTCTGCCACGCCCCCAGCGTCGTGGGCCTGGGCGGATCCCTGGGGACGAGTGCCATGACCAACAACATCGCCGACCTTGCAAACTCCAAGTGCATCTTCGCCATCGGCACGAACTTCGCCGAGACCCAGCCCTTGGCGTCGAGATGGGTTCTGAGGGCGAAGGAGAGGGGGGCGAAGGTCGTAGTCGCAGACCCCAGAATCACATCCACCTCCTGGATGGCCGACCTCCACCTCACGATCAGGCCTGGTACGGATATGGCCCTTCTGAGGGGGATGATGAGGGCCGCCATAGAAGAGGGTCTAGTCGCTCAAGATTTCATCGAGAGAAGGACGATGGGGTTTGACGATTTATCGAGAAGCCTCGAGGGCTTCTCCGTCGAGGAGGCGGCAGAGGCCTGCGAAGTCCCGGTCTCCGATATCAGAAAAGCCACCAGGCTCTATGCAAGGTCGCCGGCCTCGGCCCTCCTCTACTCGATGGGGATCACTCAGCACGTCTGCGGCACCGAGAACGTCAGGGCCTGCACCGATCTCGCCCTCCTATGCGGCCAGGTCGGGAGAGCCGGGACCGGAATCATGCCCATGCGGGGACAGAATAACGTCCAGGGAGCGTGCGACATGGGTGCCATGGCCGAGTTCTATCCCGGATACCGGAGGTCTTCTGACCCCGAGTCCATTGAGCTCTTCAAGGTCACCTGGAACGCCCCCAATCTGCCCCTCGGGCCGGGGCTCACGTCGATGGAGATGATGGAGGCCGCAGTCGGGGGATCGCTAAAGGCGATGTACATCATTGGCGAGGACCCGGTCGTATGCGACCCGAACACAAGGAAGACGCGGAAGGCTCTCGAGAGTCTCGAGTTTCTGGTGGTCCAGGAGATCTTCATGACCGAGACGGCCAAGATGGCGGATGTGGTCCTCCCAGCAGCTGCCTGGGCAGAGAAGAAGGGGAGCTACACCTCGATGGAGCGGCGGGTCCAGTGGATCGACCGGGCGATCTCGGCGCCGGGGAAGGCGAGAGAGGGGCTCTCTGTGATCTGCGAGGTGGCAGACCGGCTGGGCCTCGGCTTCGGCCAGATGGACGCTTCGACGGTACTCGAGGAGATCAACCGGCTCATCCCCTTCTACAGAGGGATGACAAAGGAGAGGATCAGAGAGACTGGGGGGCTCCTATGGCCCTGCCCGAGTCCCGATCATCCCGGAACGGAGATCCTTCACGCTGAGACCTTCCCGACCCCCGATGGCAGGGCAAAGATCGAGGCCGTGAGGGGAAGTCCTCCCGCCGAGGAGACGAGCCCTGATTATCCGCTGCTCCTCATGACGGGAAGGATCGTCCTCCATTACAACAACGCGTCCATGACCTCCAGGAGCTTTCCCCTCCTCCGGAGGGAGGGCGACCTACGCGTCGAGATGAACTGCGCGGACGCCTCCGGCCTCGGCATATCTCAGGGCGATCCGGTGATCGTCGCCACCCGGAGGGGGGAGGTTGAAGCGAGAGCGGAGGTTACAGAGAAGGTGAAGCCTGGCGTGGTCTTCATGCCCTTCCACTTCAACGGGGCTAACGTCGTGACCTCCGACGCGCTGGACCCCGTATCGAAGATACCGGAGTACAAGGCTGCAGCCTGCAGAATATCGATGAGATCTTGATCGAGGAGTTATCGAGGCCCCGAGGATGAAAGAAAGCTGGCACGCCGATAGGATCGAAGAACCGGAGGAGTTCTGGCAGGAGGAGCGGCTCGATCCCTCCGCCGCCTTTCAGGCGACGGGGTGCATCGAGATATCGGGCAAGGGGAGGCGGAAGCTGAAGGTCGACGTCGCCGTCGAAGAGAGGATAAAGATCGTCATCGACGGAACAGCTGTGGCGGAGCTATTCTGCCTCCCGTCAGAACTGGAAGAGCTGGCCGTCGGTTTTCTTGTCTGCGAGGGGCTTGTCGAAGGACCCGCGGATATTGTATCGGTCCAGTCTGAGGGGAAATCCCTGATCTGTGAGAGGAGAGGCCAAAGGGGCGAAGAAAACTTCCATCGGGTTGTCTCAGACCTGAAGATGAACCCTGAGACGATCTTCGGTGCATTGGACCTGCTCAACCAGGAAGCTCGCCTCTGGAGGAGGACCGGGGGGACCCATTCGGCCCTGGTCCTTCGTGAGGGTGGCGGCATCGCCTCTTTTTGCGAGGACGTGAGCCGATCCTCGGCGGTGGATAAGGCCGTGGGATCGGCCCTTCTGGCAGGGACCGATCTATCAAGGTGCGCCATGATAACTACGGGAAGGCTCTCTTCGGTGATCGTAGCCAAGGTGGCAAGGGCCGGTTTTCCGATCGTGGTGAGCAGGGCGGCCCCTTTGAATGCCGGAATAGATCTCGCCAAAAGGCTCGGGATGACCCTGGCGGCCTTCGCCAGGAGACCGAAACTCCACGTCTACTCCGGCGATGGAAGGATCTTATAACATCTGAGCTTAATTTTCTGATTCAGAGGCTGGAAAGATGAAGGGTGAAGATACGGACAAAACAGATCTATTGGATATAGCAAGAGAGCGTTTCGTCGCCGAGCTCGACCGATGGTGCGAAAAAAACGGCGTTTCTAGAGACGAGCTTGACGACCTGGTGGTGGCTACCCGGCCTCTCAGCAGCTCTGAGGCGATCGGATCCCCCGAGAGGGACGACTTTCCCCTGCTGAGGGGAAAAGAGGTTCTGATGGAGGCGAATTATCGGGGGTCCCTCGGCCAGGCCTTCACCTCCGCCGCCGGCGTCTTCAGCGGGACCCTCGAGGAGGTGCTGGAGCTATCCCTGCAAGACGCCTTCGATCGGGCCGTCTTCGTCTCCACTATCAACGCCGTCCTCCGAAACCTGGGGCTCGTTTTTGGGACGGTCCACTGCAGAGATTCCGGACCCGAGGACTGTGCCGCCAATATGTCCCGGTGGCTGAAGGAGGAAGAGATAGACCGCGCCGGCCTCGTCGGGATGCAGCCCGCCCTCCTCTCATCGCTGGTGGAGGTTCTGGGCTCCGATAACGTCATGGTCTCAGACCTCGCCTGCGCCGGAGAGGTCCGTTCCGGGGTCAGAGTCCTAGACGGGATGAATCCCGAAATCCTCTTTGAGAGGTCGCCCCTCGTTCTGATTACGGGAACGACCCTCGTCAACGGAACCATCGACGGCCTCCTGGAGATGACGGATCGTTTCGGGTGCAGGGCCGTCTTCTACGGGACCACCATCGCGGGAGCGGCTCACCTTCTAGGACTTGAGCGGTGGTGTAGCTGCTCTAAATGATCTATCGAAGATGGGCTCAGATATCAATATCCTCCAAAGCTCTCATCTCACGGAAGTCAGCTCCGGCTTCCCGCCAGGACCTATAGACCAATACAGTCTTGATCGCTGTTCGGCCTAGATCGCCTCCGCTGCCGCCTCCACAAAGATATCTGATGCCTCAGTATCGTTTGATTTTGCCACCATCACCAATTCTGTGGAATTGGTGACAGGCTCATCCCTGGAGAGATTTGCCGCCCTTTGAGGATCAGTGAGGATGGTGGCCTGAATCCAATCGTTGATATCCTCCATTTTTGGTATCTCTGTGGAGTTGATCACTTTTACCGGCTTTGCGGGATCGATCAAGGTCACTTGTCCTGTGGAGTTGATCAAGGTTATGGAGCCTGTCGGGTTGATTAGAGTGATGGGCACCGTCGAGTTGCTCAAAACGAGCGGTTCGTCTGAGTCGGCAAACGGCAAAGCGGCCGCTCCACTCGTCCCCGGCACCGTCTCTGAACTCAAAGCCTCCGAGGTCTCGTTTTCTGTGGCGTTGGGCTCTGTGGTGGTGGGGTTGACGTCAATTACGGGCTTGCTTGGGTTCACGTTGATGCTGGGCTTTGCAGGATTTATGTTTACTTTTGGGCCAGTGAGGTTCACGTTCACCTTCGGCTTGGTGGGGTTTATGGCGATGTTGGGCCGAGAGATGTCCACGTTGACATTGGGTTTGGTGGGGTTTATGTCGATGTTGAGGCCGGTGGTCTTCGCCCCCGCATCCTCCTCAACGCCAGAGCCCTCTTCAGCGCTTATGTACTCTATGGAGATGTTCTCCTGGGGCCACCAATCTGCTGGGTCGAACTCGTTGGCGTCGGAGTCATTCAGCCTTGCGATCTTGTAGTCCACCAGCATCCTGTTGAAGGAGGGAGATGTTACAGGCCTGCCATCGAGTCCCGAAAGATATAGGACAGCGATCAGCTCACCTTCAGAATTCCTCCCGTCTTCAGACCCGTCGTCGATGTCCAGCCAGACGGTCTTGTTCAGAAGGATCGCCGCGGCGAGGTCGTTCATCGACTCGTCAATCGATCCGTTCATCGACTCGTCAATCGATCCGTTCATCGACTCGTCAATCGATCCGTTCATCGACTCGTCAATCGATCCGTTAATCGACTCGTCAATCGACTCGTCAATCGACTCGTTCATCGACTCGACAATCGACTCGACAATCATCGTAGCTTCGTCCAGAACCTCCAAGTCCGCCAGAGTTACCCTTTCCACGTCTTGTTTGATCCTGGGATCAAACTTCTCAATCCTGACTGCGAACGTATTTCCATCGAGAACCTCGATGACAGTGCCGCTGGCCTCATAGGGCGAGGCAATGGCGACCACAGGTAACAGGAGAAGCAGAACCACGACATATGCGATCTTTTTTGGCCTCATCGAATTCCCCTTCCATTAATGTTCTTCACGAATATAAGAAATATGTTTCGTTCCCTCTTCGGACGTCGTCCCTTAATGAGCTTGAGTTAAACAAAAATACGGATCTTCCGCTCATGGGGATATAGGAAGAAAGAGATGATCTTCAACGATAGCTTGAGTGGACGATGCCTCATCGAAGCCCACCGGGGCGAAGGCATTAGACTTGGACATCATTCTTTATCTATTCATTTTTTCACTTCATCAAATAAGGTTTCTCCAACAAAAATTGACCGGCCATTTTCGATTACGAAAATAGCCAGATTGACAGGATGTGAAGGTCCATCAGCTAGCGATGTCCTGCAGGACGACGTGCTTTTCGGGGCCCCGAGCGCGAAACACCCTCCTGTCTCGCACTTCTCGACATGCCCCTAGATCTCTTCGGCGCGGGCTTTGCCGCCGAGCCGACGGCGTTCTTTGCATATTCCGAGTGATACCGGTGGTCCATCTCCTCTATCTTCCCCCTCGTGAGCCTCTCGATATCGCGGAGGAAGTTACGCTCGTCGGCCGCACAGAATGAATATGCGGTACCTGTTGCCCCTGCGCGTCCCGTCCGTCCGATCCGATGGACGTAGCTCTCGGCCTCGTTCGGAAGATCGTAGTTTATGACGTGGGATATATCCTCAACGTCAATCCCACGGGCTGCGATGTCAGTGGCCACCAGAACCTGCAGTCGTCCCGACTTGAAGCCGTTCAGAGCATGGGTGCGCTGGTTCTGCGACTTGTTGCCGTGGATGGAGTCGGACCGAATCCTGTTCTTGGATAGCACCGATGCTACTTTATCCGCACGCCGTTTCGTCCGGGTGAAGACCAGAACGCGCTTCAGGTTTTTCTGTTGGAGAAGCCCCAGGAGAAGCGCATCCTTCTTGTTCTGATCCACGAAAAGTATGCGCTGTTCGACGCTCTCCACCGTCGTCGCCTGGGGCGCCACCTCGATCCGGACGGGGCGAATGAGGAGCCTCCCGGCCAAATCGCCGATCTCTTTTGACATGGTGGCCGCAAAGAAGAGGGAATGGCGCTTTTTAGGCAAAGCCGAGACGATCTTTCGGACGTCGTTGGCGAATCCCATGTCCAGCATCCTGTCCGCCTCGTCGAGGACGAAGAACTCGATCTCCTTAAGATTTATGTGACCCTGCTCCATCAGGTCCAGGAGCCGGCCGGGGGTGGCGACGAGGGCGTCGACGCCTCGGGATAGGGCCCTCACCTGGGGTCCCTGGTTGACCCCGCCGTATACGGCGGCGTGCCTGAATCGGAGGAACTGGCCGTACGTCCCGAAGCTCGCGTCTATCTGGGCCGCAAGCTCTCGGGTGGGCGCGAGCACCAGGGCTCGCGGCACGCCGGGGGCTGCGACCTTCTCTTTCTCTGCCATCCTTTGGAGGACGGGCAAAACGAATGCGGCGGTCTTGCCGGTCCCCGTCTGGGCGATGCCCATCAGGTCCTCGCCCTTCAGAAGATGGGGTATGGCCTCTGCCTGGATCGGCGTGGGAGTTTTATAGCCTTCTTTGATCAGCGCCCGCTGGAGCGGTTCTGAAATATTTAGATTTTCAAACTGCATTTTTACCTCTTTGGGGTTACGCAGTCGGACGCTGTCATATGAATTTGGGCCAGAATAGTCGTCATCAATTAGCTCTGATCTAATTTATGAACCGTATTTTGACGGTTTCGATCAAGGACATACGAGACTTTGAACATCCAATTGTGTAACTCTTGCGCTTATGATCACCATCGACTTCGACAGGTGATCGCGACGGACCTAGAACTCATCTCCTCTATTTAAAGATGGTGTATCAGAATGCGCGATAAATGCAAAAGCTTCCAGGGAAAATTTGACGCTGAGGGTGAGATTTGAACTCACGAGGCGCAGTGCACCACCGGTTCCCCCGTCGAACCTTCCTTGCGAAAAGATGGTTCGAGTTCAAGACCGGCGCCGTGGGCCGCTTGGCTACCTCAGCACGCGCCTGTCTCTTGGAACCCGTTCCTTTTAAGCCTGGCGATCTGGTCGGTCGCAAAAGTTTTAACGCCGATGGTGGGAGAGGGGGAAGCATGCTGATCAAAGACGCCTCGATCGTAGAGGGGGGAAGGCTTCGCCGGGACGTGAACATCGCCATCGACGGCGACAGGATCGCCGGGATCGGTTCGGGGATCAAAGACGAGTCCGGCGATGGCGAGGTGATCGAGGGCAGGGAGAAGCTCGCGATACCGGGCCTAGTCAACGCCCACACCCACCTGGCCATGACCCTCTTTCGGGGTTACGCCGACGACATGGAGCTGATGCCGTGGCTGGAGGAGAAGATCTGGCCCCTGGAGGCGAAGCTGACGGCCGAGGATATCCATTGGGGGGTGAAGCTCGGCTGCCTGGAGATGATCAGGGCGGGGATCATCTGCTACAACGACATGTACTACTTCATGGACGAGACGGCCCGGGCGACGAAGGAGATGGGGCTGCGGGCCTTCCTCTGCGAAGTCCTCTTCGATATGAGACCAGACCAGATCGAAAAGGCCAAGCCCTTCGCGAAGAGGTGGAAAGGCGACGACCTGATCGTCCCCGCCGTCGGCCCCCACGCCGTCTACACCTGCTCTGAGGAGACGCTCCTCAAGTCCAAAGAGATCGCAGAAGAGCATGACGTGATGCTCCACATCCACCTCTCAGAG
>LDZT01005266.1_pt1 | contig 45280 bp, 35 predicted proteins | sample 615521 | NCBI WGS metagenome assembly LDZT01 (sample SAMN03408292, study PRJNA278302) | terrestrial metagenome | isolation source: oil reservoir sample SB1 | place: USA: Alaska, North Slope, Schrader Bluff formation | collected 2011-09 | reverse complement strand
TCCCGGCAAACAATTCACCCAGAAAAGTGTAGGCGATCGGATACGGGCCACCGGTGTAGAGATATCCTACAGCCATACATACGGCGCCAATCAATGCCAGCCACCAGCTGCTGCTGATACAAATATAGACACCTAAAAGCGCGGCAATTGCCAGGCAAGGACAAAGCAAGATATAAAACGGTATTTGCCTTTACCCCGTCGTTTGTGATTGCTCCGGCAATGCCTACGGACTCTGCGGTATCCAGACCCCGTTTGAAATCATAGTATTCATTGAACATATTGGTTGCTGCCTGGATCAAGACGGACGCGGTATATACTTTTATTCCAGGTGTTGATTGGTTTAACTCCAGTGACATTGATTTTTTACCTCAAAAAAAGCATCTAAACTTTTAAATTAGGAACAAATTGTTCCCTCGTCAACTATTACACAAAAATTTGTTTTATGCAATGTCAAAGCTTGTTAGCTCGAGATTGCAGATAAATAGTGACAATCGCGAATATAAAAATATATATAAAATTTCTGAAATAACTGTTGACAAACTAAAACAGCGATCATATAATACATATATCCGGGAAATAGCAATAGCTAAAGTAGTGGAGACGACCAAGAGTAAACCGTTAGCCAGGCGAGGAGTACCGGTGGAAAGCTGGAAAGCGTTGTGATTAACAACCTCCAAGTCTGGAGAATAAACGGGAACAAAAGGAAGGGGTAAAACCCGACCGGACTCTGAGGTAAAAAGGAGGGAGCGTTTAACAGCGCCAACCAACTTGTCTCCGGGAAACGGTGAAAACTAGAGTAGCGGAATTGCCCTAATAGCAACCCGGTAAGCAAGGTGCGTAAAAGCTGGTTTTAGGGGATTTGATAACCGGCGTAAAAAAGAAATGAAAGTCCGCAAGGTTAAGTAAGGAATTTTTTAAGGGCTGAGAAGCTTATCTCTTGAAAGCAGGGGCACACCGGGCTGATTCTCCAGGGAGGGGTTGTGATTAACAATCTCGAAGTCCGGGGAATAAACGGGGAGTAGGAAGGGGTAAAACCCGGCCGAGCTTTAGGGTAAAAAGGAGGGGAGTGCTTAATTGCACTATCCTAAAGGATAAGAGCAGGGGGCAGCTGAGAAGCGCCGTAAAGATCCTGCTCTTATTCTATTATATAGCCCTGCTTTTTAGCCGTAACTAAAGATATGTAAAAAACCCCGGATTGTATTTCCTTTTTACTGCTAATCTTTTAAACACTCATCCAATTTGTAAAAAACGCAGGAGCCAGGGCCTGTCTTTTCGTGTTATGTGTCTGTTTTTCAGGTTACTGTGTGGCGTTTTGCTGCAAGGGGCACTTTAAACCTCCCCGTCCAAAACCTTTCATTCGCCCCATCCCCGGACCGGGGACTAAACCTTTTTCCTTCATCTTGTTATAATTGTCGGTCATTTTCGTGATGATCAGATTGGCCTGATCCTGAGTAATAACACCGAAATCAACATATTTTTGAATCATTTGCTTTTGTAGGTTAAGCATTTGCTGAGATATTTTGTATAAATCTGCTTTCTGGGCGTCGGTGAGCTTTTGCGCAAGATAGTTTTTCTGAAAACTGGCGTTAGGTGCCTGTTTATTATCTGCATTATTGCTTGCAAAGGCAACTGGCAGTGAAACTGCAATAAGCAGCAGGGCGGCTATTGCAATGAGCAATACCTTTTTCATCCATCACACCTCCTTTCAAAAGCTAGTAAGAAGCTTAGCCAAAAAATGCGTCAAAAACTGGGCAAAATAAGCAACAAACGAATACATTTTTAATGTTCCCTGATCGTGTCTAAAAAATAACACCAATTCGCCGCAATATTGTTATAAAATTACCTGGGGAGGCGTTTTAAGGGTTAAGCATGGGTCAAGCATGGGGACGTTCATCTTGCTTCCGGAAGGTCTGAAACCTGTTGAAGAAGAATCCTGCCTGGCGGCAGTCCTAATATTTAAGCGGCCTGTTTTTTGACTGTGCTCCCATCAGATGAGAACACGATTATACCGAGTTGATCGGTTCTTAAAACCTTAATGCCTGCTTTTTCAAGTTTGGCGGTGGTCTTTTCACTGGGGTGGCCGTAATCATTCCCGGCGCCTACGGAAATTACGGCATATTGCGGGGATACGGCCGCTAAAAACCTTATTGAACTGGAGTGACTGCTTCCGTGATGTCCGACTTTTTAAACGTCTGCCTTTAAATCGGCGCCGGAGGCAATCATCTGGGCTTCAGACATTGTTCCTGCATCTCCGGTAAGCAAAAAAGCTGTTTTGCCGTACCGTATCCGTGTTACCGTAGAATAGTTGTTTAAATCATCGTATCCCGTTTCAACCGGGGCAATAAAGCTTACTTCCAGTTTATCCTGCTTTGAGACTACCACTCCCGCCTTCGCTGTTTTTATTTTAAGTCCTTTCCTCTCAATCAAAAGAAGCGCGTCCTCAAAGACCTTTTTGTTGGCCCTTACCTTCGGCATGTAAACACTGCCTATTTCAAGATTCTCTAAAACGTTTTCAAGGCCTCCGATGTGATCAACATGCGGGTGCGTTGCAACGAGGTAATCGAGTTTCTTGATTCCCTGTTTTCCTAGCTAGATAAGATACAATATACTGCCCGTTCTCGTGAGGACCTGCGTCAATAAGCATATTTTCACCGTTGGGGAATTGGACCAAGATTGAATCACCCTGTCCGACGTCGAGAAAGTGCATCTTTAAATTGCCATTTATCTTTTCAGAGTCTAATGAGGGAACAGTGTTTGACGGTTGTTTTTCCGTCTGTGCCGTGCTTCCCGACTTGCCGACCGGTTGCGTGCCGGCGTTTTCAACTTGATTTGTCCTGCAGCCGGTGAAGGCAACGATCAGCAGCAATAAGAGTATCGCATAAATCCTTGCCGCGCGCATTTTCGACTACTCCTCAAACAAACGGCCCGCCAGCTTATCGGAGCTTTCCTGCGGGTCATTGTTCTTTTTTGATCAATAGTGACTGCCAGGTTAATCAAATCCCCTTCCTTCGCATTTTTAGGCAGCAACGCCCTGGGAAGGTTAAATGTTTTTTCTCCGTACAATTACCGCCCAGCTTCCTTCAAAGCGGTCAATAACCATCATGGGGAAAACACCGCCCTTCGTTTTGTGCAAATAAAAAATTATAACATTATTCTACCATATTGAGTCTGTTTAATTACCGGGAAACAACTTTTCGCACTATTTCACTAATGTGTAACTAAAGGAATCATTCACATCTTCAAAGGGATCAAAATTAAAAAAGTTTTTGTTGCAATGTTAATTGTATAATTGTAATATAGAGAAATAGCGATAATAGAAAGGAGGTTATTTGAAAGAGTTCTGATGATCGACATTAAAAGCTATGAGGAAAAAGCTGATTTGCTTAAAGCGCTGGCACACCCGGTCAGGCTTTGTATCGTGCACGGGCTTATGGAAAACCAATGCAATGTAAATAAAATGACAGCTTGTCTTGAAATGCCCCAGTCGACCGTTTCCCAGCAGTTGGGGATCTTGCGGAATAAGGGAATTATTAAGGGAAGGCGTCAGGGAACAGAGATTTGCTATGAGGTTGTGAACGCCCAGGTCAGGCAGATTGTTAGCTTAATACTGGATAACGGATTAGATTTTAATAACAAACAGTAGGATGAGTAAGTCTATGGAGTCTGGGAATGTTGTAATAATCGGCGGTGTGGCCGCCGGTACAAAAGCAGCGGCTAAAGCCAGAAGGGAGAACCCCGATCTCAAAGTGACGGTTTTAACAAGGGAGTCTTACGTTTCTTACGCCGGCTGCGGTCTTCCTTATTATATCGGTGATGTAATCAGGGAGGAAAAAGAACTCCTGGTCAAAAAGCCGGAAGACTTTCTCATCGATTACGACATTGACGTCATTACCGGCATTGAAGCATTAAAGATTGCGCCGGAAGAGAAAACTGTCACGGCTAAAGATTTAAGCGACGGCGCCGTCAGGGAGTTTAATTACGATAAACTTGTTTTGGCCACAGGCGCTTCACCTTCTATACCTCCTGTAAAAGGAAAAGAACTTGGCAATATCGTTACCGTACGCACACTTAGGGAAGCGTTTGCAATAAAAAAGCTGCTCAGGGAGCGTAACATAAAGAAAGCTGTAGTCGTCGGGGGTGGAATGATTGGCCTGGAGGTTGCTGAAAACCTGGTTCATACGGGGATAAAGACGACTGTTGTCGAACTGGCGCCTCATAGTGAAAGGCAACTTTTCCAATCCTTATGTGGCATTGTCCACTTCTTCGACGCTTCGGCAGTAGCCAGGTAAATGATTTTCTTCAATGCTTCATCAGTCGCTATTCTGGCAACCACCATCTGGCACAAGAAAGGATCCTGTTCCCGCTTAAGTTTCCCACGGGTTTCCTTCCACGAATTCAACTGCCGCCTTATTGGCCGAAATACGGATCAAAACATAAGGGCAGGTGATTACCTGCGCCGCAACCTGTCCGGGCGCAGGGCCGTCAATCCGGTAATAGATCTTTAATTTATCCTCTTCGCCGTAGATGCTGTTAACTTTTACACTGTAACCGGCCGTTGGTTTTTGCCCCGCGGCGATAAGCAGGTAGCTCCATTTGCCCGAGGTTTTCGATCCGGTATAAGACAGCGGGATGTTGGCGGATGCCCAATTCTTAATTTCCTGCGGAATGCTTTCGTCATTCGGGGATAAGAACTTGAAAGGCACAGACCATCCATACTGGCTAACAGGTGTGTAATACGGCGATTTCATATCTTCGATCAGGTTCTTTGCTTTTTCCATTACATCGCTTGCCGGGTACTCTTTAATTAACTTTTGCAAGTAAGCGGCGTCGCCGGTGTATGCGCCGAGCGCCAGCAAAGCGTCATCGGCCATTGTGCTGTCAGGGTATCTTTCTGCGAATTGCTGATAAGTCGAGATGACTTTCTCCCGAATCTCCATTGGGTTGAAGGCAAACGAGGCGTCGTTTCCCCACTCGTCCAGACCGATGTAACAAAGCCCGGTTGAGTATAGCGCTCTGGCCTTCAACTCCGGCGCAGATGACTGATCCTGATCAACCCGCTGGAAATACGGCAGGCTGTGATTGTAGTTAATCATCTCCCGGGCGAAATCGGCCATTTCAGCAGGAGCATGTCCGTAACCCGTATCGTTGATATACCCCAGCCAGTTATAATACTGCCTTTCCCCGGCCCATAAGTGGTTATAGTAGAGCATCTCGTTATGATAAATGGCCGCCGCCAGATTATATGAATCAACCGGAGCTTTGGACGCTTCCCACTGTGATTTCAAACCGTTCAGCTTCTTTGCATCGGCAAGCTGCTTTTCTACCGCGCCGCGGAAATCGTATTTATCAACGTTGTAAAGGTCAAACGGAAAAACATATTTACCGGCAGGGTCAGCTTTCTGCTTTAAAAATTCCTCCAGGCTGGAGGACGCCTGCTGGAAATCATCCCGGCGGATTTCTTTTACAGCCAGGGAATAGTCAACATACGCATTAAGGGGCCGTTCCAGTTTGTTCAAGGACAGGGCTTTCAATTGGTCATAGGTCATTTTTACATCAAGGATATAAACCAATCTGCCGCCTGCCGCGTAATTCATATCTCCGTCAGGTAAAAAGCGCGCTTTTTGCAGCGTTTTAACAGCGTCGGCGAAACGGCCCTTGATCTCGTAACAGCGAGCCAGGCGGTAAGCGGCGTCGTCCGTAGCCGGGTGGCGGGGAAATTCTACCAGGAATTTTTCCCAGCCTGGGATTTCCCGGTCGGGATTATACTCCTCGTCCCCGTAAGAAGATATCCAGACGGCGTCATACTGTTCTTCCGGCCGGTCTATCTCAAAATAAGACTGCCCCCGTACTTCTTCGTATGCCTTGATCCCACTGCCCAGGTAGCTTTGAGGGTACTTTTGGCAGGCGTCTTTCAACAGCCGCCAGTCCGTGCCGCCAACCCGGAAAACAGGATTTTCCTGAGCAAGGGGAGCCACAGCCATTCCATTTAAATCTGTTTCCCACACATACTGTTCCAGTGCCTTTTCCTGGCCCAAATCAATATACAGGGCGGAAAGGGCTGCCTGGCGGCAGTACGCAGACGCTTCCTTTCCGGCTACTTTCCACAGCCAGTCAACCAGCCCCTTTTTAACTGCTCCTTCCGGCAGCCAGTGTGCGAAATCGGCGACTCTGCGGATCAAGTTTGCTTTTTCTCCGGGGGAAACAATACCTGAATAGAGACTGTCTATAGCCTCCAATGATTTTGTTTCTCCAAGCCCGTAAAGGGTAAGAACTTGATCATAACGGTCAGTGGAGTTCGATTCCTTTTCCTGAATGCGCCACAGCCAGCCTGTGACGGCCGAACGGCCTTCTTCGGCAGGCTGCTTCCGGGCAACGGCACCAACAGACTGAATAAAAATCTGCCGGGCCATCGGGTTGGCCAGTTTGGTGTAAACCGTATCCAGCCAGGGCACGGCTTCAGTTGTATCGGCAAAAATTTTTTGCCAGTTCTGTTCCATAAGCTGCTGGTAATTTCCGAAGAAATAATTTTCCTGCAATGAAAGCAGCGTGCTGGTCAGATCAGCGGTGTTTTTGATGCGGGCGATTAAAACAGGAATCAGGTACCGGTCACAATTTGCTGCGTCATAGGTATTAATTTCTCTAGCCAGATGCGAAACCTGCACGTCCGTCATCAACTTAATCAGGACATCTGTAATGTTGTAGTCATTTATATTTTTATCCTTCAAATAATCCAGTAAAATTTGCGACGCTGCGGCATTAGGCCCCGGCAGGGTGCTAAACTCATCAACAACAGTTCTTAATTCCTGATCGTTTGTGGCCTTGTCCAGCTTTTTCCTTAAAGTGTCCAGGGACACACCTGCATTTGCCGCAGCACTAACGATAGGCCGGTTTTGTCCGGCCCGGACCTCCTGGAACTTTCCGGTTAACCCGGAGAAAATGATAATCGCCAATAGCAAGATAACTGGAAAAGATGCTTTTGCTCCTGATTTATGCATCCCAGCCGCCTCCGTATTTGCTCTTGATTAATCAGTAGTTTAATGAGCCGTTAAAATGAATTTTATTCTTTATTCCCTTCGTGGGCTTGTCCGGAAACTTACTATTATATTCCATACCAGCATATTACCTTCCAGTTCTTAAAGCAAATAAAAATAAAAAAACAGCTCTTGATTAAGACCAGTTTCCTTTTTTAGTTTTTAGCAGGCGGGAAAGAAGTCCGCCGGGACCGCGTTGAGCAAAGGAATCTACGTGCGTAGAAACAGATGGTATTTTATTTTATTCATTAATTTTAAGTTTCTTATTCACAGGCTTATTCCTCCTGTACAACACCTAAATATTCAAGGAGTTCCCTGACAAGTCTAATCTGATAAGATCTTATCAATTCGCACTCCATTAGAAGCGATGCCGGTATTCAAAAGAGAATGCGCGTCGGAAGGTCAACAGTCCTGTCCCTCGTTCCCTTCCTTCTTTAAAGGAGGTCACGTACCTGGTAAACGCAGCGGCAGGCGGGGCTATGGGAGCATACTGCCAGAGGACCGTATTTTGATGGGATCACCTTCAAGAGGTGGCCGGCCGGGCAGGTCAGCCCATCTGCAGTCAGGTAACCTTCTATAATTTCCAAAGTGAGCCTGGCAGCCGGAAAATCGCAGCGTGGGTAGGCGGAGCAGCCCATAAAGTAACCCCCGCCGGTCCCCGCGCGTATGGTCAATGGGGTGCCGCAGAGGGGGCAGGTAAACTGGTTTTCTACGTACGCCCGCAAGCCCGCGTAGCGTCTCCCGCCAAATCCTCCGCGCAGGTCCATCTCCAGCAGATAGAGCAATGTGCGGCAGACCCTCTCTCCAGTCATCCGTACGCTGAAGTGATCCACCTTGCCGTCTTCCGGCCAGGGGGTTCCGTACCAGAAGATGTCCCTATTCACCGAAGTCAGCGGCGTCCTGACGGCAGTATGTCTTACAGTGTAAGGCCGCAGTTCAGGCGGCCAGATCAAAGGCCTGCCGACGCGCAGGGAAAGGCGCACGCCGCGCTCCTGCGCCTGCCGCAGGACGTTCACTATCTGTCTCTCCGGCGGGCCGGCTGTGCCGGGCCAGTCAACCTGAACAGACTCGGCCGGGCGGATATCCGCCTCCCAGGCTTCCAGGGCTGCCCGTCGTCCTGTATGACATTCAATTTCCATTTTATTACCCGTAATGCGACCAGGCAGGGCGGCCAGCAGTTCTCTGCCCCTGATTACCCGGCCGTTTTCCCTGATGAAGCGAAAAAGCCCGCATACGGCGGAGTCACCAGGCAGCCTGCTTTCCAGAAAATCGCGGCAGGCGAGGACGAAAAGCTTGCCCCGCGCCCTGGTGACGGCAACGTTAATCAGACGCAGCCCTGCGCTTCCTTCCCGGCGGGAAAGCAGTCCGCCGGGGCTGCGCTGGGGGAAGGAGTCTACGAGGTCAAGCACCACCGCGTCCTGTTCCGCTCCCTGAAAGCGATGGACCGTGGCGGCCACCAAGCCGGCAGCCTCACTGCGGATACCGGCGCTTCCTAAAAGTCCTGTCGTCAACACGTTAAGCAGCCTGGCCTGGGCAGCGTAGGGCGTGAGCAAGCCCACCGTAAGGCCACCCAACCTGATCTGCCTGGCCAGTATCAAAGCCAGGAAAGCTGACAAGGGGTTGAAGCGGGAAGAACCATGCCGGTAGCAGAAAGCAGGCAGATCACTAAGATCCACCAGCGTCAGCGCTGCTTCCGGACACGGTCCGGCAGCGGCCAGAGCGGCGCGTCCGTATGTTTCGGGAGCATTATAAAGCAACCCCCCATAGACATAGTCGTTCACAAACCCGGCAATGGCCGGATGCATCCTCCGCTGCAGACGCAGCACGGCAATATCCGGCGCCTGCCCTTTTTCAAAAGAGGCCGTGATCCCGGTTTCCTCAAAGATGTCGCGCTTCAGCCATCGTTCCACCCCCGGCGTCCCGGCCAGAGCTATCGGAGCCAACTGGCGGAAGTCGCCGCTTATAACCAGCTTACTGCCTGCCAGGGAGGCGGCGAAAAACACCTGGGGGATATAGGCCATGCTGGCCTCATCCAGCAGCACGACGTCATAGTGGTCCCTATAAATAACCGGATCAGTGGCCGCAGTGGACAACGTGCAGCCGACTACCCGCGCTGCCCGGCAAACTTGCGCCCCTGCTTCTTTAAGGTTCTCCCTGAGGTTTCGCAAGGCCCGTTCCACTTCGGTCAGGCGTTCTCCCCGGGCGCCGCCGGCGCGCAAACCGGCCAGCAGTTCGCCGCGCTCGTTCTCCAGTTCCCTGAGCGACTCCCATATTTCCGGACAGCCGGCGGCAGCCAGGCTGGAGGCCAGCAGGCCGCTTTGCAGCAACTGCGGCAGCCTGGCCCAGCCGTAACGGGCCACCATGCCAGAAGAAAAAGGAGCTCCGATCCGGGTCGCAGCCCTGAGCACTGCGCCGTCCACAGCCACATTGGCATGGGACAGGATCAATACGCGGCTGCCCTGTTCGAAAAAGAGCTTTGCAATTTGGGCCAGGGTTTCGGTCTTGCCGGTGCCGGGCGGCCCCCAGATAAAGGTGATTTCTCTTCCGCCGGCCAGGCGTGACGCTTCTTCCTGGGCGCCGGCGGCGTCGGATGGCGAAACGTAACGCCGCTGACGTACCGGCGCTTTCTTCAGAACGGCCAGGGCCATTTGTAAATTTCTCTCCGGTGTTTCGCTCAGCCGCTCCTGCAGGGCGGTCAGCAAAAACCAGGGTTCACAAAATACTTCTGCACGCTCTAAAAGTTCACCCATGTTCTCATGGAGCGCCAGAGTTAACTCTGAGCCGCGCACGGTCACCACTTCTCCCCCGGTTTCACGGGAGCCGCAGCGCAGTCGCACCGGCGCGCCGTCCGGAAGAAAGGCCTCCACCTCCAGGTCGAAGGCATAAAGAAACCCCTCCCGGCCCCGGCAAACCAGAACTCCGTCCAGGACCACCAAGGGGCGGCCTCCCTCATTGCGCAGGTATTCTATTTCTTCCGCCAGCGCCCCGTTGAAGGCATCGATTAATTCAGGAAGCGTGCAAAAAGGCGCCTCACTTTTTAGATCATCCATTATAAACCATTATAAATATTATAAATATCGTCCGTATGGGTATAGGTTCCGGGTCCGTAAATATTCATGCTTATGATCTTTTAACTGTTAAATCTTCATTTCCAGCTTCATTGTCCGGAAAATCGTCAGGAAGGAGTTCCTCCGGCATAACCGTTTCAATCTCCGGCTTGCCGCCATAGAGATACTGGAGGTCCAGCCACTCCACCAGGGCGCGGATCACCGTGCGTAGGGGCCGGTCAGCTGGAATACCCGCAGTGGCCGGACCAATGTCTTCCGGCGCCTGCCAGTCATAGGCCAGGGCGTGCTGGTCGCGGACGGCCTGAAGCATACGTCGGACATCAAAGGCGGAGAGGGTATCCAGAAAGAGGTTTTCTTTTAAAAAACTGCTGAAAACTTCCCGCACCGTGGGGATGTCGTACTGCCTGTCTTTAGCCGCCAGTTTCTGCGGCACGTTGTCATAGTCGCTGTTTTTCTGCTTCCAGATCAATTCCGACCAGAGGTTGGATGAAGCCGAAAATACTGTGTAAGTCGCCGTCATGCCGAAAGAGGGCGCCATAAAGCGGGCGGCGTTCAGATAGGCGTTGGTCCTAGCCGTGATGCCCAGATACATCAACTGTTCAAACTCGTCAAAAAGGATCGCCCACCCGGCGTAACCGGCGGCCTGGATCAGGCGGGAAAGAAAACGGAAGTAATCGAATGAGTGTTCTTTTACCTTAAAAGGAGTGAGAGACAGCGCCTTCCCGAAGTTAAGGCGGTGGATGGATTTCAGCTGTGCGTTGGGAACGAAGTCGCCCGATAAATCGCTGGCCAGAATATGTTGGTTGTAGGCGTCACCGCTGCCGTCCAGATAGTTTTTCAACACGACCTCAAGTTTCGGGTGCAGGTTGCGGGCAGCGTAGTTCAGTATCTCATCCGCCTGATCGCTCCCCGGCTGCAGTGTTTCCAGCAAGGACACAAAACCTGGTTGGGAGCAGCCCGGCAGGTACAGGCCGGCCGCCGCCCGGCGGTACAGGCGGTCCAGTTTATCAAAAGGAGTTTCTTTGGAAAGCGATATGAAGCTGACGGCAAAGTTCATCTTTTCCGCCTTTTGTGCGATAATGTTCAGAAAATGCGTTTTACCGTTTCCGAAATTACCCTTAATCACCAGGGGAAGAACGTCGCCGCCGGAGCGCACACGCTCCAGTTCGCGCCCTACGCGCTCACACGCGGCCTCACGCCCGTAAGAAAAAATGGCGCTCAAGCTGCGGGAGGAAACTCCTGAACGCAGGCATTCAATAATCTGCCTGGCTGCAAAATTTTCTATTCCATTCACCTCCCGCTTCGGATTGGCTGATTATTGCCTCCACCACCCGCCGTACAGGCGAGAACATGCTGACGTTTTCCAACAGGCAGTGAAAATCTTCCTGCCGCAAGTTTGAGTTGAGGCTTAAGACATCATTCATTCTTTGCTGAAGTTCCAGGCATGTTCCGACAGTAAAAAATTCCTTAACTATGAGATCCTGGTTGACAAGGTCGGCAAATATATTCGGACGCGTCCCCGAGACTTCTTTCTGGATACGCATCCACAGCGCTTCGTATGATTTAAAGCCTTCCCTTTCATTATGGATTAGTTCCGTCCGCCCGGCAAAGATAAAAAACGCCCCCTCAAATCCGGCAAAGTCATCCACCAACTGCCGCAGGCTCTCGTAAACTTCATTGCGGGCGGCTCTGCCGTAGAGCGCCCGCCCTTCCGGCCCGCGCTCCGTCAGCGCATCCAGGTCGTCCACCGCCACAAAAAGTCCCCGGTGGCCGCAGAGGCGCAGTAAACAAAGGAAAGACGCCATCATGTACCTGGCGTTGTACTTGTCAATGCGGGTAAAGATCTTCAAAGGCTTTAAAGCCCTGGCCGGCAGGGGGCGGCTCTTGAGCCATTCCTGAAGGATTTCTTTCTGCCCGTCCGCCAGACGGCGCGAGCCCAAGTAGTGGGCACAGAGCTGAGTAAAAGCCAGGGCAAAGTTGTGGTTTATCTTCCTGTTCCGGTAAAGAGCGTCCAGTTCTTCTTGAATATCACGCCGCAAACTGTCCGCCGCCCGGCCCTGTTCTTGCGCCCAGCTGAAGAAATCCTGTCCCGGCGCAAGTTGCCCGGCTTGGTAGCCGAAGCGTCCGATCAAAGCAATGCAGTATGCTGCCACCAGGTTTTCTACATCCACAGCGTCCAGCACAGCCTGGTAGAGCGAGTCAAACTTATTCAGACGCAGCTGGCGGGCATTCGCGGAAAAGGTGATATAACCCAGTCGCCGGGCCTCTTCCAGGGTTAAAAGAAGAGTGTGTGTTTTCCCCGAGCCCGGCTTGCCGGTAAGAAACTTCACCTTGCTGCCGCCGCAGGCGATATAGTCGTTCAGGTAGTAGTCCCGCCAGGAATTCCAGATTCCTGCCCGCTCTCCCAGCGTGATGGCTTTAAGCACGCTCAAATCCGGCGGCGGGCTGCCCCGCTGCAAACTTTTCAATGCTTCTTCCCTGACTGCCGGTTCCACCGGCTATCCCTCCCTGTAGAACTTCATCACACCGAGACGCTGGGGTTGTCCCTGGGCGTCCAGAACCACCAGCGCCTGCCTGTTGTTGCGTACGTTGCCCAGCCAGAGCCGCCTGCCGTCCGGCGTGTTCATCAGGCCGCTTTTCAGCACACGGTGCAGGTCGAAGGCAAAAAGCTGAGCCGGATAATCGCGTTTCTGACGGGGCAGCGGTGTAAGAGTATTATATACGTCTTTTATAAGAACTTCCTGTTCGCTAACTTCAATTTTTGTCTTGGCGATTTGTTTGGCCATTTCCGTATCGTAAGCCAGCGCCAGAGACTGGAGAAAGCGTTGGGCGTCAAAGGAAGCCGCATTTAAGCGATCGATGCTTTTCTTTAAGTATCCGGCCAGAACACGGGGGCGCAGGTTGCGGTAAACCCGGTCGTCGATGGTGACCATTTCTTTTTCCGGCAGCACCCGTACTTTAAAGGGTAGGACTTCATAAACAGGGTATTCCGCTTCTACAGCCAAACTTTCCTCTGCCAGAGCATCCATGAAGCCCCGGTGAAATTCTTCCTGCAGATAAGATTGCATATTGAATGTCGGTATTTGCTCCGACAGATCCTGCAGTATTTCCTGCTGTCTGTCCAGCAGTTCCTCATAGCGGGCCAGCGCTTGCCGCATAGCTTCCAGGTTGCCATCGTCGCCCGCAGTTTTTATGCGTCTGACCACGTTAACCATACTGCGGTGGGTGTTGTTGAGGTTTTTAAAGCCATCCTGCAGCGTCAGATCCAAAAAATCATCAAGAGTCTTCGACATATAATAAAAAAACCCCCAAAAATCTGATATAATAGAATACCATTCTCCAGGGGCTGTATATTATCCTTCTATTCTACTTAAAACTTTCCTCTATGGAGACTCTGTTTCTGCCGAGACTTTTGCTCTGCTGTATCAAGGTATCTGACCTTTTAACCAGGCTTTCCACAGTGTCATTGGGATTGGCCATTGCAGCTCCAACCGATATTGTAACTGAAACAATTTTGCCGTTTACAGGAACGAAAGACTGCTTGACGAGGAAACGGAACATATCCGCCTTTGAAAAAAGGGAGTAAAGGCTGTTACATTGAACAACCGCAATAAATTCTTCCCCGCCCCAGCGGCAGACGACTTCATCATTACCGAGGCTGTTTTTTAAGGTTTTTGAAACCATTTTCAGCACATTGTCGCCAATGTCGTGACCAAAGGAGTCGTTTACGTTTTTAAAGTAGTCAATATCAATGAAGAGAACTCCGAAAAATGAGTATTGATAAACTTTCAGTTCATTTATTTTATTTTGAAGGTAAACTTCCAGATACCTTCTGTTTAAAAGATCGGTAAGCGGGTCAACCAGGGAGAGGTTGCGGTATTTCTCAAGTTGGTCAAGCAAATTGGACTTAAGGGAATTTTCGCTGAAATTTTCAACCGCTCCGATAATTACCCCGAAAGAGTTTCTCACCGGCGAGACATGGACAAGAACCGGTACCCGGTGCCCCTCTCGGTGATGCACAAAAACCTCCGCCTCTTTCTCCTTGCCTTCCTTGATTGACTGCGCCAGCGAGCACGTATCCACACAGAGCAAAGACCCGTTTTTATTGATGTGTTTAAGCAGGCTCTCATGGCAGTGGGTTCCAATTACCTGTTGTTTTGTAAAACCAGTAATCTTCTCAGCGGCTTTATTCCAGAAAGTAATCTTTCTGTTTAAGTCGACAAAATAAACTCCATCATAAAGGCAATCTAGAATTTCAAGGTAATTGATCTTTTCCATTGCTATCACATCCCGGAAAAAATTAGCATGATATATTATAATAACGGTTTAATAAATGTACCATATTATGGCAGATAGAATTGTTCAAAACTATTCCAGCCCTGCCGTACTGTTCCACCTGTATTAACTTGTTTTTGAAAATAAGGTATATGCCATTTATGAATAATGATATACTTAACAAAAACTTAAAAAACGCAGGTATTTATTGTAAACGCATCATTTGGTGGTCCTTAGTTTAAAAGGAGGTGTTCCAGGATGGGTCTGTCGAGTTTGGAAAGGGTTATGCTGATTAATCAGTATAAAATTTTAGAAAAGCTGTATCCCGATGAGGCAAGCCATTACCAGAGGCTTATCAAAGTTCTCGAGAGGGGTTATGAACTGCATTATGACCGGATTTACGAGGATCTCTGGGAAGAAATGAGCGCGGCGGAATGCAAGGAGGTGCTCGAAATCATTGATCTTTACAGGGTCCTTGCGGCAACCCTGGATAAATACGGGGATAACCCGATTGTAAAAAAAGAGGACGTTAGGTTCCCGGGTTTTGACAGTGGCAGTGAAGCAAAACAGCTTTTTTTCACCCAGTATTTTTTGCATGATCTGGTCCGCTTCAAAGCGCTGCATAGTCCGGATGGCCAGTATGACTCCCGCGAGCCCATGCTGCCTGTTTACCGGAAAATGCTGCAGGTCTGGTACCGGTTTCCAAACAGGTTCAGCCTGACGTTGGAACAGGTTTTGCTCGTCTTAAAAGTGGATGACGGCCCGGCAAACGACCCTTACGGGGGAAATATAATCCCCTGCACTTAAAAAGCGGTCAGGGGATAAGACTTAAAAGAAATAAGCTTTCGTCCGGCAATCCGAACGACTATTTATTTTTTAAATTTTATCGGGATTCGTACCAGGTCAAGGTCCCTGCCGTCCTGGGGGCTGGCCCAGTAAACCTCAAGGTATCCTTCCTTGGCGGAAGCCGGCGCTTTAAAACTTATGCTGGTATTGAAATCACCTCTTAATGGAGCGCCTCCGGCAGCCATTGTGTTAGTCTGGGCGATTTTTTGGCCATCCTTGGTGATGACGCGCATGGAAACGACGGCCTCAAAAACCATGGCGCTGCCGCGTACAGTCAAGGGGCTGGAAACCTCATTCCCCGGTTTTGGAGTGGTTACCCAGATTGCTGGCTCTCTAACATTAGACAGATCGCGTTTGAAGGGCTGCTCATATAAACCTACATGTCCCCACCAGTCTTTTGCCCTTTCGTCAAGTTTGCCCTCAACTTTAAAGGCCACCTTTTCTATTGTAGGAAACTCGGTCAGGGTATTGACTATGCTCTGGATGCCAAAAGCCTCACCAGAAGAGCCCACATTCGCGTCAAGGACTTCACGTGAAAAATCGACTGTGGCAAGGCCGTTGTTAATTGAAATGCCAAGTACTTTCGTGCCTTTGGGGATTACTTTGAAAGCATTTTCAGTTGACGGCTGGCCGTTGATTAATTCCTCCAATGCAGCTTTAGCTACCTGCGCTGTTTTAGGTATGGTATGCTCCTCCCGGACCAGAATTAAATCTGTGCCTGTATCTTTGAGAAAGTAAAGCGCGACCCGCATTGTTTCCGGTTTTTTTTCTTTTTGACCATTAGAGGGTGTGCTGGGTGTTCCTTTTTTGTTGGAGGTTGCGCAGCCGGCAAAACCGGCACAGATTATGAAGGCCAAAAAAAGCGCAATAGCTGCTTTTAAAGAAGACCTTTTCAAGCAGGATCACTCCTTTATATATTGTTTATGCCTTTAATTTCTTTAGTATATCTGAAATGATCCTTAAAAAGTAAGCCATTTTAAAAAACAAGTATTGGAGAGGCAGTTATGAGACTTGCAAAGATATTAAAAATATATAAAGATTAATAGTAGCGGATTATACGCTTATGGAAATTGAAAAGGTAGTCTTCTTAAAATTGTCTAAAGTTGCTTGACGGAAAATTTACGGAGGTTTTTAAAACTTGCCTGTCTACTCTTTTGATGGAAACGATTTAAAAATAATGCTCCGGGGGGCTGTTGACCTGCTTGGAGAGGCGAAAGGGGAAGTTGACTCCTTGAACGTTTTTCCCGTGCCGGACGGTGATACCGGAACAAATATGTTCAACAGCCTAAAGAGTGCGGTCCGGGAAGCCGAAAGCGCCGACACGGAGAAGATCGGCCTTGTGGCGGCTGCAGCCGCCAGGGGATGCCTGCTGGGCGCCAGGGGGAATTCAGGCGTAATCCTCTCACAGTTTTTAAGCGGTTTTGCAAGTATCCTGAAAGACAAAGAAACAGCCACTGCGCAGGATATTGCCCGTGCATTCAGGGAAGGAGCATTTTTTGCCCGGCAGGCGGTTATGAACCCGGTCGAGGGAACTATTCTCACAGTATTCCGGAAATCGGCCGAAAGCGCCGGAACGGTTACGGCGCAAAGCGACGACCTGCTCAGGCTCCTGGTTTATGTCTTAAAAAAAGCTTTTCTGGCGTTACAGGAAACGCCGGAACAGCTTGAAGTCCTGAAAGAAGCGGGAGTGGTGGATGCAGGCGGCAAGGGTTTTGTCGTCATTTTGGAAGGTATGCTGCAGGCTTTAAAAAAAGCCTCCCCGTTTTCAAAAGAACCCCTGTCAGCGGCGGAAGAAAAGGGCACATTATTTAAAGGCGACACGCAGCTCCTGAATACTGCATATGACAAAATCAAGTTTGCTTACTGCACCGAATTTTTAATCAAAGGCAAAGGAATACCGGTTGATAGAGTAAAAATTGAGCTTGCCGGCCTTGGTGATTCGATGCTTGTTGTGGGGAATGAAGAAATGGCGAGGGTCCATATACACACCAACCATCCCGGTACTGTTCTGGAAAGCTGCCTTTTGCACGGCCTTGTTGACGATATAAAAATAAATAATATGCTTGAACAGAGCAAAGCGCTGCTGAGTATTCCGGCGGAGGAAACAAACGGCCAATCAACTAAAAGCGATATTACCGGCGGAGAAAACGGAAACAGGAATTATGCCGTCGTTTCCGTGGTTTCTGGAGACGGTTTGAAACAAATCATGAAAAGCCTTGGCGCAGATGTCATAGTCCCTGGGGGACAGACACTCAACCCAAGCACCGGGGAAATACTGAACGCTATCGAGGAGGCGCCAAGCCAAAGCGTTATTGTACTGCCTAATAATAAGAATGTCATTCTTTCGGCAAAGCAGGCGGGTGAAGCATCCACCAAAGATGTTGTTGTGGTTCCTTCCAGGACTGTTGCCCAGGGTATCGCAGCCCTGTTTCAACTTGACAGGGAAGATAGTACTGAACAAGCAGTCCTGAAAATGAATTCCGCCCTATCTTCAGTTTCTTCTGGTGAAATTGCCTTCGCCGTTCGCGAGACAGTTTACAACGGGCTAAAAATAAACAAAGGAGATCTGATCGGTATCTGGAACGGCGAACTGGAATCAGCCGGCAAAGAACTTGAAGATGTACTGGCTGATCTATTATCTAAAGGGGTAGACGAGGGAGGAAGGCTGATCACTATCTACTATGGTAATTCCGTCAAAAAAACAGAGATTGAGGATATAACAGAGAAGATTAACCGGGAACACCCGTCCTGGGAATTCGAGCTTCATTACGGCGGGCAGCCGGTGTACGAGTTAATTATTTCTGCAGAATGAATCTTGAAAGGAGAAAGCCATTGCATAAGCTGCATATTGTTACCGACAGTACGGCGGACCTGCCTGAAACTTTGGTCAGGGAATACGATATTACAGTAGTGCCGCTGCATGTCATTTTTGGATCAGGCGAATCATACCTGGACGGTGTGGAAATTTCAACCGCTGAATTTTACAGACGCCAGAAGCAATCAAAGGAACTTTCCAGCACCTCCCAGCCTACGCCGGTTGAATTTGCCGCCGTATATCAAAAACTGGGCGGTCCCGGTAAAAGCATTATCTCTATTCACATTTCCTCGGCAATGAGCGGAACTGTGCAGTCGGCCAACCTGGCGTCCCGCATGGCAGACGGAGCAGATATAGAGGTGATTGACTCCAGGGTCGTCAGTATGGGACTTGGAATTATCGTCCTGGAAGCGGCCAAATGCGTGCGGGAAGGCAAAAGCAAGCAGGAAGTTATCGGCGCAATCAGGAAAATGATTGAAAAGATGGAGATCTTCTTTGTAGTGGAAACGCTGGAATACCTGGCCAGGGGGGGCAGAATAGGTAAGGCGCAGGCCTTTATCGGAACAATACTAAACGTCCGGCCCATCCTTACTATCAAGGAAGGAATTGTTCATCCATATGAAAAAGTCCGGGGGAAAACAAGATCAATCGATCGCCTTGTCCAACTGGTTTCGGAAAGGGCGGCTCAAAAGCCTGTAATCTGTTCTTTTATCCACAGCGCCGACCCTGCAGGCCTTGAAGAACTTCGGACGAAAGCAACAGCAAAGCTGAACCTTCTTCATCCCCCTATTGAATCTGAACTTGGAGCTGTCGTAGGAACACATGCCGGGCCTGGAGTGCTGGGAGCCATGTTTTTATCCGTTTAATTCCTGGCGTGAGCGCTCCAACTCGAAAGGCCAGGCAGACAGGCCCCCTTCCATAAATTTTACGTCTTTAAACCCGTGCTCCTCAAGAATTAGCTGAGCCTCGTATGAGCGTAGGCCGTTTTTGCAGAATATTATTATTTCTTTTTCCCGGGAAAGTTCGTCGGAGCGCTCACGAAGCTGGTCGAGCGGAATTAAGATGGTTTTCCTGTATGGCAGGCCAACATCCTGATACTCCTTGGGGGAGCGCACGTCAAGAAAAATCATGTATGGCAGGCCAACATCCTGAAACTCCTTGGGGGAGCGTACGTCAAGAAAAATTAAGTCGTCATTGCGATCGATCTTTTCTTTAACTTCCAGCGGACTGATGGAATTAGCCAGTCCCGCCATCTTGTTGCGCAGGGAGTTTGCGGCGTGCGCAAGCGGATCAATAGCGGTGGAAAATGTAGGCGCGTAAGCAAGGTCCAGTGAAGCCAACTGATCTATAGTCGCCCCTAGGCTAATTGCGCAGGCTAGAACATCAATCCTTTTATTGGCGTCACCCGGTCCGACAATCTGTGCGCCGAGAACCTTTCTTGTCTTACGGCTGGCCAATAGTTTGATAATTATAAAATTGCTCTGTTTAATAAATTGCTCCCTGTCGGATTCCGCAACAATTATGGAAACTGGCTCAAAGCCTAGTTTGACAGCCTCTTTTTCTGTCAGCCCTGATCTTGCAACAGTGTAATCAAACATCTTCAGGATGGATGTTACCGTAGTTCCGAGAAATCTGTCTTCTCCGCCGGTTATATTATCACCGATTACCCGGCCCTGCCTGTTAGCCATAGACCACATTGGCGTATAAACATGCTGAGTGGAAACAATATTAATGCTTTCTGCGCAGTCTCCGCCGGCGTATATGTCAGGGTCGCTTGTCTGCAGACGGTCATTTACCAGAATGGCCCCGTTGGGACCCAGGGCCAGCCCCGCATTTTCAGCCAGTTCGACATTGGGGCGCACGCCAGCAGAAACTATAACAAGATCGGCTTCAAAGGTTCCGCTTTGTGTAACCACTTCTTTGACGAATCCTTCGTCTCCCTCCAGCCGCAGCACTTTTTCGGAGAGAAATAAATTCACACCGTCGGTACGAAGCCGTTTCTCTACCAAAAAAGCCATGTCCGTGTCGAGAAGCTCGGGAAGAACATGATCCTTTACTTCAAAAATGGTAATATCTATATTATCTCTTCTTGTTGCTTTAAAAGTCACGGCCAATTCAATGCCGATCATCCCGCCGCCTATAACGGCCAGTTTTTTTATCTTTCCGCTTTCAAGCAACGCTTTTACAGCCTGAGCGTCTTCAATATTCTTCAAGGTATACACATTTTTTAAATCAAGGCCAGGGACAGGCGGGAGCGCTGGCCTGCTGCCGGTTGCAATAACCAGCTTGTCATAAGGGATGACATCTGCTGCGCAGGTTGCCAGGTTGGTCACGTGCACAGTTTTGGCAGCGCGATCTATTGAATCAGCGTGCGTTCCAGTAAGAACTTTGACATTCTTTATTGCCTTGAAAAAAGCAGCGTCTCTGAGGACACCGAGAGACGTGGACATAAGCTTGGTATGCTCCCTAGCTAGACCGCTGTTGTAAGTAGGAATGCCGGATCCAGCATAGGAAAGGAAGCCCCCTTGTTCAATAATAGTTATCTGGGCGTCTTTATCCAGGCGCCGGGCTCTTGCCGCTGCTTTCGGACCAGTTGCCACACCGCCGATAATAACGATCTGCAAACCCATCCTATGATCACCTCCTGTGTACTATTAAGTTAATATTCTGCAAAATGAAACGATTTCCTTCCGCAACTCGTCAAATTATTACAAGGAAAAAGCAGGAAACACCTTAAATGAGATAGAATCAAAAAAGGCGAATGTATTAACAACAGCCTTTGCCGGGCTGAAAAAATCCGGGGTGTTTCTTTTGAAACCTGAAGAAAAGGCCAGAGAAGTAATTGACAGCCTTCTGAAAGCCGCCGGCTGGGATATTCAGGATTTAAATAACTTCAACCTAGGGGCTTCCCTGGGGGTGGCTGTGCGTTATTTCCCTTTAAAAACCGGAGAAGCAGATTATTTGCTTTTTGTAGACAGAAAGGCTGCCGGTGTAATTGAGGCCAAACCTTTCGGCACTACTTTAAGCGGGGTTGCCGAACAATCGGAAAAATACCTGACTGGTGTACCGGATAATTTACCGAATATACAACTGCCCTTACCATTTGCCTATGAGAGTACAGGAATTGAAACATTCTTCAGGGATTTAAGAGATCCGGAACCGCAGGCCAGAAGAGTTTTTTCTTTTCATAAACCGGAAACTCTCCTGGATTGGCTCTCCCAGGGTGACACAGTAAGGGCGAGGTTAAAGAATATGCCTGCTTTGGTTAAGGAAGGGCTATGGGATTGCCAGTATGATGCGATCAGCAACCTGGAGGTTTCCTTTGCGGACGCCAAACCAAGGGCGCTTATCCAGATGGCTACAGGGAGCGGAAAGACATTTACGGCAGTCAGCTTTGTTTACCGCTTGATTAAATTTGCCAATGCGAAAAGGATATTGTTCTTGGTTGACAGAAGCAACCTTGGCCGCCAGGCCTTAAAGGAGTTTCAGCAGTACATAACTCCCGACGACGGAAGAAAATTCACCGAACTTTATAACGTCCAGCACCTAAAGTCAAACTCTCTCGACCTAGTCAGCAGGGTATGTATTACCACAATTCAAAGGATGTACTCAATGCTCAGGGGTGAAACAGAATTTGACGACCAGCTAGAAGAACAATCACTCTACGACTCTTCCCCGGAGGGCGATCAGTTAGAGGTGACCTATAATCCCAAAATCCCTATCGATACCTTCGATTTTATTATTACTGATGAATGTCACAGGTCAATTTACCTCCTTTGGAGACAGGTGCTTGAATACTTTGATTCCTTTTTGATTGGCTTGACTGCTACCCCGTCCAAACAAACCCTGGGTTTTTTCTATCAGAATCTGGTTATGGAATACAGCCACGAGAAGGCTGTAGTTGACGGCGTTAATGTCGGGTACGACGTATACCGCATCAAAACGGAAATTACAGAGAAGGGCAGCAAGGTTGAGTCAGGCTTTTACGTGGATAAAAGAAATAAGCTGACCAGGAAAACTAAGTGGGAGCAATTGGATGAAGACATGGAGTATGCTGCCAAGCAGCTGGACAATGATGTTGTAGCCCCCGACCAGATCAGGACTGTCATAAAAACATTCAAAGAAAAACTGTTTACTGAGATATTCCCCGGCAGAAAAGAAGTGCCCAAGACCCTTATCTTCGCTAAAGACGATTCCCATGCGGAGGATATTGTCCACATAATCTGGGAGGAGTTCGGGAAGGGCAACGATTTCTGCAAAAAGATAACCTATAAGACAACCGGCGAAAAGCCGGAAGACTTGATTGCCAGTTTTCGAAATTCATACAACCCCAGGATTGCCGTAACCGTGGATATGATCTCAACCGGGACGGACATAAAACCCCTGGAGTGCCTGTTATTTATGAGAGACATCAAATCAAGGGTTTACTTTGAGCAGGCCAAGGGCAGGGGGACAAGGACAATTTCGGATACGGATTTCAATGCGGTTACCTCAGACGCCGCTCACAAGACCCATTTTGTGATCGTGGACGCTGTGGGGGTATGTGAAAGGGATAAAACCGAATCAAGACCGTTGGAACGCAAGAGGACTGTTTCTTTTGAAAAGCTGATTCAGGACGTGGCTTTAGGTATCAGGGATACAGATACAATAACCTCCTTAATTGGCCGGCTGGCCAGGTTGGACAGGGAGATTGACGATAAGGATAAAAAAGAAATTCAGGATGCAGCGGGTGGGATTACCTTAAAGCAGATAGTCAACAAATTGAGTGACTCTATGGATCCGGACAAACAGACAGAAAAAGCAAAGGAAACCTTCCAAACTGATACTCCGATAGATGAACAAATTAAAAAATCGTCAGAGGAGTTAATAAAGGAAGCCTGTATCCTATTTGATAGTCCAGCCTTGAGGAATACAATCATTGAGATAAAGAAAAGAAACGAGCAGATTATTGATACGGTAAGTAAAGATTCCGTCCTGTTGGCCGGATTTGACGAACAGGCCAAGGAGAAAGACAAAAGCGTTATCGATACCTTTGAAAATTTTATTGAAGAGAACAAAGATGAGATTACCGCTCTGCAGATAATTTACAGCAAGCCATACGGCGCAAGGCGCCTGACCTACCAGGACATTGAACAGCTTGCCAGGGCAATCGAAAAACCTCCCTATAAACTTTCCCAGGAGCTGGTCTGGAAGGCTTATGAGCAGCTTGAAAAGTCAAAGGTAAAAGGCGCCGGTCCGCAGAGACTGCTGACAGATATCATCTCTCTTATCCGGTTTGCAATTGGTGAAAGCAGCATCCTGCAGCCGTTTACCGAAACGGCGACAGAGAGGTTTGAAGCCTGGCTTTCAGAACAAGAACGGCAGGGTCAATCGTTTACTCCTGAACAGTTGGAGTGGCTGAGGATGATTAAAGACCACATCTCCACAAGCTTGGGTATTGGGACGGAAGACTTTGAATATGCACCGTTTTATGAAAAGGGCGGACTTGCTAAGGTGCACAGGCTCTTCGGGGATAACCTTAACGGGATATTAGCGGAGCTAAATGAGGTATTGGTGGCATGACGCAAGACTTGAGTAAATTGCCAAATAAATGGGTTCGGTCTAATTTAAAAGAAATAAGCTTGAGGATAACAAAAGGTAGTACTCCAACAAGTTATGGCTTTACTTATAAAAATGCAGGGATAAATTTTGTTAAAGCAGAAAACATCAATGAAAAAGGTGAAATAAAAAATATTAGTGATTTCATTGATGAGGAAACCAATACTTTTCTAAAACGTTCTATTCTTCAGGCAGGTGATCTTTTATTCTCTATTGCTGGTACAATAGGAAGAGTTGGCATTGTTCAAGAAAAAAATTTGCCAGCAAATACAAATCAGGCTTTGGCTATTATAAGACCGTTTAGTCATATTTATAATAAGTATGCTTTTTACTACCTAAATTCTGGACTGATACAAAAACAAGCTTTAAGCACAATTGTAGGTGTAGGAAGAGCTAATCTATCTTTAACCAATGTTAGCGAGTTCCCTTTTCCCCTTCCCCCTCTCCCTGAACAACACCGCATCGTTGAAAAAATTGAAGAGCTTTTTACAAACCTTGACGCCGGGGTAGAAAACCTTATAAAAATCAAAACCCAGCTGAAACGATACCGCCAGGCAGTGTTAAAATATGCCTTTGAAGGAAAGCTGACCGAAGAATGGCGGGAAGCCAATAGGGACAGGCTTGAACCTGCTTCTATTCTCTTAAAGCAAATATTGATAGAAAATAAAAAGCAACCTATAGATCTTAATAAATTGAATTTATCAACATTGCCTAATGAATGGGTACAAACAAAATTATGGCAAGTAACTAATATTGTTGAGAAAGTTAATCCAAAAGAAAATCCTAATGAAGAATTTGCTTATGTTGATATTTCTTCAATAGACAATAGGACTGCTAAAATTACTAAACCTAAAAAATATATTGGGGAAAATGCACCTACAAGGGCAAGACAACTCATTAAATCCGGGGATATTTTGTTTTCTACCGTAAGGACATATCTTAAAAACACAGCAAATGTATCTGATAAATATAATAACCAAATCGCCTCTACAGGCTTCTGTGTTATAAGGCCTCATAACTTAATTAATAACAGGATGATATTTTACTTAGTTCAATCAGATTCTTTTATTAACCCCTTAAACTATATCCAAAGAGGTACAAGTTATCCAGCAGTAAGGGATTCTGATGTTTTTGAAAGTATTATTCCTCTCTCACCTTTGCTTGAACAGCAAAAAATCGTGGAAGAAATCGAACGACACTTTTCTATAGCCGACCAAATTGAAAAAACTGTTGAACAGGGCATGTTGCAATCTGAAAGACTACGCCAGAGTATCTTGAAAAATGCCTTTGAAGGCAAACTTGTCCCACAGGATCCAAATGACGAACCTGCGGAAAAGCTGCTTGAGCGTATAAAAGCTGAAAGAGCTAAAAGAGAATAGACATCCATGCCGCATAAAACGGCGCCATATACCAGTATGAAAATCAATCAGTAAAGGGAGGTCAATGCCTTAAGTGCGATTTTGAGCCTTCATTCAAAGAACGAGTGAACCCGAGGTTAAGCGAGGGAACTGTTTGAGGCGTGTAAGCGCCGAGTTTGACCGAGCCTGAGGGTGAATGAGTTCGTACAAGTATAAGAGGCGAACATGAGCACGCAGGCAGTTGACTTCCCTAACGCATATAATTTTCAGGGCAGAAACCCAGAGGAGTTAACTTCAATGGCCAACGAATCAGCCAACCTGGTCCAAAAGGTGTGGAATTACTGCAATGTGCTCCGTGACGATGGGGTAAGCTACGGGGATTATTTGGAGCAGCTTACCTACCTGCTGTTTTTAAAGATGGCCGATGAATATACAAAACCTCCGTTTGACAAACCCTCCATAATCCCACAGGGTTTTGATTGGCAGAGCCTTCTTTCAAAGGATGGAGACGCTCTTGAAAAGCATTACCGGCAAATCCTTGAAAGCCTCGGCAAGGAAAAGGGCATGCTGGGGGTTATCTTCCGAAAATCGCAGAATAAAATCCAGGACCCGGCAAAATTAAGAAGACTTATTGAACTGATTAACGGGGAAGTCTGGGTTGGCATTGATATCGACGTTAAAGGGGAAATATACGAGGGTTTATTGAAGAAGAACGCAGAGGACGTTAAAAGCGGCGCAGGCCAGTATTTTACCCCAAGGCCGCTGATTAAGGCAATGGTTGAGGTTATGCAGCCGAAACCGATGGCGACAATATATGACCCAGCCTGCGGCACGGGTGGTTTTCTCCTGGCCGCCCATGATTACCTGTCGAAAAAGTACAATCTGGACAAAAAGCAAAAGGAGTTTCTTAGATACAAGACATTTAAAGGAAAAGACATTGTCGACGGAGTGGCCAGAATATGCGTGATGAACCTTTACCTCCACGGTATTGGCGGAGAGGAGAGCCCGGTAGAGGTTGGCGATTCTCTAGTCTCTGACCCTGGGGACAGGTTTGACATGGTTTTAACCAATCCCCCCTTCGGCAAAAAGAGCAGCATCACAATTTTTAACGGGGAAGGCAAGGCGGATAAAGAATTTTTGACCTACGAGCGGCAGGACTTCTGGGCGACAACCTCAAACAAACAGCTGAACTTTCTCCAGCATGTCAAGACACTGTTGAAGATTAACGGTAAAGCCGGGATAGTAGTCCCCGATAACGTCCTGTTTGAAGGCGGGGCTGGAGAAACAGTCAGAAAGAAGCTGCTCTCCGAATGTGATGTCCACACGCTATTAAGACTTCCAACCGGAATATTCTATGCTCAAGGGGTTAAAGCCAACGTCCTGTTCTTCGACAGGAAACCGGCAAGCGAAAAGCCGTGGACGGAAAAACTCTGGATTTATGATTTGCGGACCAACAAGCATTTTACGCTCAGAACAAACCAGCTGGCTGATCAGGACCTGGAAGGCTTCATCAAATGCTATAACCCTGAAAACAGGCATGAACGGCAGGAAACAGAGCGTTTTAAGGTCTTTACTTATGAAGAGTTGATGCAGCGCGATAAGGTCAGCCTTGATATCTTCTGGCTGAAAGATGATAGCCTTGAGGATTCCGAAAACCTTCCCGATCCGAATGTACTTGTCCAGGAAATAATCGAAAATCTTGAAGCGGCTCTTGAGCAGTTCAGCAGTATGCTTACTGCGCTTGAAACCGTACCGGATAAAAACTAACATTCCCGTTCCCCTGCTTTCTTATTGTGAAGGACAAGGCCCCGTTTTCTCCAGGTAAGGTTAAACGCGTTACACGCAAATGCACAGATGAAGATTTTAATAAGCCTATGGAAGCTGTTAGCCAAGAGAATGAAAGCATCGAGTTGGATAAAACAATTTATGCCCTATCAGAGGCGCTGCGGAAAAATACTACCCCGGCAGATTCCAGATTGCAGCTGCAGAGGCATACGGCCGAACAAGATTTGGTTCATGCATTTTCTTAAGTATATAATCAAACCAGTTGGTTATTGCATAACCTTGATGATGCAGACGACCTGGAACTTGAAAAAACGCATGAGGAATGGTGGGCTTAACGGCTTTTTTCGACCTATTCCCGCTAACGGGTAAAAGCTAAAAAACGCTGCGAATAGCTAGAGCCTCAGAGACCTAACGTTGAAAATGGGTACGGCTTCTGTATTGCAGAATGGAGATGATCGAAGTGGGACTGTTTGATAAAATCAAGGGTCCGATATTTTATAAGGATGATAGCGAAGCGGAACGGCAGCTCGAAGTTTTAAAGGAGCTTAAGCAAACGGCTTCTGGTGAAATTTCTGATGCCATTGAACAGGAAATACGTCTGGTCGAAGCCGGAATTGACGGTGAAAAACAAGTTCGCTTCGAGTTGGAGAACAGCCATATTCCGATGTATGTGCTTCATGATTTATTCTACGAATATGAGGGTCTTACCGCATAAATTGATTACCTGATTATTACTCGGAAACATCAGTTTGTGATTGAATGCAAAAACCTTTACGGCAATATAGAGATTAACAGTAACGGCGATTTTATACGCACATTCTCCTATGGCCGCCATTCTAAAAAAGAAGGAATCTATTCTCCTATCACACAGAACAGACGTCATCTTGAATTGATTAAGCAGATACGCGGTGCAGAAAAGAATGCGTTGCTCCGGATCGCATTCGAGAAGAATTTCTATAACAACTACCGTTCGGTTGTTGTATTGGCTAACCCGAAAACGGTGCTCAATGCAAAGTTTGCCAAGAAGGAAGTACGCAATCAGGTTATTCGTGCAGACCAACTGGCTGAGTATATCCGGAAGGTAGATGCTGAGCCTGACGCTATGTCGTCTAACGAAAAGTACATGGAAAATCTGGCGCAGTTCTTTGTAAGCATCCACAAAAAGCCTAAAGCGGACTATACAGAGAAATTCCGCATCTTGGTCAACGAAACTGATTCAGATACATCTGAAGTATATCCATCAGGCGAAGTACAAAGTGGGCCTGATGCCGAGAGTAATCAGGACGTGATTATCTGCCCGAAGTGCGGAGCACCGATGGTCCGGTGCAAGGCTACCAAAGGACAAAATGCTGGAAATGAATTCTATGGCTGCTCGAAATTTCCGAAGTGCCGAGGGATCTTGAATGTTCAATAATTTTTAAGTTCAGCAGCGTACTTACTGCGCTTGAAACCGGACCAAATAAAAACTAATTTTCCTGTTTCCCTGCTTTCGTATTGTGACGGTATTTTCCTATACTTGTCATCCAAAAAATTAATCTGGAAAATTGGCGGGTGATTGTTATAAAATAAAAAAAGAAAAGGACGATGATTGCGCATGCCAAAAAGCTATATAATTATTGCCGTTGCTCTGGTTATTGCAATTGCCTCAGCAGTTGTTTTAACCATTTTTTATTCCCGCAAAGCGGAAATTGAAAAGCTCAAGCAAAAGTACAGGCGTTTGACCTTTCTGTCGCCGAAAGCGGCTGACGAGACCCTGCGCCTGCAGATAATCAAGCTAAGAAACAAACGTCCCGGACGTACCGAAAAATGGTACATAGAAAAGGCGATTTACGACCTGGAAAGAAACAGAAGGTAAAAACCTCAACAGGGTTTTAATCAGCATAGCAATAGGGAGAGGTGTTTTTTTTGTCCAATGTTGTTGATTTGGGAAACAGGGTTTATCAAATGGATGTTTACGGTGAGGGAAGGCCGGGGAGGACTTCGTCTTATCTAATCAGGGGCAGCAAGATGGCTATATTTGAAACAGGGGCGGCCAACTGCCATGAGCGCCTGATGGCAGGGCTTACGGAACTCGACGCGCGCCTTTCAGAAATTGACTATGTAATTGTTTCACATGTCCACCTGGACCACGCCGGGGGAGCGGGAACCTTGATTAAGAAACTGCCCAATGCACGTCTGGTTGTGCACCCGGAGGGGGCAAAGTTTCTGATGGATGCTCCCAGGCTGGAAAAAGGAGTAAGGTCCGTATACGACGTGCCGAACTTTTATGAAATTTTCGGCCAGACGGAGTCGGTAAGCAAGGAACTCATCTACACGCCTGCGGATGAGGAAGAGATCGATCTCGGCGGCGGGCGGGTGATTAAAATCTACCATACACCGGGCCACGCCAGGCACCACATCATAGCCGACGATCCTTTTTCCAAAGGGCTTTTCTGCGGTGACGCCCTGGGTACCGTCTATTACCCGCTTTCAAGCATCATCGGGCATGACTTCATTTTTTATGCCACGCCTCCGCATGACTATGACCTTGACGAAGGAATTGCCTCCTGTGAGAAAATTGAAAAACTTGCCCCTGAGAAACTCTACTTTTCCCATTTCGGCGTGATCACGGACGTGGAGGATATCCTCAGCCGCACTCCGGTTTTCATGAAAAAGCTGACCGTTGGAGCAGGGGAAGTCCTGGCTAGGGGAGGTACTTTAAAAGACGTCGAAGAAGTGTACTGGAAATGTATCGCTGACCAGTTGGCCGAGTTCAGCAAACTGGACTGCCGGGAGTACATCCCGGAGATCGACATCTGGGTATGTTCCCAGGGCCTGGTTAAATATCACGGCAGAAAAGAAAAAGCCAAAGCTTAAAGACAAAAGTAAAGGCGCCCTTATTCTCTGTTTGAGGATTTAAATAGAGCGGTTTTTTGGATGTTTAAATTTTGTTTATTTTTTGGCTCCGCTTTCCGGTATGCTGATATTCCCCCTGGCCAAAGAGGCGAAATACCAGGCAACCATCCCGGCCATGTACAAAAAAGCGCCTGTTTTGTCATATCTTTCACCCTTTGCACCAACCCATTCCCCTTTTAATTTGGTTGCGGTCAGAAAAAGCACCGTAACCCCGATTAAAAAGACGAAGTAAAAGATCGATTCCCACCCGAGCCGGCGGTTAAGGATACCGCCAAGTACAGGACCGAGGGACAGGCCTGTATAAACGGCGGCAGTGTTGATGCCGAGTACCTTGCCCCTATCACTGGGGGGTAAACTGCTGTCAAAATAGCAATGTTTGTACTGAAACTCATGGCGGAGCCGACCCCCTGCATCACCCTGAAGGCAATCAATGATTTCGTTGACCAGGCTGTTCCGCAAAGCAGGGACGATATGCAGAAGATTGACAGACCGGAGAGAAATACTTTTTTCCTGCCGATAATATCACCGAGCCTACCGAAGGGGAGCAGGAGGGCGGCTGAGGTAAGCAGGTAGCAGCTTATAATCCAGCTGGAGCATAACAGCGCTGCTGCCGAATTTCGCTCCTATGGAAGGTATGGCCAAGTTAACCGCGTTGCTTATAAAAGGGGTGGAGAAAAAAGCCATGGTTGAGACGACCAGCGCATACTGCCTAACAGATTTTTCAAGGTTTTCAATTTTGTCCATAAGCATAATCCCTTCGGCGGCGTTTTCACAAATCATGGCAGGTTGGAAGAGCAAAGGTAAGATTATTAATGTGCAGCGCAGGAACTTGCGGGAAGGTATCGGGAATAGGTTGAACCGAGAGCCAGAAGACCTGCCTGACTAGCTTTAATTCTGCATCTTCGGAGGCTGAGATGTTGATAACAAGTGATGCGCGGTCTTATTACGGGCTTCCTTCTAAACATCTAAAGTTAGCGGGGAGCCCGTTTTAATTTGTCCGGTTTTTGCGTTTAATCAATGATAACAAGAAAGGGGTATATAATTATGATGGCGATTTCAGCAAATCTGGGCTTTCCACGTATTGGCGTCAAGCGCGAACTAAAGCATGCGATCGAACAGTACTGGACTGGAATTATCAGTGAACAGGAATTAAAAAGGACGGCGGCGGAATTAAGGCAAAAGCACTGGAAATTGCAGCGGGATCATGGGATATTACACATTCCTTCCAATGATTTTTCCCTTTATGACCATGTGCTTGATACAGCGGTTATGGTCGGCGCAGTACCGCCAAGATATGGCTGGCAAGGTGAGACAGTCAGCCTTTCTACATATTTTGCCATGGCACGCGGGACAAGTGATGTTACCGCAATGGAGTTGACCAAGTGGTTCGATACCAATTACCACTATATTGTCCCTGAATTTCACGCCGGACAAACATTTTGCCTGGCCTCCGCCAAGCCAATCGACGAGTTTAAAGAAGCGCTGGCGCTTGGCATATTGACGCGCCCCGTCATACTCGGGCCCGTCTCATTCCTGATGCTTGGAAAGAGCGTTGACGGGCCTTTTTCGTTGGGCCAGTCTTTAAGCAGGATACTTCCTGTTTATGAATCGGTTATTTCCCTGCTTGCAGGCGCCGGAGCCGAATGGATACAGATTGATGAACCCGTTTTGACCCTGGATCTGTCACAGGAAGTAATGGATGCGTTTCCTGATGTTTACGCGCGGCTGCATCGTGCGGCGGCGTCCGCCCGGATATGCCTGGCTACCTATTTTAACAGTCTGGGAGATGCGTTGTCTATGGTTTGCCGGTTGCCCGTACAGGCTCTGCACGTTGATTTGGTAAGGGCGCCTGAGCAAATTGATCAATTATTGCATTCTGTGCCTGAGACTATGTGCTTATCCCTGGGGATTATTGATGGGCGAAACATTTGGCGGACTGATCTTGATATCGCGCTTGCTATGCTGGAGCGGGCCAAAGACATTCTACCCGGCAGACAAATAATGGTTGCTCCATCATGTTCACTAATTCATTGTCCCGTCGATCTGGCTGAAGAGAATAAAATGGATGATGAGACAAAGGGCTGGCTGGCTTTTGCAACTCAAAAACTGGACGAAATATCTGTACTGACAAAGGCTCTCAATGACGGACACGAAGCGGTAAAGGAAGCATTGTTGGAGAGCAGCAGACGAGTACAAAGCCGAAGACAGTCCCCCCGAATTCATCAACCCGCCATACAGTCGCGCGTTGCATCTGTTGACGATTCGATGCTGCGCCGAAAGAGCGCTTACTCCGCCCGGCGTGAACTGCAGTATTCGTTTCTGCGCCTGCCGGCGCTGCCTACTACTACCATCGGTTCTTTTCCGCAAACAGCCGAAGTCCGTACTATGCGCGCCGCTGCAAGAAAGAGAGAAATCACCGGTGAACAATACAGGGTATTTTTGAAGAAAACAATCTCTGAGGCCATCCGTTTTCAGGAGGAGATCGGATTGGACGTTCTGGTGCATGGTGAGACAGAGCGTAACGACATGGTGGAATACTTCGGAGAGCAATTAAATGGCTTTATGTCCACGCAAAACGGGTGGGTGCAAAGCTACGGAACAAGGTGCGTCAAGCCGCCGATAATCTTTGGTGACGTTTCCCGTTCATCGGCAATGACAGTGGACTGGATTTCATATGCGCAATCACTTACAAATAAGCCTGTCAAAGGTATGCTTACAGGGCCAGTTACCATACTTCAATGGTCATTTGTCCGCGATGACAAACCGCGTCAAGATATCGCATTTCAACTGGCGCTGGCGCTGCGTGACGAAGTGGAAGACCTCGAAGCGGCCGGCATCAAGGTCATCCAGATAGATGAACCAGCGCTGCGTGAAGGACTGCCTTTACGGCGTAAACAGTGGCCGGCTTATCTTGAGTGGGCGGTAAATGCTTTTAAACTGGTTTCGTCCGGTGTGCGTGACGATACGCAGATTCATACGCATATGTGCTATAGCAATTTTAATGACATTATTGACTCAATTGCCGCATTAGACGCGGATGTTATATCTATAGAGGCTTCCCGGTCCAATATGGAACTGCTGCAAGTGTTTGCTCAATTTCAATACCCTAACGAGATTGGTCCGGGTGTTTATGATATTCATAGCCCCCGTGTGCCTTCAGTTGAAGAGATCAGCAGTCATCTTCACAACGCATTGGCAGTTCTGAATAGCGGGCAAATATGGGTAAATCCGGATTGTGGGCTAAAAACACGCGGCTGGCCTGAAGTAAGAAAATCCTTGAAAAATATGGTTGCCGCCGCCCGCTCGGTGCGTTCAGCGTTATTAAAATGACTGAGACGAGAGGGGAAAGCATCTGAAATGAGCTGCAATTCTGTTAAAATTAACGCAATTCCCTTGCAGCATATTGTAGCGCTTCCAAAATACGCGCACGAAGACGGTGGTGACGCTGCTGCGGATGCATTTGCTGCAGTTATAGAGCCGGTTGATATTCTTCCGGGTGAAACCTGTATCATACCGCTTGGTTTTAAAATTCAGGTACCGGACGGCTTTATGCTTGCCATACTGGCAAGATCGGGACTTGCGGCAGAAGGGATCCAGGTCCCCAATTCGCCGGGAGTCGTAGACGGTAACTACCGCGGAGAAGTATGCGCGTTATTATATAACAGCTTAAGAGATAAAGTTTTCACGGTCAGTCGCGGGGACCGTATCTGTCAGGTTGCTCTTATTCCTGTGTTTAACATCAAATGGAATGTGGTAAACGAACTGCCGGAAACATCGCGTGGAGCAGGGGGGTTTGGCTCTACGGGGACCGATATAAAATAATGTTAAGCGCAATATCAACGAAAGGAGAAACAAATATGCAATTCAGGCTGGTAAAAGTTGCAGGAGTAGATGACGCGATCATCTCGCTGTTTATGTCGAAAAGGAGTTACACTTGCGAGAAAGCTGATAATGTCCGCCGGACAGTCGCCAAGTATTCAGACCATGCAGGGTTCATTCATCTGCCCGACAATGATACGCAGGAAACCGCCCAAATCCGCGATTGGCTGGAAAATATCACAAAATATGGCGCACAATTGGGCTACAAACGAAATCATGAAACCATTCTGAGGTTTATTGACTTTACAGTGGAGACTGTTGGTTTACACAAAGCCGGGATGGGTGATCTCGACGCGCATGCGCAGAGGATGAATAACCGTATTGTAAGATCGTCGTCCAGACTTGCTGAGTTTGCCAGCGGCGAAAAGAGCGAGTTTTACGACGAAAAGGTAATGAGTGTGGGGGAAGTTATAAGCCTCATGCGGGAAAGCAAGGCCGAAGTAAACATACCGGAGACTGTAGAGATCAATGGTGTTGATTACAGATTTAACGGTTTCGGCTATATCAGAAAGGGTTATTGCGACGACCAGGATGTTATACGGGGCACATATATGCTTTCAATCCCAAGCGACTCTATTTGGAAAGCCGATTTTATAGGAATGAAACATATTTATGCCATGCGGAATAAACACACCCACGCGCATCCTGAGCTAAGAGACGGTATGGAGCAGGTAGCCGGGCAGATTGAACAAGCGCTCCCGATAGTGGGGAAAGCGATTACTAACGAATGGGTTAATGGTGAGTGGGTTCATGTGAGTGAGACGGAGTTTAAAAAACGTTGACCCGCGGTTTCAGTGTGAAAATCAATAAGGAGGATAGTAATGGTTTCATTGAGAGAGATCGGCTTAAAAATAGGTGACCTATCCGCCGGATTGCCGATTATTCAAGGCGGTATGGGTATCGGAATTTCTTTAAGCGGGCTTGCGTCAGCAGTAGCCAACCAGGGCGGTATAGGAGTTATCTCTGCTGCGGGAATTGGAATGTCAGAACCGGATTTTTTAACGAATTACCTTGAGGCTAATCTCAGGGCGATCAGAAAAGAGATCAGAAAAGCCCGTGAGCTTACCAGGGGAATTCTGGGTGTAAACATAATGGTAGCCTTGTCAAATTTCGGTGACATGGCTAAGACTGCTATAGAGGAAGGTATTGATATTATTTTTTCCGGGGCAGGCCTTCCATTGAATCTCCCTGCGTTCATAAAAAAGTCATCTGCTACAAAGCTTGTTCCTATTGTTTCTTCCGCAAGAGCAGCGAGTCTTATTGCTAAAAGGTGGTTGGAGAACTATCAATATGCTCCGGACGCTATTGTAGTAGAAGGGCCAATGGCAGGCTGCCACCTGGGATTTAAAAGCGAACAAATCACCGATTCCACTTATAAATTGGAGAAGCTTGTTTCTGAAGTGATTGATGTGGCAAAAAAGATCGAAGAAAAAGCAGCAAAACCTGTCCCTGTTATCGCGGCAGGCGGTATCTATACAGGGGAAGATATATATAAGTTTATTCAGCTCGGAGCTTCCGGAGTACAAATGGCGACACGGTTTGTAACAACGGAGGAATGCGACGCTTCTATAGAATTTAAAAACACCTATATCAATTGCAGAAAAGAAGATATCGTAATAATAAAGAGCCCGGTTGGCATGCCTGGAAGAGCTATAATAAACGAGTTTATCAATGATGTTAACGCAGGCGGCAAAAAACCTTATAAATGTCCATATCACTGTATAGTTACCTGCAATTACGAGTCGAGTCCTTATTGTATTTCTCTTGCGTTAATAAATGCCAAAAAAGGGATAATGAAACACGGATTTGCTTTTGCAGGCGCAAATGCTTATAAATCGGAGAAGATTGTTTCTGTTAAGGATCTGGTGAATTCATTGGTTAAAGAGTACGACAGCGTTGCTGTAATTTAATTGTTTTGCTTGAAGTAGTCTTTGGCTAAAAAAGATAAAGATCCGTGCAGCCCTTCACACTTAGATGTTTTTAAAGTATGGAGTTCAGGCAAAAAAAGACAAGCCACTGTCTAATTAAAACAGATAGTCCAAGACTACAAACAACGTTATATAATTATATTTAATATCCAAGTTCCAATATCAGCCGGTAAGATTTTGTATAAATAAAATAGTGGATTTTACTGTGTGGTTTATGATACTATGCGCCTGCCTGACGAAAGATAGGCAAAGAGATTTGATAACAACAAAAAAGAAAAAGAAATGAATCTGAGTAAATACAGCCGTTTTAACGCTTACTCCGATGCTTTAGCGCCGAAAATTTTGAAGGAAGCTTGTTTACCTATAAAATAGGATGCCGTTATGCACAAGTGAGCGACTTTGCGAAGTTGAAGATGCAGCAACCGGCGAGGCTTCTTTAATAACTTAAGCCTGACCCGCTACCGCATTTTTTCTTTGCAGGCACATATATCCTTTGAAACTATTTTGTCTTTATTTTATAATGTTTTGTGTAAATCAGATTCCGGAAATATTTAACCCCGGATTTTCTTTTTTAGGGGAGGCAATTCTAGGTGAAAAGATCAAACGCTTTGCGCGTATTATTTGTAATTCTATTGTTATTTGTTTTTACAGGTTGCGGTTTAGCGAAAGATTCAAGCGTTATGAATAGAAATGTGACGGGTAAAGATACAACTGAAAAAAGAATCGTATCATCGGAAAAACCCGCTTCAGATAAGATTGTGACAGAGGCACCAGTTTCAGAAAAGATCATGATATCGGAAAAACCAGTCTCAAATAAGAATTATAGTCAGTTAATCAAACAAATAAATGAATATACGATGACGCAGCCGGGATTCTACGGTATCTATTTTAAAGACCTTGATTCAGGCGCTGTCTTTGACATCAACGGCAATGAACCGATTACGGCGGCCAGTCTCGTTAAAGTGCCTGCAGTCCTTTACCTGAATACATTAATCGACCAGGGAGAACTAAATTGGGATGATACGGTGGCATATGAAAGCGGGGTGGATTACCAGTCCGGCGCCGGAACTTTGCAGTTTTCCGCTCGGGACGGGGATGAATATTCATTGCGTACACTGGCCAATCTTTCAATAACGGTCAGCGATAATATAGCCTACCGGATGATTGTGAGGAAAGTCGGCAAGGATAATCTGGCTAATTTCATGCGCAGCCTTGGCGGTGAGACAGTATTCCCGGGTGGCTGGAACATTACTACTGCTGAAGATATGGGCAAGTACGTTGAGGCTATCCTTAAATTTAACGAAAAAAATCCGGAAATGGGTCAAAAGCTTTTATATGACATGGCTCATTCCATTTATAACGTCGGGCTGAACGGAAGGATCGATAAGTCTGTAACGGTTTCCCACAAGGAAGGGGACGTTACGGGTGTCGCAAATGACGCTGGAATTGTTTTTGCCGAACGTCCCTATATTCTCGTAGTTCTGACAAAAAATGTGGACGATATAGACAGGGGTTTTGAAAGGATCGCGGAAATCTCCAGGATTGTTTACGATTATCATATTAATGAACCGGCTTAAAACTAGTCAGGGTTAATGAAATAAAAAACGGCGCATCAATGCGTCTTTTTACTTGATTTCCCGGAGAAGATCTTTATTAACTGCCGCAGCGTTTTAATGAAAAGTAATGACAAGGGGACGGGGTTGTTGACACATGTATTCTTGTGTCAACAACCCCGTCCCCTTGTCATACTTAACACACAATTAAACAGTTTTTTATATCTAACCGGTAATGTCTGAATGGTATTCCTGCAGGGATTTTAATGCAGCTTCAGGATAAGCTTTTTCTTTATAGGCTGCAATGCCGATGGCGCTGGCAAAAGCTGCCGCTATGGTTGTTATATAAGGTACATTATATTTAATAGCTGTCTTGCGGATATAAGAATCATCGTTCTGGCTGATCTTTCCTAACGGTGTATTGATTACCAGATTTATCTTTTTATTTGTAATCCCGTCGACTATGTTGGGGCGCCCCTCGTGTAGTTTTTTAATTTCCTCGGATAGAATGCCGTTTTTTAGCAGGAATTTGTGGGTACCGCTGGTTGCTTTTATACTGAAACCGATCTTGGCAAATTCCCTGGCTGTTTCCAGAACTGACAGTTTGTCCTGATCGTTTACGCTGATCAGCACTGTCCCGCTTACGGGCAGGGGGGATTTGGTGGCCTCCTGGGCTTTATAATAGGCCAGTCCAAAAGAATCGGCAATACCCAGCACTTCCCCGGTGGAACGCATTTCCGGTCCAAGTATGGGGTCAACTTCCTGGAACATATTAAACGGGAAAACTGCTTCCTTAACTCCGAAATGGGGAATCTTTTTGGAAGTCAGCCTGCTGAATGGATAATTCTTGGCGTCATTGGCGGACATCATTATTTCTGTGGCAATCCTGGCCATTGAGACGTTGCAGACTTTCGACACCAGAGGGACTGTCCTTGAAGCTCTGGGGTTGGCCTCTAAAACATAAACCACATCGTCGGCAATAGCGTACTGCATATTCATCAGACCGATTACGTTAAGTTCTTTGGCTATTTTCTTGGTGTATTCCTCAATGGTTGCCAGGTGTTTCGCAGGGATGCTGATCGGCGGAATTACACAGGCCGAGTCTCCCGAGTGGATGCCGGCAAGCTCAATATGCTCCATTACAGTCGGAACATAAGCGTCATTTCCATCTGCTATTGCGTCTGCTTCCGCTTCAATAGCGTTACTTAAGAATTTATCAATTAGAATCGGCCTTTCCGGAGTCACTCCGACAGCGGCCGCTACATAATGGCGAAGCATTTCCTCGTCGTGGACAACTTCCATCCCTCGTCCGCCCAATACATAGGAAGGCCTTACCATCAACGGATAGCCAATCTGGCCGGCAATTGCCAGAGCCTCCTCAATATTTACGGCCATACCCGATTTTGGCATGGGAATGTCAAGTTTCTCCATTATTTGACGGAACCGGTCGCGGTCTTCGGCCAGATCGATAGTATCCGGTGTAGTACCGAGGATTTTTACACCTGCTTTGGCCAATTCACCGGCTATATTTAAGGGAGTCTGTCCCCCAAATTGAACAATTACCCCCAACGGTTTTTCTTTTTCGTAAATGCTTAAAACATCTTCTACAGTTAAGGGCTCAAAGTAGAGCTTGTCAGAAGTATCGTAGTCGGTGGAAACCGTTTCCGGATTGCAGTTGACAATAACTGTCTCATAACCCAAATCACGCAGGGCAAAGGCGGTATGTACGCAGCAATAGTCGAACTCAATTCCCTGACCGATCCGGTTCGGACCTCCTCCAAGGATCATGACTTTTGGACGATCGCTCGAGGTAGTCTTGTCCGGAGCGTTGTAGGTAGAGAAATAGTAAGACGCATTTTCTACACCGCTTACCGGAACAGCCTCCCATGCTTCAACGATGCCTAATTCAGTTCTGTGCCGGCGAATTTCTGGTTCCGGCAGATTTAAAAGCATGGCCAGATAACGGTCGGCAAACCCGTCCTTTTTAGCCCGGATTAACAACTCATCCGGCAATTTACCATTTTTATACTTTAGTATCTTTTCTTCCAGTAAAACAAGTTCTTTCATTTGCTGAATGAACCAGGGTTTTATATGGGTAAGCTGGTAAAGTTGCTCAACTTCGGCTCCCTTACGTAATGCCTCATACATGATAAACTGACGTTCGCTGGACGGTTCTGCCAGCAAGGGAAGTAAATCTTCCAGGGAACGCCGGTTAAAATCCTTTGCGAATCCCAAACCGTAACGATTGATTTCCAGGGAACGGATCGCTTTTTGGAAAGCTTCTTTATAGTTTTTACCGATGCTCATAACTTCCCCGACAGCACGCATCTGTGTCCCAAGGATATCCTGCGCGCCGCGAAACTTTTCAAAAGCCCAGCGGGAGAATTTAATAACCACATAATCGCCTGAAGGAGTATATTTATCAAGGGTGCCGTCACGCCAGTAGGGAATTTCGTCCAGGGTCAGGCCGGACGCCAGCATAGCGGAAATCAATGCAATAGGGAAGCCGGTTGCTTTCGAAGCTAAGGCTGAAGACCGCGAAGTACGCGGATTTATTTCTATAATAACGACCCGGCCGGTTTTAGGATCATGGGCAAACTGTATATTAGTACCGCCAACTACCTCGATGGCCTCTACAACATCATAAGAGTATTTTTGCAATCTCTTCTGAAGTTCCGGGCTGATCGTCAACATGGGCGCCGCACAATAGGAATCGCCGGTATGCACGCCCATAGCATCAATGTTTTCGATAAAACAAACTGTAATCATCTGATTCTTTGCGTCCCGGACGACTTCCAGTTCAAGCTCTTCCCAGCCCAGCACCGATTCCTCAACCAATACCTGTCCGATTAAACTGGCGGCGATCCCGCGGTTAACAATAGTCCTTAACTCTTCAACGTTATAGACCAGACCACCACCTGTGCCTCCCATTGTATAAGCGGGGCGGATAACCACCGGGTATCCAAGTTCCTGCGCAATTGCCTCTGCTTCCTCAACGCTGTATGCCGGATTGCTGCGGGGCATATCAATACCAAGTCGATTCATCGTTTCCTTAAAAGCAATACGGTCTTCACCTCGTTCAATAGCGTCAACCTGGACACCGATCACTTTTACTGAATATTTGTCTAAAACACCGGTCTTGTATAATTCGGAACATAAATTCAGACCGGATTGTCCGCCCAAATTCGGCAGCAGCGCATCTGGACGTTCTTTGGCTATTATGGCTGTAAGGCTTTTTAAGTTAAGCGGTTCGATGTAGGTTGCATCTGCAATACTTGTGTCCGTCATTATTGTGGCTGGATTGGAGTTGACTAAGACAATCTGGTATCCCAGTTTCCGAAGGGCTTTACAGGCTTGAGTTCCGGAATAGTCAAATTCACACGCCTGTCCAATCACTATCGGGCCTGATCCGATAATTAAGACTTTATTGATGTCAGTACACTTTGGCATATTTTTGCTCCTACCTCACTGTAGAATAAGAACTTCCTGCATGGTCAAAGTTCTCTCAAAACTATATTGTAACAAATAACCCAACTAATTAAAATTTATAATTTTAAAGCATACAAAATACATACAAAAACAAACATATATATACACTATAGCCACCATATGGAAGGAAGGCTTGATTGTCCAACCGGGGAAGTTATAAAACATAATTTATCTTCATACCGGTTTCTGCTGTGCCTGCCGTACACAGGGGGATAAAAGCCAAACCTGAACAAAAATAGACCCTCCAGACAGGAAAAGGCCGGAAAGAGGTGTTTTTGACAGTTTAATACAAATTGTTGTTTTTTCTTTTTTTCCCCAATTAGCGCCTTGATATGCTATAATCCTCCCAGATGAATTTTTGCAGCCAAGGTAGGAAAGGATTTTTCTCATTACCAAAGAGATAAGGAACATTGTTAATGGTCAAACAAGCCGTGTATTATATTAAGTCCTGGAAAGACCGAATACTGAACAGGTTTAAAAACCTTTTTTCAGTAAGGCCGGGTAATAAACTTCATTCTTACTTAAACAAAATCTTAAATTTGTCTGATTCCCCGAAAAAGATCGCCGGCGGAGTGGCTCTTGGTCTGGCGTTTGATTTTCTCCCCATACCTATAATCAGCATACCTTTATCCTACTTAGTCGCCCGTGTATTAAAAGTTAATCCAGTTGCGGCCGTATCCACAGTAGTTATTCTTAAACTAGCCGTTCCTTCTTTTTATGCTCTGGATTTTTTTGTAGGAAAACTCATTTTTGGGGATGTACAAGGACTGGATATTCATGATACGGGAATATCAACTTTTGACTTTTTCCTTGATAAACTATTCGAACACGGCTACCCTTTTGTTGTGGGCAGCCTGATCAATGCCGCTATAATAGGGGTTGTTTCCTATTACTTTTTGATGTGGTTTATTAGGCGCAGGCAGCGATAGGGGAATGAAAGATATACTTTTACCTTAGAAATAAAAAAGAGCCGTTAAGGCTCTTTTTTAGGTATAGGCTTAAGCGGACTTACTAAAGCAACCGGGCATGCAACAAAAACCAAGAATTAACAGAATTAAAATCAGGAAAATAATAAATGAAAAGCTGCTGCCGCATTCTCCGCCAATTCCAAAAGACATTTTTAAATTCCCCCTTTCATGTCATCCGGTGTATAATATGGAATTTGCCCTGGGTATGTTACCATGAAAGATGACTGAAACGGTTTCTTATTCTTTTAAGCGAGGGCAATGATTAGACCAAGGTAAGCACAAAGACATAATAAGTAAGAATGTAAGTGTAAAAGCTTTTTTATAAGCCGCAGGACATCTTCTGCTGTATATGCCTGTAATAACCGATGCCGTTGTACATAAATCCATACTTTACTACTTCGTCCGGAACCAGCATATTTCTGGCGTCAATAATTACAGGTGTCCTCATGGTTTTGCGCAGTTTTTGAAAATCCATCCTGGCGAATTCAGGCCATTCAGTCATTAAAACAACGGCGTCCGTCATCCTTGCGGCATCGTAGGGGTTTTCAGCAAAGGTTACCGGGCCTTTTGCGCTGCTAAGTTCAGACTTTGCGTTATCCATTGCTTTCGGGTCGTAACAGGAAACAATGCTGCCCCTGTGGATCAATTCTTTAATCAGCTTGATTCCCGGAGATTCCCTGACATCATCGGTGTTGCTTTTATAGGCCAGGCCAAGAACTGCAATACTCTTGTTTTTACACACCCAGAGGGCATCTTCAATCTTTTCAACAATCAAAAAGACTCTTTTTTCGTTAATGCGGTCTACTTCTTTAAGCAGTGCAGTATTGATACCCAGTGCGTCGGCCATGGCTGAAAAGGCCTTCAAGTCTTTGGGGAAACAACTTCCGCCGTAACCTGCGCCGGCGTTGAGAAACTCCCTGCCGATACGTTTATCGCAACCTAAGCCGACCGCGACCTGTTTAATATTTGCGCCTACTTTTTCACAAATATCGGCGACCAGGTTTATAAAAGAAATCTTCATGGCCAAAAAGGCATTGCTGGCATGCTTGATTAATTCCGCTGTCGGTATATCGGTGAACAGTACGGGGCAATTAAAATCCTGGTATAATTCACGCAGTTTCTCCCTGGCCCTGTCATTATCGGTTCCAAGCACTATACGGTCCGGGTACATGAAGTCGCTGACAGCCGAGCCTTCTTTCAGAAATTCAGGATTGCTGGCTACATCAAAGGATGCGCCTGCGTTCCTGCTGGCCATTTTTATTGTCTGTCTGATCCTTTCCGCGGTACCTGCCGGCACGGTGCTTTTTTCAACAATAAGCTTATAACCGTTTATATTGCCGGCAATGCAGCGGGAAACTTCTTCTACCTGGGACATTTCCGCCATACCGTTTTCGTGAGGGGGTGTCCCGACACATATAAAAATGATCTCAGCCTGACTGACGGCGGTTTTAAAATCATCAGTGAAGGAAAGGAGGCCTTTCCCCAGTCCGTTTTTCAGCAGTTCATCCAGGCCGGGCTCAAAAAAAGTGGAGATTCCCCTGGATAAAAGATCAATTTTTTTCTGATCTTTATCAAGACCTGCCACGCTGTGTCCAAGACTTGCGAAACATGAAGCAGTTACCAGTCCGACATAACCCAGACCGATAACACACAACCTTGCCAATTTACGCTCCTCCTTAAAAAGAACTAAGAACAGAACACTGCGTTTTGTTAACGCAGTGTTCTGTTGGAATTTTTTTAATTGTGGATTTGCCTTAATAACAGTTGGCTGTTTTTAAGATAATTATTTTTATAACTCCGGGCGCCTTTTGCCGGAGAGGTTGCCGTATATCTGCTGCAGCCTTTTAATGTGCCGCGGCTTAATCAGATAAACTGCGCTGCCGTCGTCCCAGTTTATCTGCAATGGCCGGATTTGTTGTTTTTGCAAGTATTCCCGAAGTTCTATCCTTGCCTTTTTTTCTATTTTGACTGCTATTTTATCGCAGCTTGAACAACCTCCGCAGGCAGCCATTATTTTCATTTGTTTCGCCCTGTTATTATGAAGCAGCGTCGAACTGCAGACGATTGAAGAAACCAGCAGGCATTTATTTACATCCGGGGGTTCCTCGTTTGAAGCATATTTATTGAACATCAATGTAAAAAAACCGGGGTCTTCCTTAATTCTTTTTTTTAATTCGTCAGCAGGCGAACTTGGCGGCAAAAAATATTGGGCATGCTCCGCCCCTGTTTCAATTTTGTATGTATAACCGAGGTTGGAAACCTTCTTTTTGATGCGTGATAATTGAGTTGCAACTGATCTTTGTTCAATGTTTAGTTTTGCGGCAATTTCTTTGTTGGAAAGCCCCTGACTCAATAATTGGCAAATCTGTTTTTGCTGTTTGCTTAATATTTCCTGCGGTATCATAATGTTGGACTTGCTTTCGCTGCTCACTTAAAGCAACCTCCGAAACAGGAACTATATTGCATTTATTAGTAAGTTTATGTAATTATAGACACATATGTTACTCTTGCAAATCCAATGAAATATTACTGGATAATATAGAATAAATTACCACATATATAAGATACTTGTAAGTATTCACTAAACCAGCATTTTATAGTGTGGCGATGATCCCGTCTTTATTTTTCAGTTCCCGATACTCTTCGTTAAATCCTCTCCGTGAGCCGCTGCCAAAAGTAACATTGTAGGTATACAACAAGCTATCATAAATGATCTTTCCTTCAAAAGGAAGAAGTGTCACCCTTGAATATCGAGGCAGATCAAATGAGGGAAACACATCCTCAATAGGGCTGGCAAGTCCGACCACACCGTAAAGAGCGCCGTTGCCCATAAAAACAGTATATTTTTTCAGATGTTTGTAGATCAAGAAATTGCCGGTTACCCTTCTTTTCCAACCCGCTACAAAATAAATTGCCGCCTCGATCACTATAACAAATAAAGGCGTCCCCTGGGAAGAGTCGCCGGGCAAAAGAGGGAAGATTAAACCAGAAACATACGGAAGTCCTTGTCGAGAGGATATAGATAGATATCTTTCACCGGCAGCTTGTATTCATTAAAACGGTCCAATTTTCCACGGCCTTGTGTGTAACCTACAAAAGCCCAGTTGGCAGCCTTGTAACAGGTTCCGGCAAAGCGACCCCTCTCGACAAAAGTTTCCATAAGCACCGGCCTGTAGCCATAAACCTTTTGCCAGTCATTGGGCAATTGTTTTAAACATAACGACAGGATCTTGGAGGCAAGGTATTTGCAATTGACCCAGGGCAGAATCAAAAAGCGGGAGTTATTGACCACCAGGTGAAGATTTTGCGACCTTCGCTCTGCGCTCCAGCCGATAAAGACATCCCTGGGCGCCACCTTCCAGGCTGCGGCAGAGAAACCGATAGCGCAAAGATAACCTGACGGGGAGCTGATCAGATACCGGATCTGGGCGCCCGGAAGGGGAGCATAGCCGAGATAGTGATAGCGGTCAACATATTCGTTCCAGAGATAGGAATCCTTCTTGGTAGTGACACGTATTAACTCCAGAGGAAGCAATGACTTGAGCGGTCCGGAGATCTCCTTCCCTGCTTCGCCCTGCTCCGTCCGCCGGGAAAACTTCCGTCTGTTGGCATTAGATTTCCTGGGCTCCGGCAATGTGATTATGCCGGAGCGATGCAATCTGAGGAGCAACACCTTGCAGCTCATGTTTTTGAGGCCTCCGTCCGGCTTGAACCAGGACCAGGCCTGACAGACCTCGCGGGAAATCCATTCCCGGGTGGCTGTGGGATTGGAGGCGATAATCCGGCGGATCA